>JAAUYH010049824.1_pt1 | contig 10598 bp, 6 predicted proteins | sample 7278061 | NCBI WGS metagenome assembly JAAUYH01 (sample SAMN14350203, study PRJNA611818) | marine sediment metagenome | isolation source: surface marine sediment (0.6m) | place: French Polynesia: Moorea | collected 2018-08 | reverse complement strand
TTGTGTCTACTCTTTATACCTACGTACAAGTTCAGTGCGTCATCTCAACTGATGATTACTTGTTAAACAAGCAGCAGCTTAAACTTGAAACTTTGCATTGCCATCTACCCTAGTCATCATCAATCAATTAGTGCCACCTACATTCATCACAAAGTAGCACTAGATCACTGAACACGAATTTGGAATATGTCCGTCTTTTAAAGTGTAGAAAAGGATCACGCACATTTAGCCACGCCATGCGAAAGAGCTAAATGACGAATCGAGTGGAAAGGAGTCTCCAAGTATCAGTGGCAACAGTTTCATTTTAATCATTGTTCCGATTTTCAAATGAATGATTGACGTTTTGTTTCGCTCATATATCATGATTATGCGTGTGCTCGGTAGTGTTGGTGGTGATTTGTACCCATGTACTCTCATAAATGGACTGAAAAAGGAACGAAAGTCATAAAAGGGATTAATGATTTGTCTCCAGGACATTCCTTAAGTTACTCGCCTGCAAGAATTCAACTGATCAATAAAAAAGTCTAAGTGAATTGTAACCGACATCAGATACAAATCTTGTAATCTGACCTTTACATCCATAGAATTTTTTAAGAGGATTTCTAGGAGGGCAGTACAACCTATTTAATTCGAAAATGGATTCAAACTCTTCACGCCAAGAAGAATTTTATGAAGCTTTGTTAATTTTCTTTCCGGTACGGACAATCGAACAGGAACCGTTTCATTGATGTATGTAAAGAAGTCTTAATCAACCCATCTAGTATGGAAGGAATATATGGTTACAAGGTTTCTCGTGTGGATGGTACCATCGAAGAAATTTATTAGGGCAAAATTATATTGGCTAAGCGTTTGTGATTGAAAACAAAAATGACCAAGCACATAAGCAAGGAACGAACAAAGGTCTTCATCATTCAGTACGGATCCTATTTATTTCTTTTTAACCTTGGTGTTACATATATTTTATGGTTAATTTCTTTCTCCACCTTCATTTCACAGCGACGTTATTATTTGAGAATAATTGCTATTCACTCGCATTCAACATTCTTGAAGTGTATTTACTGCAGTATAAAACGTTTTTCAGTTGATATACTCGCATAATAATAATTGAAAAGCGTCGAAACTGGATATTATAGAAGATACCTAAAGGAGAAAATAGTAATCTGAACGTTTTGTTGATTATTATTGCATTTCATTTTACTCTACTTCAGAAATAAAGCCGAAATGCTCAGTGCCGAGCAAACCTTTATTCACGCATACCATTGAAATGCACTTGTTCAAAGTATTCTATTTTTCTGAAATAAATTCAAGATTTCTTACGGCAACAATTTTTTTAATATTCCTAGCGGGAATTTCTCATTCTTTCTCGATAGCTTCATCCCATCTTTTATTATTTACTCTATTTACGGGTATATCTCTGGGCATTGAATATTCGTGGAATAATGCTGGGCACCAATCATGCAGAGTAATTGATTCTGCACGATTTCCAAGGAATGTAAGTCAAATTCAGCTTTTTCTCAAGCAACGCAGTTCATGTCCTTCCTCTTCAGTTGATCTGGTACCTGAATATCAAATTAGCAAAACGATACCACGTTCTGATTGCTATATAGTGTTTCGAGAATGATATTGAACATATTTGTATTTCATATTTCTCTGGATGTGTGATGTGCAAGGTAAGTATCCTTCATGCTGATTCACCATAAAGATTGATGCCATGCTAACTTGCTAGCTGTTGCTTATAGAACTAGGAATGTTTAATGTTTTAGCAACATCGCCATTCGCTGTGCATCCTTAAGAATTTCGAGTAAACATGATTCACTCTAAGATACTCACTCAGAAGTTTAATCGAGATCAAGATGCGATAGTTCCTCGAGCGTTTCGAGTAAGCTTCTGGTTATGTGCAGCCTCCATCATAACGACAACGCTTTGTTTTCAGATGTACTCTAGTGAATTTCTGTTACATGCCTAATTCTTTTCGTGGCAAGTTGCAGATACGTTTGAAAAAAAAGAAAAATATTTCACTTGAATCCAAACTTCAATTTCTTCTGAAATTGGTATATATATATATATATGTGTATACATACAAAATCAGTACAAATTAATGAATTTAATGAATATTTAGTACCTTTGAAACCAGTTCTGCTTGTATCCAGAAACTTAGTGTTTGATATAGTACTCTGTAATACGCAAGAATGTTTATGGCGAGAGTGATGATGCACCGAGTTGTGATTTTGCAGGTTTAGGTCTGTTTTCAGTATGTCACTAGAGTTCGACCAGCCGTCCCTACTGAAACATTCTTCGAAGTAAATCGCTTCCGATTTTACTTACTATTCCAGGAATCATTTCCCGTTCTTCTATGTTCTGACGTATAATCGAAATACTACTCCCGTTCCAAAAAGATTAACGAGTTGCATCAATGAGAAAGTGCAAACAGATTACCCGGATACCTGGAAATTCTCTTGAGCATGTTGACAATGTTCTTTCAATTCTCCGTAGAATTGTGGATGTTTTTAGCAGGTTCGATAGTTTTGAGCATCACAGTAAACAGTTTCAATATCTTCACCTTCGTGTAATCTCTGTGACTTCTTGACTTGAGGAATCTTGAACTCATTAGATCCTTTTTCGTTCATAATATGCGTCATGATGTCTTCAGGAATAGCAAAACTCTTCAGCAAAGACCTAGATGAAACTTAATCAAAACACCTGTTGCGCAGAATTTATAAGTTCATCCATGCTGCATGTACTATTTTGGCGCTGCAGAGACTGTATGGAATTATATATACTGAGATCAAGTACATTTTAATCTAATTGAATAGCTGGCTGGTTCACGATTTTAGTTTCCAGCCACAAATTCTTGCTTCTCTTGAAATACTTTGTTATTCCAGCAAGAATGAGTTTCTGTATTATCTTGCTGAAGGAAAACAGCGCCATCAGATCCGAAAGGAATCTTAGTTCTGACGGCTGAAAATAGTTTCTCAATAAGGAACTTGCGCTACAATTCTTTGTCTGCACTCAGAGCTATAGTAACTGGGGAACCTTTAGGGCGATTTGCAGAAGACGGTTTGGCAGAAGTAGTCTCCTCAAATGGCCAAAGGCCAATCTTTGCATCGAAACTAGACTCTTCGTGCCGGTCGTTTCTTGGACCTGCTAATGCAGCCAAGAACATTCCCTTGGATACAAATCTCTTTCCTTTGCATGAAGTTTTTGCAATCTGCTCTCCGGGTGTGATGATGCATCACCCATAGATTTGCGTACTGTACAACCACCTTCCATTTAAATGAATGAAGTTTATCATAGAATAGAAAGCTAGCGCGCAGATGAATTGTTTGACAAATGAGAGATACGACTGCACAAGTAAAGAGGTTTCCCAAGTCTCGATTCGATCTAACAATCTCTAGGTTTTAGTTATCTGTGCTAAGTTCCAACTGAAACTCCCGTTGCATTACTCAGAGCAGAAAAAGTACACCTTTTAACAATGGCGGACCTCAAAACCGATCTTGGAGTCCTTTTTATTGGACAGGTAAGACGGTCAATACGCCCCTTGTACTTCTTCGTCAATATTATAACAGCTAAGACAAGATGATTAGATGAATATAAAATATTAACACGAATTTTGTTCCTATTCTATGCTAATGGGTCACTGAAGAAGTTATCAAATTTCAAGAAGCTCGAAAAAGGGTGCCGGAAAGCTAATTCGCCGATCTTAAAATGGTTCCTGATGTTTGTCAGAGCAGATTTTAGCATAGAAAGATTTGTAGCTATGTACAGTTAATTCATAACACAAATAAATGTCACTCGAAACGCACTCTCTGCTACTCGAACCCGCTGTTGGAACAAATTTAATTAGTCTTCGAGGAGTGCTGCATTATTCTGGATGGGTAGAGCACACTCACTACAGCACCCCAACCTCCCCCAAGGAAGAACCTAGAACCATCGACATCTCCAAAAACAGATGGCGCACATCTACACGCAAATACCTACGGAGTAGCAACAAGCAGACGAAAATGATGGTACCAATTGCGAACCGGTGTGAATGCAAAATAAAAAATTGGTCGTGCACTGGTGAGCACCAAAACCGAAGCAACAACGAAGAAAACTACAATGATGCGCGAGGTGAGACCAATGCGAGCACGAGGACAAACCAAAGCGCAAGATCGGTAAGACGAAAAGAGTTGAAAACGAGCCTAGAGAAGGGTGAGCGAGCAATAAATAAGCAAATGGGCAGCAATTGATGACAGTACACGGACTGAGCGAGGACGGCACTAACACCGCTAATATACATACACAGCGAGGACGAGCAGCCAAATCGAAGACAGCAAGGGCGGGTGGAGGGACATCTACAAAAACCAGAGCTCCAATTGGTTCGAACACAGACTTCGTCCGCTCCGACTCTGTCTCGATCAGAAATGCTGGGTATCACGCCTTAGCCAATCACAGTCAATGAAGATGTACGGATCGTTCAGAATACCAATCAGAAGAGAGAGAGAGAAAAGGGTGCAATGGCACACCTAAAACCACTAACTAACTCACACAGGGCTGCTGGTTTTTGGACTCGAAATCCTTATCCAGATATGGAAATTGAACGAAATATTTTTAATAAACACCACTGAATTGTCTACATCTCTGAAAATGAATAATGAGAGGTCTAAGGAGTTTTACCAGTCGAATTACAAAATGATCACGTACTAGCAATTTGGTGAATGGATGTACATAATATGATGATCACAAACAAACATGGAATTTAAGAAAATGGGAATGAATGGATCAATCGATTGAGAGATTTACAAAATTAAGAAAAAGGAAATTTTCTAGAATCAAGCAATTGGACCTTATCGGACTGCTTTTAACGAAAGAGGAAAATAAAAAATTCGCCGGAATCAAGATTGTATTCCAAAGATGAAGGGAAACCTGCCACGTGTCCTGCCTGATTCAGGGAAAATTTTGCTTATTTTGATCGACAGGAAGCGCGGTGTTTAGGACTCAGCACATCATAGAAAGGGGCAGAAGAGTCTTGAATGAAGTCCAAACGCGTCTCCCAACTCCCAAGTTACACCCGTGCTACCCTTCCAAATTCCATTCTTACCTCTCGATTGTGACACTGCCCAGAGGAAACCTATTCTACCAGAACACGAACACTTACCAATAAACGATTAAATCTCTTTCATATCCTCGAGTCCACGCAACGGTAAATTTGCCTCTCTCCCACACACAGTGTGCGACATTCGGCTAGTCTGTGGATGAATCATGTACTGCTAGAGAAGAGCAAAAATGGCGGTCCAACATAAGTACGAGAGACGAATATAGGAAGCGGGCCAATCGTTTTGAAGAGAAGATAGTAAAATGTAGTGAAATGGTTGGTTGTTGTGGTCTGCTCTAGTACAATTTAGAAGCATAGCCTGTAAGAGTCAGATTTATTCAATTTCAGCAGGCACAACAACGGTTTTGATACATCATCCTTCAAAGACGACGTCACAAGGCGAAGAAGCCTTGATTCAGTTATGTCTGTTGATGAGAAGGTCAAACGACATTCAGTCTCTTTCCTAATCATATGCTAAATCATTTGACTCATTTCGGACCCAGTTGTGAGCCGAGAATTTGACATTCAAGTGGCTTTCTCTGCCTGTCGATATTGATCCGCATTGCAGTTAGATAACTGAGAAGCGTAGGTAAACTCATACTGCTTTTTTCAAAGCAGAGAACATATCTCATTTACATGTTCTAGATCCCAAGAGCACTATATTAACAGTATTTACTTTGTTCACGCACGAGATTGTTGCTGAAAAGGAAATCCACAACTCCAATAATTTTTAATTATGCTTCAAATTGTTTTGAATGAAATTTCAGTTACGTGTGTGATATGCCGGTTCGTAGATATATATGGACTATTGAAACAGCGCGACTAATGCTTGTTGTTGGGCGAGACATCTGGTTAATAATGCACGCGATTATAGCCACTGAAATTACGAATTATAGATTTAGGCTGGGCTAGATCCCATGCAAGAATGATCCCGAAGCTTTTCGAAGCCTATTCTTGATTACACTTACGTTCAAAAATACCAGTAATTCAATAGCATGATTCGTACTAGATATAATGCACTGAAGAGACAATCATCGTGCTGTTTGGTAAATTATAGCTTGACCTAAACAATATGATGAGAAATGAACTGTGGCTCCTTGATACGTCAAGAAATGGATAATTGTCGTAAAATGCTGCTATTCCTACTGTTTTGGCTCAGATGAACGATATAAATCGAAGGATAATTCAGTCGTCCAAATTAAAGTAGCCCACGTCACAGTAGAGTGCTCGGAGATATTGTAATTCGCTGTGTAGCTTTAGCGAAAAGAGTTGACTCTCTTCAATCGAAATATAAGGAGTCTATTAGTAGTGCATCACAAAACAAGTAGAGAATGAATAAATGAAAGCTATCGCACCCAATTCTATTAGACAAAGATTCCAGAATCTGCATCCCTCCCTACTACCAGCCGACAATTTCTCGCAAATTTAAATTGAATCGTTTGAATCTACTTTTATCAAAATCAGGACTTAAAGTTTCGGCAGCATCAGTGCCATTGATTTCTCGAAAAATTGGTTCCTGTGTTGAAGCATATGTACATTTTATTTCACGGAGTACTATTAAATCTAAGAATGCACTCGCTCGTATCCGGAGAAGAGAATTAATCTGAACACATCAAAATTCTTCAAATAATTGAGAATTTGGAAATTCTTGTGGTTGAATTCAAGCCGGCTTTGATAAAATGAAACTATTGACATGAACTTAAATCTGATATTTTGAGCTTTCTTATTTAATATATATTTTTGGAAACAATCCGGCAATATGTATTGGTATGCAGTTTTGAGTGCTTAATACTGAACCATTCATTTACGTATAATTTGATTTCCGTTTACGCAGAATATTTTGCAGATTTGTTCGTAATATGCTCCACTATAGTCCAGGATCACTATTAAGTTTGTATAACATTACGAGCTAATAATCGAGTTTCTGAATTACTACATTGCCTGACTTTTTTACGTATTTCCGGACTACGTATCAGCTTTTAGCAATGTTGATTTTCTTGAAGCGAAAAGATTTTTGCGCGGAGAGATGAATGGACAGAAATGTGTCCAACATTAGAAGACGGAGAATAAATTCATGTTTCTCGTAAGTCATGTGAAGATTGAAGCATACAAAATTCATGTAGTCTATACAGGTTTTTATGCAGGTACCTAAGATAGAGTAGAAGGTCGGATCCGTCCGCAAAATGAGATACTTTTTTAATTCAGTTGCTAGGAAGATATCATAATATTTGATCTAGAGCAGTTTAATAAGAGACTTAAGTGTTGTTTTCTATTGCCAAACCGCTATGTTGAATCCGATTTTTCATCTCGACCAATCATTCTTTACAGACACTGCCGATTTTCGAGTAAAGACAGAAAATAGATTTGCAATTAATGAGAAATTTGACCGACGGAAAATATTTTGAATTGCAAAGGTATACGAGTCACGTCAGACTCGGTTCAACAAACATGAACAGGGAATTGTTCCCTGCTATTTTACCTAACGATAGTAATTTCGCTAAAGCAAATCATTTCGAAGAAAATTGTACTTCAAAGAGTACTGTATATAAGCATGTCATTGAAGAACCGAGTACTACGAAAATGATTAAGAGTGTTACTCTTAATGCCTCTAGGAGCAGTATAAGTAATCGAAAGGTTTGCAGTAACAAATCAAGAGAAGAGCGGAATATGACCGTGACATTAAACGTCGTAGAGATGAATGAAAAAGCAATGACAACAGATCAAAAAAGGGTGCTCAATGCGAAACGGAGGCAATCTGGAAGAGGAAAAGGAATTTGAGATGCATATTTTGGCCTTATTCTAACTCTCTGTATATTGAAAATCAGGAAGTATTGGCCTGCTACCAGGTTAGAATTGTCAAAGGAGTCCAAGAAGTGATCTCAAATTATCTTTCAATTCAAACTTCTGGATCCATATGTTCTGTTAATAATACAACTGTGGGCGAGCGTATCTTATCCACTGATTTAAAAGGCACCATTCGTCGTGCAAGACTACCTATAAGTAATAATAGATAATGCAGCATGATTGATGAACAATAGAGAGATACCTATTGTACATGTATTGGGCTTGACTACTGTGTTGCAATATGTATGGAAGTGAAAAGAAAGAGCTGCCATACATTGAAAATTGCTTGTTTTGTTCCAATCTTGGTCTATATCCTGGACAGCATGCCTGTTCACATGATTCTGATTCTTAACCAAATCATTTCGATTCGTGGCAGGAGTAGGTCTCACAGCAACAGGACGAGCTTAATAGTTGGACCGAGCAAAAGGCATTTTGAGCACAGGAGTAGGATCGGATAAAGGCGTTGGTGGTGGTGGATGAGAAGATAGATTCGTAGAGCAACATGATCACAAAGTCGGGGTCGTGAAAGTCGACATGATGCGCAGAAAATTGAGCATAAAAGCTAGAGCAAACCAATTGATATTCTGCCTGGAGTGTTCGAATATTGAAGCAATTTAAAAAGAGTAAGCAGTGGCGTCATTGAACCCCTCGGCATTAGTGGCAGACACGTTCTTTGCCAGCAAGATTTTTCTCTTCTGATTGGTTCAATCAGCAGATCTGTTACCGTAAGAGAATATTTCTAGTATCGCAGTTTTGGCTCGTGCTAGGTGCAGCCAGCAATGTTATAGTTTTGACCCTTCGTAGCTGCGAGGTGCAGGAAATGACTTTTATGAGTCAATTCTAGATAATGGTTAACATAGGGTTCTCTGTTAGTATTAAATCAGTAACATTCGCAGCTGCTAAAAAACAAGTGCCATTGAACAATAATTCATGGTGGAATTTCATACTTGGAACACCAAATTGTTTTAAGCCCTTGTTGACAACTTCGTGTCTCGCCCTTATTGTCTCATATACTCGGTGTTTAGGGGGGTGCTCATCAGGAAGTTGTATACATCTTGAATCAGAATAGCCTCGATCAGCAATTACAAATTTATCACTCCCTAGACATTTCTTTAGACCATTTCTAACCATTTTTAAGTCTGAGTGAGATCCTGCAGGCCAAGGACCACTAACCGAAACTAATTTGAATTTTCAGTTGATACCGCCACGTCGTACCGTAAGCGAGCTGCGTTCAGTTTATGACTGCACGAATTAGAGGAATAAGGAGAAAGCTCTCTGGTTAGACAGTCTGTTCCCTAAACTGATGATTAGCATTGGTCAATTGGTAGATCACTCACTCTTTCCGTTCACGATATCTAAAAATAATCAAACAACGATTTGAGTCCATTTCGCGCATATCTTCTCCTCAGATTCCACAAGTGTTGAACGAGCCTTTTCAAGTTCATACAGTTTTAACAAGGTCAGTGTCCATAGCAAATGTTTTCGCTCAATTGATGATGGTACGTGACCTTCTAGATGAAACAAAAAATAACGCGGTGTTTAGAAGTAACTCCAAAAACCGCAACACAATACTGAAGTATTATTGAAATAGCTAGATTTCGGTCGGAGTGTAAAAAGGAAAAATAAATTCTCATCCACTCTTTTCCGTTGACGAAATGATCCCTAGGACTCAGCATACTTGTTTCGCAATACAGCAAGGACGATGGAATTTTTGATCTTAATGTCTGATCCTTTTAACGGATATATTTGATGCAAGCTTCGATATATAATTTGAATGGTCCATTTCATTTTTAGTTTGAAGCAATCTACTTGATGCGTGCATAATCTAAAGCTTTCTAACAGTTTGAATCTTGTGAAAGCAAAACCATTATTTCTTTGTCATATAGCTGCAGAAATTCAGTATTCACGGCTTGTGCTGCACTTGCAAGCCGTGCGTTCGAAAAGACGAAGTACTTTGTTGTTATTGCGTGAGTGTTGCCTATGTTTGTAACCATGAATGAACAAATTTTTTTTATGTATACAGCTACAGACTATAGTAAGCATACAAACCAACCGATGAACACTAGATAAAATGATCGAAATATCTAATTTCCTTCCGACCACATTATAACTTGAAGTAATTTAAACTCCATGCGGTCCCAATATCATTAGGGTCCGTGGATTTACTTAGGATCATATGCTTGTAAATTAAAGTTTCTATTGACCGTTTATCCTTACTATACTTTAGTTATGAACCTTTGCTACCAAGTCTAAAAACCTACGTTTTAAAGTCGAAGCAGAATTCAAAGTTGAGCACTCCTTGCTTTAATACAGTTTTCACGTCCTGTTTGTAGATTTCTTGAAGTTTGACTGAACTACTGAAGTTGAGAAGTGCGAATGCAGCTTCAAGTTCTAACTCGTGTTACGAAAATTGCATCCTACAATGTTTAACTAAAATTCTGACTTAAAGAACATTCGACTAACCCTATCTACTGTTTATTATGCCACCCGAAAACTAAGCCACGAACCATAAGCCAGACTCAATCACAGCTAATCCTAATGCTGCTTGTCTACTAAATTTCATCGTCGCAAGTGCTATTGTCAAGTCTGGCAACAAGGACAGAAAATTGCACAAACACTCATTTTATAGTGCTGTTCTTTCTCCAGTTTCAGCTAAAAAATTTCGAAAACACTTCTGTTT
>JAAUYH010013498.1_pt1 | contig 10599 bp, 9 predicted proteins | sample 7278061 | NCBI WGS metagenome assembly JAAUYH01 (sample SAMN14350203, study PRJNA611818) | marine sediment metagenome | isolation source: surface marine sediment (0.6m) | place: French Polynesia: Moorea | collected 2018-08 | reverse complement strand
GTTATTTTCTAATTGAAAAGTGTACTAAACAACACGGCAGCATACAGGAAAGTTTAGCTATGGCTGACAGTGATGGGACAGCTTGTGGGTTCCAGAAGATGATGGGAGGAGGCATCAAGGTAAAATTATATACATAATTGACAGCAAGGAATGAGGGCCAAAAATGAACCGTGGGCGTTATCGTTGGGCCGGAGTTTCGTACCTGCCTGCATGCATGGTTGTCTGCTTGTCTGCTCATGTGCAGTACGGTACCTGCACTGTGCACTTTAGAGCTTTGCTCTGCACATTTATGTTGCTAGAATAGCTGTGCTTGAGTTCAGCGTGATATAATTTTTGTTCAGCAACGGGCACACCAATGTGGTGTTAAGTTACTTGCCTAATTATTTTTGTTTTTCTGCTTTGTAACGCGTGACACACCCGACCCAATGGCCCGAGCACAGGAGCTGATCGACGTCTAATCGTGCCTGTGTTTTTAGTTTTTCGTTTCGTCATCGCCCGCCCGTACTCGCCCCTTCACCTATCCTCTTATCCTTTCCCTTCTTCTCTCTCAACTGTTGCCTTGTCTAAACGTTCGAGTCGCCTCCGACTCCCCCGCCAACTCCTGCCACGTTACCGCGACAACCTGCCTACCCACACACTTACACACTTACTTTTCTGCACTGTTCGCCTCGTCTCTACTCGTCTTGGCTCCGTTTTGCTGTGCCTTGACTGAATTTCCACTCTATCCAAACGCGTCGCGATTCGATTCGATTTCGCGACACACCTACACTGCACTGTGCTGCGCCAACTTCTTCTCGCTTCTCCTTCACTGAGCTTGGCTCTGGTGTGCACGCGCGCGTGCGTGCGTGCGTGCGCCCAGCCAGTATGAAGCGCTCTGCAAAAGTTTGTTGGGTGGGCTTCGTCTTCTCTACTCTTGTCATCGCCGCTGTCACAGCTCTTACTGTCTACTTCACCTTGTTTCGCAAACCAAATCAACCTCAATCCCCTCCACCTGATAGCCCGATCCCTCCTGACTTGGGAAGCAAGCCTAAAGCTGGCGAGAAAAGCGGTCTTTTCGATCACCGCAGTCATGCTGTTCCTGGAGGCGATTATCGAGTTGTAGATTACGAGGGTGTAGGTAAAGTGCAAGTCGAGCTTGATGGTTCTCGCAGTCACACACACTACTTTGATGAAGGACCCCCTGTCGTCATTGGTAACATTACTGAAATGTATTGGTTCGATCAAAAAACAAAAAAGATCCTTGGAACTGGCGTCCGACCGAAAGTCACTTTTACCCGAGGCACACATGTCGTGGGTCTAACTGTTTCCGACAACACCCGCGATACTCACACCGATTATGCTCGCGTTTTTGTACAATCGCCCCTTTTCGATGGCGTGTACTGTTATTTCTATTCCGATGTCGATAATGTCGATAAAGACATCAAGGCGGGTCCCAGGCCTTCTTACGCTAAAACTGCGTCCAAACTCTCTTTCACTTCTGCTTCTGACTTTCCTGAAAGCTTTCGCGATGATTCATTCGCTATGCGATGCACTTTCGTTGTCCCTCTTAAACCCAATACCAAGTTCAATGTGAAACATGCCGGCGGAGATGTTCGATTACTTGTGAATGACGTGAGATTGGCACTTTCTCCCGGAACCGCGGGCGGATCTTCTGGGGTTTACAGCGGTGAGGGTGGCGATGAAATCCATGGGCAACTCATTTTCTTATGCGAAGGTTCTGCTTCGTCGTGCTCTGTTACCCTTACCGCTGAAGGTGTGACAGATATAAAACACGACGTGTCGAAAGTTGTGCCAATCATCTACAAAGTTGAACCTGCCACGTCAACCAAAGATGGTGGGGGGAAAGTCAAAATTCACGGAATTGGCCTAGCGTACCACGTTAAAGTGAAATTCGGCGATAAATTACTTTCCCCGAAAGAGGTGGATGAGAATGGCAACTCCATGGACGTTGTTGTACCAGCGGTCACTAGTGAAAGACGAGTGGATATTACAGCCCGTAATAGAAATGGCGACTCAGGCAGTTTAAACTTTCAGTACTCTAAAGACGGTAAGCTACCGATCAAGTTCAAAGAAACCAAGATCGCTGTAGATGGCGTTAATCTAATTTCTGGTATCAAGTACGGTCCCGACCATCGATTCTACGCTACAGCTCTGAATGGCTTTGTCTATTCATTTGCTTTAAATTCTGCATTGAAAGTACAAGGCAAAGTTTGTCGCTCGCCTAGTATTGGATTGAATCGCGTGGCTCTTGGATTGGCATTCAACTATGCTTCTCCAAAGGTTCGTCTATACGTTTCTACGTCTATTCTAGAATGGAAGATCCAGAGCCGATTGCACGGACCATATGCCTGGGCGAATGGTGAGATCACGGTTTTAGAGCCGAATACGAACGGCCATTGCCTCGACAAGGTTGGAAAACCAATAATAACAGGTCTTCCAGTTTCAAACCATGACCATGGAGTGAACGGACTCGTTTTTGACGATAACGGACGTCTGCATATCCAGGTAGGTGGTTTCACTAATGCCGGGCACAATGTTGAAGATTCCAGGCTGGGTGGAATCGATGAGAATCCATTGAGTGGAGCATCGCTCGTTGCTGACGTGAATAAGCCAAATTTCGATGGCAAAGTCACATACAGCTCAGACGATCCAGGAAGTGCGCGACAAAAAGGAGGAAAGGATGTGAAAGTATTCTCGAGCGGATGGCGTAACTCGTTCGGTATTAACATACACACGAATGGATTTTTGTACGCCACAGACAATGGAGCGTCAAAAGGATTCGGAGAAATGTCGATATCGTGCACCGAACATCGACCTCTACCTGGAAATCAGAACTTGCGAGATAAACTAAGCAAGGTGATAAAAGGGAAGTACTGTGGACATCCGAACCGAAATCGAGGCCGAGATGATACGAAGCAATGCAAGTTTATCGGTTCATCAGACAGGACGGGAGTACCAGGATATCAACCTCCAGTGGCAACATTCGAATCGAGTACGAATGGAGTGGTCGAGTACACGGCTAGTACATTTGCAGGGCAATTGAAAGGAAACTTAATGTTAAGCAAGTTTGCAACAGACCAATCACCAGGGAAAATCTTCCGAGTACAACTGAATTCAGCAGGTGATCTTGCAGAACCACCCGACGCGTTGTGGGAAGCTAGTGGAGTCAGTATCGAAATGACGCCGTGGGGAGACCTGTTATCGCCACGAGTATATCGCAAAGAAATAGTTGTGATTCGACCGGATTCCATTCAAACCGGATCGCAAACATTCATTTCAGTGATGCCAAATCGGGGAAGCACGCGCGGAGGTAACTTGGTGCGCGTCACGGGATACAATATTGGTGCATCACCTGTGGCATTGTTTGCTGGCAAGCCTTGTACGGAAGTAACAGAAGCAACAAGTCGACAGTTTTTCTGCAAAACACCACCGGGAGCGGCAGGAAATGGTGTCAAAGTGATCATCAGTTCTAGTAGCGGCAAGACCGTCCCAGTGGGTGATGGTATCGACTTCAAATACATGTATGTTTGAGTGATCAGTACTAGTTAGCTCATCCACACGCACAGTTTCTTTCTCTCAATCACAAACACACACACATTCACGAAATGTCATCGACAAAACGCACCAAGCCTATTTTACACTTCTCGCAAGCTATCCAACACAAAATTTTACCCTAGCGTACCTCGCCTTTCTTCATTTTCAACATTATCGGTCGAGAGATCAGTCGGTGGCTCGATTGACCTACCCACTCGAATTCATTAAACACATCGCAAAGCGTACTGTACGGGACCCTCTTTTCTTTTTGATTTCTTGATGAATGAATTGAAAGCAGCACTATTTGAAATTTTAAGGCAGTAATTGTAAATTAGTGCACTGTGCTGTGTACTGTAAATCAATCAGCTGCTCATGGGCTGGCAACAAACGAGGTAATTCACGTTAGTGCGTATAACTCAACAAATCATCGAAATGGCCGACGTGCCAAACGAAACTCTTGAACACGAACACCATTTATTAAATGCAATCGATAAGCAACGTAAAACGTACGGTGTTCTTTGCTGCGTTGGTTTCATAACAACACAACACTAACACTAAGCAAACTCGTTTCTTCCACTTGCAGATTGTCGAATTTGCGTGAATCCAGAGAAAGGCTAACTGCACTTAGCAAATCTATTCGTGCGTTGGAGGTAAATGATGGTCAGACTCTAATGCGAGCAGCTCGAACTGCGAAGCAGTTGCAGAACGACCTGAATGAAATCAATCGCCGTATCGCGTAAGTATTAACAGATGAACCGCAACGAAAACAAACGTTATTGTATACTAATAAGCGTGGATAGGAATGTGAAGAAAACGCTCGAGGATGTTCAGCGAATTGACAATGCAGTGTTGCGCAATAGAGCATAGTAAATAAAGAGGAATCAAAGTACAGTATTGCGATTTACTTAACATTGTACATGAAGATGTGCGTGAATGAGTACAGCTACGCAAACGGGTTAGCGTGGACCAACTCGAGCTGCCTGTCGATTACCAGTGCGACCAGCGTATCCTCGACCACGCCCCAAACCGCGAGCTTCTTCTGGACGTCCTTCTTTTAACGCTTCAATACGTTTAAACATAGGCGCATCCGAAAGAATGTCTGGTAGTATCAGGAAGCGAATTTTCGAACCACGGATGAAAACGTGAGATGCATTCGAAACACGGCCGTCACGCCGCGTAATAGTACATCGTTTCAGTTGAACATTCATATTGTCCTCCGCCACAGCAAGTGTACCACGATACACATCTCCTGTTCGTAGTTCGACTGTGACAACATGCGGAGATGCCTCATGCAACAGTTTAATCGGCACGCCGACTGACATCTCGATTGGATTGTGTTGTTATTGTTGTTGTTGTTGCTGTTGCTGTTTCGAGGATCCCAAAAAATACTAACGAACAGGATGGGTGTGATAGTTTATCCTAGGTATCGGTGGATTACATGAATGGAAATTGATCCAAACCAAAATTAATACTGTAAGCAATACAGGTTGGGGCCTCACTTCATGCTGCGCTTCGCTTCGAATTGCTCAGCGATAAGGGCTCAAAACAAAATGGTCAGCGGTGATGGAAAAGCTTGGGAAATCAAGGACCCCGAACGGTAAGTGATGCGAATACAACTTGGATTTGATTTGGTCGAGTTTGATGCAAGCGCGAGCACTAACTAGGGAGTGAATCGGGTCTGGACGTGTATTAAGATTCAGCGCTCGATTTCGTACATTTTATCAATGTATTCGTAACATTCAACTCTCAGAGACATCAGGCGCTACTCCTTCGGATATTCAGGCGTACGGGGCGGTGGATCCTGAAGCGGCAGCTCGACTACACGATTTGCAAACACTCGAACGTGTGCAAGGCGTTGCGGCAATAACAGGTCTACTCGCGATTTCAACAGCGCTTTGGCGTTGGAGCAAATCGCCACCAGTTGTGCTGACAGGAGCCTTAATTGCGCCGTTTGCCTCAGCGGTAGTCGCTGAAGATGTAAGTGTATAAGTGCGCGCAACACGATTCTAGTGGCGAGCAGCAGGTCATACTAACTTGGCCATTCAATAACAGATTGGATCATTGGCATTGGGAACATTCAAATACGATACGGCACGTGAAGTTGAGAAGTTTCATGAATGGGTGATAGAGAGGAATGCGGCAAAGAAGGACGAGTAGACAACATGCGGTAGGAAATAAAAAGGTTGGAAACAGAGGAATATAACGTGTGAAAGAAGTCACTGTAAATGCAATGCAATGTGAAGTAAGGATTGCTGGCGTCTGCAAACATAACGTAGTCTTGACCAACACCCGTACAGTACGTGTTACAATGTTTTAACTACCTTTCATTCCGCTGTAAATACAATCCAATGTATTGGGTATCGTTATCCTGGACCGGTAGTGCAGTAATCGCGCGCGATCTATCCTTGTTCTTTGCAACAACCAACTCTGTCCTGTCCATCAACTCGACCACCATTAATTAGAGGTATGTCGTCGGTTACTGCCGCACTGTGATAACATTATTCATTCGCATTACCTGAACTCGCTCACTCGACCACGACGTCAACAATTATTGAGTTATAAAACACCTCTTCGGTAATCGCCCACTATGTCTCGAGGTGACTCCGCAAGTTCTGCTCACGACGAACTGGTACAACGATTAGGTCCACCAATACCGGTGACAAATCGACTGTCAGGAAGCGCGTGCAAAATTCATTTCGATGGACGAGACCTCAAATTCGAACACTGTGCTCAACTTGACCCAGAAATCCAGATATTCTGGAGTATTCAAACTTATCGTGTGGAGACCGTAGTGTATTCAACACGACAACGAGGATGGATCGGTGTTGGATGGGGTTATTCCGCTATGGAAGGTGCGAACGCAGTGGTTGCTTACAAAGAACGATATTCGAATCGTGCGCAAATCGGTGATTATCATCTTGGTTACAAAGCGCCCGACGGGGTTACCGTCGAAGGTTTTCAAGATTTATCGATAGCGCGCGCCACTGCGGGTACCCATCATATTGCAATGATGTTTGCGCGACCACTTGGTCGAATTACTCATGGAAATGTTCCGGCGTTGAATGAAAGCTCACGTGTTCCACTAATATATGCGTATGGCGATCATGCGAATTTCATGGGCTTGATTTCGCAACACACCAAGCGCGGTTGGACTTATGTCAACTTTGGAGCAAGCAAAGTATCATTGAGTGCGGGTGGAAATTCGTATTCAACATTTGGTTCGAATATTGGAACTCATGCTTGGTTAATGGGAACAGCGTGGGCACTCATATTTCCGCTAGCAATGGCGGCGATGCGTAGTCGTGTTCGACCCAACATGAGCTTTCAATTACATCGTGCGTTGAACACCCTCGCAATAACTATTACATTGTTTGGATTTTTCGTAGCAGTGGTGAATGGAAGTCACACTTACGTGGCGCATATGACACTTGGCTGGGGTGTGCTTTTTGTGATGTTGATCCAACCGATTGGATTGATTTGGAAACAGAAAAGCGACCATTGGAGTTTGATTCATAGAAGTCTTGGAAGAATCGTCTTATTTCTCGGCATTTCCAATGTTTACATTGGTCTGTTCATTTATGGTGCAAGAACCTTTGCGTATGTTGTGGTCACCTTTTTTGTATTGGTGGGTTGTGTTGCAGCGATTGCGTTTTCTTTCGGAATCGAGCGAAGATTTATTAGTGAGGACGAAACTGTTGGATTGGTTGACTCTTCCAGGAATTCTACTATTCCCGATACAAGTGCACCAGAAGTGAACACCACTAGTAACCATGATAACCGATTGGGATTTGTGGAAGACGATGAAGATGAAGATGATTGTGATTATGATCCGCCCGAATTGTGATGTTCGTAGAAACTTAACAAGAAAATGTGACGACCAGAAATTTCGTGGTGATGGCGATTGTGATGGAGATGCTGGTCTTTACTTATTCACCCACTCATTCCCACGCTCGCTCGCTCACATTTCCAAAAAAGCACAACGTAGAAATTGCAATAGACCGTAGTGGTAATCTTTATAATCATTTTCACGTTGGTGCTGAAGCTCATTTAAATTCAATATCAATATGTAATATTAATTGTTCTGTACAGTACAGTGCAGTACAATTCGACTAATGTCGAACAGAGAGAAGAAAATATGAGGAAGAGAAGTAGAGAAAGCAAGCCCGAGATGCGCAGTTGTGAGGCTGTGTGTGAGATAGATAAATTACAGAAAAGCGACGGCTGCGCTTTATCCACTACAAAATTATTACGGCCACCGTTGCGTCATTATCTTCCCACTTACTTTCCTGCTTCACTGTCTGTCCATCTGTCACATCGCCCGCTTTCTTCTGCGCAGTATTTAAGCTACACATCTGCAACAAGTGTTGAGATTGATCTTTCGTATGGGATATGTCCCACCCACCTGTCAACCCTGAGTACCAATGTCATCATCATTACTGAACAATTTACCAAGCTATTCAAGTGATTCATTTCGCGAACTGGACGATGCACAATTACCAGTTCCGCCACCTCAACCACCAAAGCGGTATACTGCCAGCACAAAAACACAACATGTGAAATCTCAACCTATAAAGCGAGAAAAAGTCAACTGTCTAATTCGAGCATTAGCTAACAACAATTCTACAGTTCGACGTATGAATTCGAATTCGGAAGCTGGTGGTGGTGGTGGTGGTCGCGGCGGCGGCGGCGGCGGCGGCGGCGGCGGCAGCAGCGGCAGCAGCGATGGTGCTGGTCGTGCCAGTAAACGACCTCGTTTACAACGTCCCCCTTCGTTGAATAGTCTCTGAAAACGGATCCATCTCGATGTATCTGATTGGATTTGATTATCTGGGCTTAAAATTTAGTTAAATTTTTTAAAATGTGAGTTCACCAAACCATTCTTATCATACCATTAAATCCCGACTGACCTCGTTTGTTTGCCTCTCTCCTACCCCTGTTTCCTTGTGTTTACTCACAACACGTACGCACGCGCTACGCTGGTGGCGAGCAGCAACTGCAGCACACGATGCGCGCCTTGTTATTTCGTTCGGCGCGCGCCGCATTTTCAAATACTAATGTTCGTCGCTCTGGTGTTGTTGCACTTGCAACTTTAGCTACTAATGTGCCTCCGGTTTCCGCCTCCCCTTCCTTTGCGTCTTGTCATTCTGCTGCAAGTCGTGCTGCAATTATAACTACCACTGCTCTGGTTGCTGGAACTGGTGTAGTGTATGCCTCTGCACAACCTGAACCGTATAATCCGTCGAAAGAGGAGATCGCCGGTTGTATTGCTGCTATCGAAGCTATTCTAGACGATAATGATGACATTGGTCCGACAATCGTTCGTCTTGCTTGGCATGCTTCGGGAACTTACGATAAGGAGAGTGGGACTGGCGGGTCTGACGGTGCCACTATGCGATTCAAACCCGAAGCTGAACACGGTGCAAATGCAGGTCTTGGTGTTGCTCGCGATGCGCTTGAACCTGTGAAGAAATTGTTCCCTAATATCTCGTACGCCGATATTTGGACTCTTGCAGGTGCAGTTGCAATCGAATATATGGGTGGACCGAAGGTAACCTGGAATCCGGGTCGCCGTGATGCGTTGACGGAGGCGGCGTGCCCACCCGATGGCCGTTTACCAGATGCGGACAAGGGTCAAGTTGGCAAAACTATCCGACATATCCGAGACATTTTCTATCGGCAAGGATTCAATGATCGGGAGATTTGTGCGCTTGTTGGTGCGCATGCGCTTGGAAGATGCCACGCCAATGCGTCAGGTTACGAAGGACCGTGGACTAGGTACGTGGTGTGATATAATTATTGTGAGAGGAAAAAAGTGCGCGACCTTGCTAACATTATGGAACAAAACACTATAGAGCACCAACAACATTTTCGAATGAGTACTTTAAGGAACTGCTCAACAACGAATGGACATTGAAAACGTGGGATGGACCAGATCAATTTGAGGATCCAACAGGTGCATTGATGATGCTTCCTGCAGACATGTGTCTGTTATGGGATAAGGTAAGTAATACCAAATGTTTAAGGGCAAATGTTAATGATAATATGCACAGCCACGAAAGAATCTAACACCAATGCGACGCTACGCTATCTACGCATCGTTTATAGGAGTTCCGAAAGTTTGTGAAACTATATGCGGAGGATGAAGAAACATTCTTCAAGGACTTTGCCAAGGCCTTCCAAAAATTGGAAGAAAATGGAGTTAAAGCGCTTGGAGGTGGTGCGGTTAATGAACCATGGTACAAATTCTGGTAATACGAAGTGAGGAGAGAAGACGATGACGATGACGATGATCCATACAGTAAAAGATGGATATGCCAGTACTGTGTAGATTCGGTAAATGTGATGCGTGAGCTGATTTTGGCGATTTGTACTAAATCTGCTCGTGAGGCCCAACAGAATCTTTCGAAACCCCGAACAAATGCGGTGTAGTGCTTCGACTTGCCTGCCCCGCCTTACCTCAGTGTACTGTACAGTACAGTACAGTATTTTACAGCATGGCTCCCGAAGATGCGGCCCCTCCTACAGTAAAAATGAACCTCGCAGACTGCAAGCAACCAATAGGTCGATCTCGACTAGTACGATGTAAGTAGTAAGAAACCCAGTACGGCATCCGAAGTCATAAGCGCCCATTCTACAACTATTGCGAATAGTTTTATCATGAACAAGTCAAAGCGAACGTGCTTGATGCGGTTGCAAAAGTCTAGGATTTACACTACCAGGGTTATATTCAACAAATGTCACATGTTGCAGGAATGAATTAGCAACTGGGGCTATGGAAAAAGTCAAACTAATACAATACATCCATGTCGATAATGAATCTAGAATCGTTTGACAAGAGCAGAAACAAGCAGACAATGCAAACGAGGCACTTGGCAGCAGAAAAAAGAGACATTTGGGTAGTATTTCCTAAACACATTGTGACTTTTACTTACGGTTAGTGCGATTGTTGGTTTTGTTTCTTTCCAAAACGCAACACCACCGCACCAGGTTATCACACGGCTGCCAACAAGGGTTCGCATATTCCGTGGCCGTGCTGTACTGTAGTACATTATTGTACAGTACTGT
>JAAUYH010077414.1_pt1 | contig 10600 bp, 5 predicted proteins | sample 7278061 | NCBI WGS metagenome assembly JAAUYH01 (sample SAMN14350203, study PRJNA611818) | marine sediment metagenome | isolation source: surface marine sediment (0.6m) | place: French Polynesia: Moorea | collected 2018-08 | reverse complement strand
GTGCGCCTGAGCAACACTTTCTTCGTACAGGATTACAATTACATCGCTACGATTTGAGTATTAAATACCGATCGCTACATTTCATGAAACGATGAAACATAGTCATATGCGCTCATCCCGGAACTCGTTGCAATCAGTACGTAGTCCATATTTTACTCATTCATCTCATTTTCTGCCGATTTGACTGCATGTCAGGCTACTGATATTGAGGGTGCTTTCCTGTGCTTCGTGAAAGAATCTGTTCCACTAAATACTGCTTTGGAGCATATAACACTGCCGGGGAGATAAATGATAGTGCAATAGAAGCATCGTAATCCTCAAAACGTTTGCATTCGCGGGAAGTCTGCAGGGGAGCGAGCGCTTAGGGGTTGTCGAGCAATCCAACCTTGAGTGTATGTAGTACTGAGGGCAATATTGTGGTCTACTGGCGTTTTTGATAGGGATAATATGGAGAGGCACAACGTGAGATCAGTCTATGCCAAACAAAAAACACAAGGCAAAGGAGAACCCAACACAATGGAGAGTCGATTATCTAATAATAGAAATACTTGAAATCATGATGCAGTTAAGTTGTACTGTAGTACAGTATGATTTCTGATGTCCTTGCATTCTTTTTACGGATGCAAAGCTTTGCGTAAGAACGAAATCGATATTTCTCTATCCTTCGATTGGGCCAGAGTTTTCATGGAGAGTGTTTATATGAAATGGGATTATTCCGCTTTACAGCTAAATCTTTCTTTGGAGTAGGAGGTGGGTCCCCTTTTGTGTTGTCATTCCGAGTGAGTGCACCTTCCTGATCGCCGTGAGTCCACAAATACTCACGTGTCTGTGGCCAGAGAATACGTTAGTACGTAAGTATAGATCAATATCGCCAATGCGACGTAACCGCAAGAACCGAAAGCTTAATGACTGTTCGAATAGAACTTGCTCTTGCTACCGCCCTCGTCTCTCAACGTCCGGCTGATGTAGCACTTTGAGCTTTGTTACTATTCGCCTTGTTCTTTTATTTTCATTCGACGAGGATTATAAATGTATCATTCATCAATATAATTAATTATTAATTACATGGAACTACTCTTAATGAACTAATACCTAAATTACTAATTGCTTAAATAAAGTTTCAAATAAATGATATGAATCAGTGTACGAACATAAAAATACTGTTTTTTAAGAAATTCTGTTGTGGATAGTGAAATGCAAAACAGTTTCAAATACATCAACCATCGCGTACACCTGAGCTCTGAATATACGTGTTCTTACTCGTTATAGATTACTGTTGCCTAAATCGTCGACGGTAATATTGCTTCTAGAGAATAAGGCGAATGCAGTAAAAACCCTACTAAAAATAAATTCTTTGTTTCTAGCGAAGCTTGCATCAATTAATATAATGAAACCTATGGTGAAGAAAACCATATGGAGATATTTCAGCCTTTCCTACAGTTTGTCAATATTTTTTGATCACCTTGCCTACGTGCTTAAATTCAAGCAATCTTGAGTCAGCAAACTGAACCGCCTAATCAAGCCCGTAAGTTAAATCGAGTTTGCTAGGGTGCAATTCTTGTTCGGTACGATACGAATTTTATTACTGTATCTTCTTTCTTTAGAAGTTCAGGTTTCCATGTATGATAATGAACTATTATTAGGTAGCTTCCTGTAGATTATTCGATCATTGCAACTATGAATTTCAAGTTACTGTCGCTATTTAATACTTGGAATTTTTATAGTTTAAATTTGGTAGTTTGTCATTGCTCGATTTCTGTTAATTCTTGGTTCATTTGAATAAAACAATCTTCCGTTTTCGACATGTGACTCCGGAAGCAGTATCACGGATAGACTGAAAATCAAAATATTTGATCGGCCGCATGGTATGTCGAAGTAGCATAAATCATGTGCAAATGATCCCAGCATCAGGTTTTACAAGCGATGACTCGAATAGGCATCAAATCAGTACAATATGTCTGCTGATGTCACGTGCAGGAGCGATTGAAATCCAAACATTACGCCGTTGGTAAGTCAATCTCTAAATGCGTTTTGATAAAAATAGGTCTTGATAAAAGCAGATCATATTCCATATAATCCTGAGCGACATCAAGAGTACAATATTACAATTCGGAAAAGGAGCTTTACAAAATTCGAACCTAATTGAAAAACATTGTACTGTAGGGGCATATGCATGCAGATCATCTCCATCGGTGTTGTAACCTTGAACAATGGGACGAGACTTAGCCTATCCTTGATATGTACTCACATTTTAAACATACCCGTAAATTGGGTTCTGAAAGCCCTTTGAGAGTTTGCATCAGATATTTCTACAAAAGAAATGAATCTCCACTCAATGCTCCAAATAGTCCCTTTTTCTGTTAGATTCCAATTCTGACGGTTTTTAGAACCACGAAAAGATTGATAAATTACTTAAAATGGTACAAGAATTGTTTTATTCAACTGTTAAAAATGCTATAGAAGTTCTTTGCAGTACGATTGTTTATTCAGAACCTGCACTTTATCTTTTCTGAGATCAAGTAATTCTGCATGATCACCATTTTACATTATCCTGTGCTCGTTAATCTCGGGTGCAAGCTCATTGACGTTTTCACGATAGTAAGCCCTATGCTTCGCCCACAAAACTTCGATTGCCGTGCCCAAGGGTATTGCATTTGTACGATCCTTAGTTTCTTCCAATTTAATTGCATTATACAGAATGGGTTCGCAATTCGTTGATTGAAATTTATTAAAGACTTTATCTGTTAAGAAGACGCAGGTCCCTTGCAAGAAGCAGAAAATTATTGCCAAATATTCAAGCGAAAGCCGGCTCTTTGTTTATTGGAACAGAAACATACTTAGCTATGCACTTTACGTCTGGGAAAATAATTCGATCCATCCCTTAGAGACATCAAAACCATGTTTGCCAATTAACACGCCGGAGTAACGAACGAACACTGCATAGTACGTATGTATGACTTGTAATCATAGTATTTAAGGGTAGCTTGCATCATATATAAGGTAGTACACCATTGTAGACTCATAGTTCTGCCGTACTTTGTTTATAGAACAATTCATGGATTACTATTAACTTGCGATGAAAAGTGGTTTACCCTTAATAGACTTCAGGGAATTGAAAAATACAGTACTCTTAATGCAGATTCGAACTCCATAGCAGTTCCAGGGTAGATATGTGACCAAATGCGTTCACTTCCTTAGAGAATCCTGAAATATTTTGATGTAAGCGACATTGCCAGTCGTGTAAACGGAGCTAGGATATCCACTGTACAAATGGACTTTATCGCTTTGCTTTCTCCAGAGTGGATTTTCATGGTTGAGCATTTCGTTCCTCGGAAAATCTGGGATTAGTCGTGTTTCAATAGCATGGTCAACAAAAAGCGGGCGGTACGATATTTGAAGGTTCGTGGATAATATTGCGGGACAACGCTACCACCGAAAAAGGCTTTAAGATATTCGCAGTACGTCGTGCGAACTCTGAATTCAAATTCAGTCTAAAACGTCGCGGTAACAACATTGCCATTTCAGTTGAGGACAGATAATTTATAGGTCCGGTTTGGCCGTTGGAGAACGGTAAGAATTCGCGAATAATTGAGATAAATCTTTCAACAGACCGAAAATGCATGATCACATTTTTTTACACCGCAAGAAACTGGTATGGTTCCGTGTTCTGCCTCAGTAACAAATTTCATCATTCCAAGACGAACGGAATTTCAACTTTGCACGCTTTTGTTTTCATTCAGTATTTCAGTGATTCTTTTGCATCCCGTCGCAGTCATTATTTTTAATCTCTTAAAGCATAAGTTACTCCGGATGCGATTAATGTGCTTAAACTTTCCATCCAAGATCTTCCAAAATCTCACTAAATCTTTTTGTCTAACTAAATATTTTCACGGTTCGCTTACGAAATCGAGTGTTGCCTGCTCCAGTGATCAGTTGTCACTATTGAAAGCTATTTCGACATTATATGGGAGAAAATAAAAAGAGCTCTATGTAGTGTAAGAAAATGATCTGACGCAAACTACATTTTCTTATGAGAATAAAAACAATAGAAACTCATTACGAAAACCCAAATTTTTCCTCCCGTTCCTCACCTGGTATTCTAAGCCATGGTGTTCTGTTTGAAGAACTCCGCTTCTAGAGTCAACCTTCTGCATTACACTCATCGGAACGCCGGCTCAAACTCCTGTATTCTACTGAAGTATGACTGGTAATAAAAAACCATCCATTTCTAACGGTCCTACTACTTCGCACGGATCAATTGAAGTCTGTCTGGCCATAGTTGCGAACTGCAGTGTTTGAATAGCTTCTGCTTTACTCTACTTTACTCAATCTGAGTGCTATTGTCGGTGCAATTACCCGACACGGAAAAATCGGGCATGTACAGTCAATTTGTGAATGTTTAAGTCGGTGTGATTCGTGCTATCTGTAATAGAGGACGAGCACATATGCACAGAAGCACTGCTTTGTTTTTCCATCTAATTTACCCAAAAAATAAGTTGGTAGTTCTAATTCATTTTTGAGGACGCACGAGTACAGCACCGTACTAAGGCTGGGTCATTAAAAAGATGTGATAGAATTACTTCAGTTTTGTTGCACACCAATTCTTTCGAATTTCAATTCACTTACAACAGCTGCACGTGCCTTGGAATAGTCAATACTAATTTGTTGAGCTTGATAATAGATTCGAGTGTCTCTTTTATTCAAGAGACGCGTATTTATTCGTTTCGAAATCAGAACAGGTGGTATTATCTCTACATCAGAGTAGTTGTCAACTGAAGTCGAAAGAAATTCACGTTCACTCTGCGAATTTCGGAAAAAACTCTATTGGACCACTGGGTTCTCCTTGATTCATCTCTTAACGATTGATTCGAGCGCATTTCTGTAGAAATCGTGAGTTGTGGCCTCGCCGTCTAAGTATTCACTTGAATGCGTGCGTTCTGTAATTGGAGAATGTTTTAGAACACATGAAAGTCTTGGATAGCATCCGTTTGAGAGAGAAAAATACGGAGGCTTTGATGGAAGTTCGAGCACGAGTAGTTCGTTTTTGCTTTTGCTCACTCCTTATTCATCACGTTCAGAATTCATTTGGATCTTGACATTCCACAGATTGGTCGTGAAAAGAGCGGGTGATGTCGCTAAAGAGAAGCAGAGGTAGAGGCACGCACTCTAGCCCATTCAAGAAATATGTAAGCTAGGGTTCAGTCACTGCACAGTCCATCTATACTCTTTTCAGATTCAATTGATAATTTGTTAATTTAGTATTAGCTGAACTGTTTTTATTGGTTAATGCGCTTATATAAAAATGGCCCGATTAATGCTCTAAAGGTATCCTGAATTTTCTTACTGTACTCCAAATTTATTTATGGCCTGAGCTAAGTTCCTCACACAGGAAGTTCTTATGTTATTCCTGAACTAACTTATTAGTACTCTGTATCCACTTCGGTACCATGTGAATGTCGCGACTAAAAACAGCCCCGGCGTAATCAATTGGATCTTTGAGCATGATAATATTCTATTGAAGTTTGAAGGCAAACCTCTTGTCATACTCAAAACCCAAGCATTGTCTCTCTTAGATTTAGAGAATACCATGAGTAGGCCTATTTTTAATCCGAAACTCCGTTGTTGAAAATGGATGTGCAGAATTTGTGTCAGTGCATGAGGTCGATGGACGATCAATATTTGGTATGTTCAGCGCTAAACTAGCTTTATCAGTTGGAATATTGCTGCGCGAAGCATATGAAAATACAAACCAAACCGCATATGACGAGGCAGAACCACAGACAGTTCAGGTATCTCATCAAGAATGTCCTTAGTGATAAGGTCAAATAAAATCATGATTTAAAAATTTTAAAAAGGTGATTGAAAATACTGATAATGTAGAGGCAAGACTACTTTAATGCAGTCAACTAATTTGGAACAAAAAATAGAAAAACGCCGTCAAAAATTTTGGAAATAAAGGATCTTATTCAAAATAGATGATAAGAAATTATGTTTACTGTAGGGCGCAATTCTAAAACTTTTTTGATCCCATAAATAACTTCGCACAAAAAGTAAGGATATCCAAACACTTGCAAACGTACAAAGGAAACTCGTATAGTTAACAACGGTGTTACTTTTATGAGCAATACCGATGCCGCTTAAGGGATTATTGTGCTACGGAATAGTGCATTCTCTTTAATAAGCAGTTGTGTTTCGTAGTGTATGGAACATCGAGTTGTTCCGTACCTTTTACTTTTGGTTTGTAAGAGGTGTTCATATTTAAAACAGGACACTTGAGTAAAGGGCTACTGCAAAATTCTCCTGAATAAAACAGAAAATTGGCTACCTATCCATTCAATAAAACAATTACAAAATATACAATTAAAATCTTCACCTAGGAAGTTTTGATTATATGTTTGTAATTATTTATTGATATATATTTTTCTAGTCCCCAACAATGAAGCGCCTCTGGGTTAACGCCGATTGTGGACTGAAGACATGTAACGGGAAAGAGGTCATTCCGTACATCAAGGGTGTGGTGGTGGCTGCTGGCAATGCTTCGACCGGCAAGGTTTAGGAGATGTGTTGTGTTGTGACAGAATGATGAACCTAGTTCGTGAATAAGATTTAAGCGAATGTCCATGTTGACATTGATTCCTTGTGAAGTTTTGTGGTCAAATTGGAAGGAGAATGTAGAAACTACGGCACTGTACAATGAAACAGCTGAATCTCAAGAGTAACTATGAAGTAAAAACGGGACATATTCTCAAGTTAGTCCTGCATCACTAGACTTGAGTGAGGTGAGAGAAACAATCGGTGGATGATTGAATATCGCGTCGTCGTCCTCGCTGTCTTGTGAGCGATAATGGTCTTTCTGATATTTCTCAAGATACGGGCGAATCCAGTGGAATGTGTATTGTAGTTACGATGAGTGTATGAAGCACAAGTAGCTGGAACTGTGTTCGTACGAGAAAATGAGTGGATAGAATTCTCTCATCACAACAAAGTTAAACAGAACCATAGTTGTCGAAAGGAACGTTCTTTTCAATCATGTTGTCAGAATAATTTCACAGCATGAAAACACCTCAGCTAGGGAAAATCATGTAGGTGTTGTCGAACCGAACTAGACTACGTCAGGTTGCCATTCATTCTTCTTGACAAGCACTACGGGGGTCTACACTGCACAGCATAACAAATGATTGTTGTTCACCATTGCTTTTTCGATTCTCCCACGAGATAATATGTGGATTCGCACTGTGCTGCCCTCATTGTTGGGATTCGTTGGCGAATGTTATAATACATACTTTGAAATACTACTGTCTGACGTCACAGATTAGAGGAGATGTGTCAAACTTCTATTATTTTGTTCGTAATGTGCAGGTATAACAGCGCGGCACGGCGCGTTATTTTTAACAGATTTCAGTGATTGCTCACATTTTCTGGTGGACTAATTGTGACGTTAATGTGTTGCTGTGGGTTAAAAAATCCTTGTACGTTTCCCTACTTAAGACCAAGAACCAAGTAGAGATCGTCTCAAGCTCACCACACCAATCTCCACACCATCCAACACCCACCAAACCATTACCACCATGTCTCGTTCCGTTTTCTCTTTCATCCTTGCTCTTTGCCTCGCTGGTATTGCCCTTTCGGCTATTGTGCCCAATGTACAAGAAAAGGGTAGTCTAGCTGTGGCTGGAAAGAAACTCATCTCTGTTGCGCGCTCCTCGAAGCCAGTTCATGGCAAGAAACATGGTACCGACAGTGACGACAACACCGATAAGTCCGATGACGATAGCGATCACAAGAAGGTGAAGACTTCGGTGCATAGCTCGAAGAAATCTGATGATGACTCTGATTCGGATTCTGACAACGACTTTGATTCCGATTCCAAGTCTGACTCTGATGGCAAGAAGAAGGTGAAGACCTCGGTCCATACCTCGAAGAAGGACAGAAATGATACCGATGATGACAAAACCGACGACAAAACCGATGACGACTCTGACGACGGGAAGGTGAAGACATCTGTTCACAGCTCGAAGAAATCTGACTCTGATTCCGAATCCGAATCCGATTCAGACTATTCCAAGTCTGATTCCGACGATGGAAAGAAAGTGAAAACCTCGGTTCACTCGTCCAAGAAGAGCAAAACTGATACCGATGACGAAAGCACCGACGGCAAGACTGATGACGACTCTGATGACGGAAAGGTGAAGACATCTGTCCACAGCTCGAAGACGTCTGACGATGACTCTGACGACGACAAGATCGATGATAAGACTGATGACAGTGACAGCGACGATGGCAAGAAAGTGAAAACTTCCGTGCACAGCTCAAAGAAGAAGGGCAGTGATGGCTCTGATAGCGATTCTGATTCCGATTCGGATTCCAGAGACGACAGTGACAGTGACGACGACAAGAAAGTGAAAACTTCGGTGCACAATTCGAAGAAGAAGGGAAGTGATGACTCTGACAGCGATTCCGATTCGGATTCCAAGTCAGACAAATCAGACCACTAACCTTTATAGTTAGGTGTAGTTTATTTCTCTATGAATAACTGAGTTAAAAACTGTTTTCGAATTTATCTCAACAGAGCGTTCTTTCAATAAATAATTTGAGTAACACTTCAGCATGTACTGTTCCGTATCCCTCGCTTCTTCAGGCGATAGTAAGAAATTATTATCTTCCCAATTTCCATATCCTCTATTTCCTATTGTCCAACTACTACGAAGTCTTTCGATTTCTTTTATATTTTTGAAAGCGAGGGCACATGATGTAGCAGCACGCTTCAGAGAATTCATAAGAAGCCTATCTTGTACAGTTTAGTCTTGTGCTCCACAAGGAACAGACCAATGTTCTGTATCAGTGGTCTGGAAATTTTTTACCTAAATCTGGGATGCATCGTATTTTAAGCTAGAAAATCTTATTTTCTGAGAAAAACTGGAAGCTTTTCTATCCAAATTGAAACTTAGAAATAAAAATGATCTTCGGGAAGATGGAAACTTGGATAATCTTATCCTGCTTGAAGATAGTCATCTTTCCAGACCACGTACACCAGATACTTAGAAATAATAATGTTTTGTTCCTTGCTCATCGATACAACTGATGAAAGGAAAGTAAAAAAATTGTGTTCCGAATTCGCAGATTTGAATACCATCCAGAATTTTATTGAATCTGATACGTGTTCAATAATGGAAGAACGGCTCATGTTTGATAATATATTTTCGGGGGATATTTCATATGTATGAACAATGTAGTCATTTCTGAACTTGATGAGTAACGTGCGCGAAGTTCATCTTTTATCTCTGCAATTCTTTCGTGGCACGGATGAGAACGTGCTACAGATTGAGGCGAGATCTATCAGCAGTAGACCTAACCGAGCAGAAAGGCATGTTCAAGCGGAAGTAAATAGGAAGTGTTATTTGCAACTTGTGAGCAGCCTGGCGCCTTACGAAGGCGAACAGCCAACCATCTTCCTATAATTTTGCAATACCGCGTGTCTGGCCATCGTCGCGGTTGCACGTGACGAAGATACGTGAGGCACAACCCGGCAAGTTCGGCGACATCTTTGGATAGCTGGGATTATATTTCTATCTTATCCCCAGAATTGTGCGTTTAAAGATGTATCTCTCATCATCTCTATGTCAAAATTATGTAATCTAACGAAATAACTGCAACCGGTATATCAGATGATTCATTACTCCACACCACCGTTCAGTATAGTACTGTGATTTACTGCAAGTTGAACCGGAACTACTGCGAACTACAATCAATAATTCGATCTCTCGGTCGTAGCTTTTACTTGATATCGATACACCAGAGCATTTTAATCTAGCGAAAGATGACCATTCTTTGTAGTTTTTAGAATTAGGTTGGATGCTGCAAACATTTTCGCTTAAAACTAAGGCTCGGGAATTCAAACAATTGTAATTAATAGAACCATATTTAAAATTATTAGAGCTGGTACTGGTATTTCTTGGAGTAAGTTCTTTATCGGTCGCACAGCTGGCAAGAGGACCATGCGGGAAGCATCAATTCATCTATTTGAGATAGAAGAACACTTGCGGCATGTGTATCAAGCATAGTATGTAATAGTTCGCATTTAGTCGGCTCGTGCTTTACTTGATAGATTCCCCTAAATTATAAAGGAACAGAAATAAGTTGGAGTAGATGCTAAACATAGCAACAACATAACGGCGAATGGCAATGCCGGCTGCTAGTGATCATTACTCAGTACGAAGCTGATTACTTGTGTTTGAGACAATCAAGTTATAAGTAAGCCAAGTCATACATTGGATCTCCGACCTAGTTGCTGATTGACAACGCAGTTTGTCACATGTTGAGCAATTTGTCAATCTCTACTACGATCTTTTTGTATATTTTTTCCATCAAGTTCTACAAAGCAGCTACGTTGCTTCAAACTAAGTTACTGTCACAAAACCCATAATCCGACGTAATAGTATATTCGACTTGAAAGCTACTAAGTTACTCAAATTTACTATTAATTCAATTGCAATTACTCAGCTTCTTGTGTTTCCTCATCGCTCCCGAGAATAGAAGAGCGGTATCCAACTGTAAGGCGTAATTTGCGCTTCTTCCGATACTTGTCTTGAGATTCAACACG
>JAAUYH010169281.1_pt1 | contig 10601 bp, 5 predicted proteins | sample 7278061 | NCBI WGS metagenome assembly JAAUYH01 (sample SAMN14350203, study PRJNA611818) | marine sediment metagenome | isolation source: surface marine sediment (0.6m) | place: French Polynesia: Moorea | collected 2018-08 | reverse complement strand
GCAATAAAACTAGTCGCTCCAAGTCTACTTGCATATGCTTGTAGACTCGGAGCGATTGACCCATTTTCCTACATTCAACAAAATAGATTACTGTGACGATCTACCTTCCGCTAAATTTGCTGTAGCTGAGAAGGACAATTCTAATGTCGATAACCGATGCAACAGACAACACAAAAGTACTGTACATGTACCGCTAGGTCGGAACAGTACAGTACAATAGTGTGTACTTCGTACTGTTGTAGGGAAAAAGTGGAGGCGAAATGGGTATCAAAATGCATTGCTGTAGCATGTTGGTTTTGATCAGTCCGCACACACGCACGCACAAATGTACGCACGCACAACGAGGGTACTGTACCTACTGTACAGTTCTAGGTTGAGTGGCTTGGTCAGCAACAGGAGGCGACAGTACTCAATTTCTACTTGAAATCCAACAGCACCAACAAGCCTTAACAGAATAGCACTAATACTGTATATTGCGGAACTGTCAGTGTGAACTCAAAAAATTCAATCGTGCAACTCTGTACACACACGAAAGTGTTCAGTACTACAGTATGGCCGCACTGTACAGTACAGTAAACTATACTCTCCCCTACCAAACACACCCTTACTATATGCTGCTACACCGCCGGGGTCTGTCTGTACAGTACTTCCATTGCTACTATTCTACCGTACTGTACAGTACTAACTTAGACACGGACCGATTCGTCAATCTTGATTCGACGAACGACCTACAGAACAGCCAACGTCTAGTCGTACTTGTCTCCGTTCACAAGTTCCTCCAGAACACACGTGCACGCACCACACACACACACCCAGTGCAATATATTATAGTTTATCAAAATCAGTGCGTACATTCCATCAACAACTCTCAGTATCGCATTCCTACACCACTCATGACTTAAGTTTGCCTCACTTTTCACTTGCAACCTCACTCCCTCTCTCCATCTACCGCACCACAACTTCCCTGCTGTACATTTCTGCTTCATTATTATTAGCGGTAGAACTGACGCTTTTGATAATCGTACAATTACTTTTCAACTTCGTTCATCAATATAGGACCGGTGATGGTGGCACTAGCAGCAGCGGCAATGCAATAGTGGTTGACGTACTTTCCTAATAGATCCTTTCTTCTTTTTCCTCGCTTCATCTCATCTTCCCTTTCCTGTGCTTATTTCCGTCCTCTCGCATTCTTACACATCATGAAACTGCTCCGCCTACGGTACCCGTCGCTCTTGGTCGCAAATACATTCCACTTCCTGTCGATCCAAATCCGAGCCCTTCAAAATTCGAGTATCCATCATCGACTCGTCGTGGCAAATGTTCTGCTCCACCGAGCAACTGGGTATTCACTCGTTCGTATGCCGAAATTTCAGTCTCGCAAAATCGCTGATACGCTTCCACATCATCACCTGAATTGCTCAATTCTGTGCACAGCTTTTGTACTTCCGTATTACTTACATCCCTCAAAAAATGGTCCACTGCTCTCGACATACGCACTATGTCCGATGATCGGTTACTCTTGGCCATACCGTCCACCCTCCTTCGCAATGATCCCACATTCCACAATGACATACACGTCTCCAGTAATCTTCCGTCAATTAGGAGTGCTCGTCGAACACGCTGACAATTCGGCGAGTTAAACGCTAATTCAACTACTGTGGCCACCATGTGCTGCAGCAACGAATTCATTTCTAATCGTTTGAATAATTGCATCAACGTTGATGGGATGTCAGATTCCACGATTGCGTTCGCCGTTTTCTCCGATCCGTGTTGCAATAGTACAACCAACAGCTCAAGGATCTTCAATCGCACAACCCCCAGTGGACCATCCACATTGTCCCACATAGTGGCAACACTTGCATCACTTCTGGCATTCTGCAGCACACGAGCGAGCATCGGAATACGAGCACGCACTCCTGCTTCATATGCCCTCGTATTCAATGCATCCAACTGCAATCGAATCGTGCTAAGGCTCGAATCCTGACCATTAATCACGGTTACTAGCATATACCTCACTGCAGTCAACGCAGTGGCCAGTGCATAACCTCGTTTGTCATGCGTTTGCATAGCGGCGAACCCAGAATCCAATACCCGCAAAATTGGGAAAGGATTGTGGAACACATCAAGCGATGCCAAATCCTTGTTAAACTTGGTGTAAAACTTTGTGTCACTATCATCCACATCATTGATCTCATAGCGCGGAATCACAAGCGCTCTTAAAGCGATTCCCACAATAACTCGTGAACAGTTTTCTATTGTTGCTGAAGCAACACTAGTAAGTGCTCCGTCTTCGGCAGCTGATGCCAACTTGTCGCACAAAGTCGGTAACAGTTTCGCATCCGCCATCATGCACACCACGCGCTTATTTGGAGGTCCAAATTTCAGTTCTTGTTGGCAACGTACTGTGCTCAGCATTGATAGACAAACTTCGGGACAGCCCGTCACTGCGATGTGTGATAACAGTACCTTGAGAAAGTCTCGTCGTCTCATCATTGCTGCAACTGTGTCATTAGGCGAATCCCTCAACACACTCAACAATACTTTGCACACAGATCGAACTAACACTGCATCCGTTGGATATCCTTCCCTTAAAATTCCCACGAGGCGATCAAGATGCTGCGCATTCGAAAAGAGGCAGCGACGTAGCGCCATAGGACCATTACTTAGTAAAATGGATGAAACGTAAGAATGACGATATCGCACGCGTTGCCCTGTAGGTCCTTCCACACCATCATCATCCGCCAAAATCGGAAGGATGACGGTAAGTCTGTCGATCAATGCTTCGATATTGTCTTGCCGTGATAAATACTTGATCAAAATGTCTTTTGTTGCTGGTGGGAGTCGTTCTTCGAGTCGGTACATTGCGTCAAGTAGCATAGAGAAGGATGCACGCCCTTCAACTGCCGCCTCGACAACGTCTTTAAACGCTTCAGCATTGTGTTCAGGCGCAACAAAGTTGTTTCCTGCGCTCAGACCGGCACCAACGGACAGACTTGTTGATCCACCTCGCAAATAACTGGGTTGACGACCGCCAAAAGAACCACTCTTTTTGTTTGAATCAGTGCCGTTTGGACTGAATTGTCCGGACAATGAATTCTGATTTTGATGACTTAAGGCGCTGTTAGACCGACGACCTCCTGTATTAGTCTTCGCAGGAGCGTTTTTCTTTCTCGACCCAAACACCAGGGATCTAGCTGATAGAGAAGGCGGAGATGAAAACACTCGCTTTGGCAAGGAACGGTGCGGAGGTGCACGCGGATTTGGGTGGGCAAGTGGCGAACTGTTCGGACCCATACCAGGAAGATTTCGAGGGTCACCAGGTAGACCACTAGGTGCAGTCGTGGCACCCAGTCTTGTTCTTCTTGTTTCACCGGAAAGACCAAGGAATCGGTTTGGTTTCGCGTGTTCTCCAGAAGAAAGGTGCCGTTCCACGTGCAAATGACGTTGACTATCACCTCGTAATGCGGGACGCCAAGAACGAGTGCGCCCACCCGACTTTCCCTTTGTTGTAGTACCCTCAGGACGACCAGTCTCACGCTCATCCGAAGAATGGTATGGCGGGTTGAGACCCGCATTCACATGCCCATACCTAGTGGCATCCAGTCTAGGGTCTGAAGCATGATCTGCAGAATACTGATGAGGAGATAACTGTTCTGCAGAGTGGTTCTGTTGCGCTAGCTGCTGCTGCAGCTGCTGTTGATGGAGCGGTAAATGTTGATGATAATTATTGGGATTGTTTGGGTTGGAGCCGTGAGAGTTGATGGATCGAGATGGCGAAATACTAGTAGATTGAGAGTTGTAGGGAGCGTAGGCGTTATGAACGCGGGTTAAGTGCGCGTTGGCAGTGGCGAGATGGTCTTCGGGGAGAATATCAACAACGGGACGAATATCCTTGTTGAAACGACCAGGACGGGATGCGGCAGTGGCGCCAGTAGAGGCGGAAGTTCGGAAAGCGTTTCGGATTCGCTTCAACAAGGAGCGCTTTTCCTTGGGTGGCGGAAGTGGTTCGGGAGTATAGTGGTGATGGGCGTGATGAGCAGTATGTCGATACAAAGATTCAACGTCACGTCGCGGATGTGGAGGGCCATCAACATGAGCAGATTCTAAGCGTGCAGAGGAACGAGAAGAAGGAGCGTCTAACTCATCGGCAGATAACGAACGCACCATGCGCGCCATTCAACGCAAAGCGCAAACCGAAATTGAAGAGTGTGCGCTCGAAAGTTGCGATGCGGAAGTTAGATAGGTTTGGCGTCGGCACAGCAGCAAACAAACGGATAGATGACGATAGTGCAAGTAAACAATAGATTGCAGGGAAGTGACCGCAGTGAGTTGGTCGAGCGCAACGTTGCCGAAGGAAACAAAACGCACAGCGAAGTGTCGTGGTCGTTGTCGTGTTTCGGGCGACTTGACCAGAAGAGAGCAGAGTTGGGCAAAACGACTCACGGAGTTGAGACTCTGGCGGCACGAACAAGTTGCAAATGGTAAAATAGAAATATGAATAAAATCAGAGGCGATAACGTACACGTGGCAACTACACGTGGCTTCATCTCAAAGATCGTGACAGTCAAGTCACGAACCACACCCCTCTTGTCACATCATGTTCAGGGCCAGAGAGTGAGTGTGGATGAGTACGGTAATTAGGTTGCGTCGAGTTGAGCTCAAATATGCTACTGTACGAGGTCTACTGAACCAAACTAAGCTGAGCTGAGCTATTCTTAAACGGTGCAAATGTGATCGAGAAATTCCAAATAAGATCGATCCATCAATCGATCAGACCATGAATATAAAGAGAGAGTGAGACAAAGTAACCAAAGCAGAGTCCAGAAACGCACCGCCCATAAATTAAGCATCCTAAATTTACGGTACAGTAATTCATACGGACACACACGTTGACAAAAACGCCAACTCGTCAACTTGGAAATGAAACTCTTCGCGGATCCTCATTGTTCAGAATTTGTCTACTACTTGCCCAATCGATCGATTGATCGACTTTTGTTGCCTACTGCCCCCATCTTCACATTATATTTCTTTTTTCTAATAATGCGATATTTTGTGCACGTCTTGTCTTTGTTGATGATGATGATGTTGTCGTCATCGTCGTCGGCTTTGTTGAATACAACGCTGCACCAGACATTTCAAGTTCTCCCTCACACACTGCCTAACCTTCACACGACCAGACTTTCTCTGTCTCTATCTCCCCCACACCCGTCATAGAATATTACACTACGGACTATTGGAACGAGAAATCTAATGTTTCCATCTCATCCACGTTTTCTATTTACTTCTTTGGTGTTCCGACCATGTTGACTGATTGTTTAATTCTTCATCTTTTCATGATTTTACAATTATAACTTGCTATCCTGCCAACTGCTCCATCATTGATGCAACTGTACATTACTGTGCAGAACCCGTCCTATTTATGATAGTAAGTTATTTCTTCGCATCTCTGTGCTCTTACACACTTGCTGTTGCTTCGTACTGTACAGTACCATAACAACAGCTCCTCTCTTCGTATTCCGTCGAAGTGCAATAGTACTGTAGTGAATACTGTAATATCCCTCATAATCCGTGATTAACCTCTGAATACCGGCTCTTTCACTCACATTTTATCTTCAACGACACTTAGCTACCTTTTAAAAACCCAACTTGCATGACTCCTCCGGAAGCAAGCCATATTCTTCACATCAAAGAGGGGCACAGTACAGAACTGTATTAGACATGAGGACGACCTTCGGTCGATCATTTGACTACCCCTCAAACTCAAAGAGTCATGCTTCAAATAGAACCTTAATTTGCAGGTGATGGGCAACAGAATAAACATGTCAAAATGGTAAGGGAGGGGATCCGTGGTTTCGCCGCAGCGTGCGGTCCACTACGTATTGAACTCTCGGTTATTCGCACAAATTTTATTCAGTGTTGTCGAAGATGACCAATGGGAAAACAATTTGACAGAGCAGCAAACTTAGTATAGAGGGGACTAAACACGCTGCCGAACATATGCCAATCATCTTCTATGTTCCAACTGCAATCCTCTCGGATCGGATAAATCTGTGTAGAACTATTCGTGAAACTACTTACTTTACATGGAGTCCGCAAATTAAAATAACTTTTACGTTAATCCCTCCATTCATTCTGTTTTGCCCGTATCACTTAGTTAACATTCCTCCCAATAAACAAGCTGTAGCAAGAGGCCTAGTATACCTTGTACGTACAGTACAGTACTGGGCTTTGTATCTTTTTGAGTTACAGAAAGTTAGGGTAAAATGACGATAATCAAGTTTGAAGTGGAGCCACAATTTGTATCAGGCGGTTTGTACGAAAGCTTAGAAATTATAGGCGTATGACGTCTGTTGTATTTTTGGGTGTATGCTTAAATCGAATACTGCTTAATTTCCTATTTTACCTATCAAAGGCTGTAATAATCTCGTTCTCGATTTTCTCGGATCCATATTCAATAATCCTACTTTGTACACTATTTCAGTATTAACTGAATGGTTTTCATTCAATCAACAATCAGTACTGTTTACAGCAATACTTTTATAAGAAGATGTACAACGTTTTCTCGAAATAAATTTGCAAATTCGAAAAATAGATACCAATTGCGATGTAAGTTGAGAAATAATAATACACTACTAATACAGCCCTCCCTTCCGATAAGATCCAGGATTTTTTTGTCAAGCCTACCTCTCTGGCTGCAAATAACCCTCCAGAAATCCTACAGTTCGTGGTCAAATCCTTAACCCGAAATAGGCATTTGCACCCAAAGTACATAAGGTCCCATTGAATTTTTATCTCTAAACAGTTTGGCAAATTTTAAATATATTTTATTCGGGTTTTTTTATTTGTAAGAACCTAGTCATCGTAGTAAAGCAAAAATAACGTGTCTGACTTGAAAACACAGTGAATTCTTGTTTAATTCAGCTCCACTCTGTAACCTTTGAAATAGAAGCTGTCTTGCAATCGTCGAGAATGTGAAAAACGAAATTTCAATACAGAAAGCCGTATTATCCGTTTCGGATGACTTCAGAGTATCACAGGGGAACATTACACTGTTCTCGGTATGCTGCTTCATCTTGAATCTCATTGAATCTTACAAAAGGGAGTGCCAGTTCGTCTTTCATAATTCTTTGTTCTAAAGGCACCGAGTCGAGCCCGTGAACAGTAGTGTAACCCGCTGTCAATCTCACCATAGATGCAATCAAATGAGGAATACGTGAAGATCGAACTGTCATACACAGAATGGGATTTGGAAAACAATCGATCTCGAAAGTAAATATTTAAGATTCCACATAAGACTCTAAAGGATTCAGAGATAATACAGACAAACAAAGGATTGGAGAGTAGCCGACGGCGATTATTGACGCGGGAACAGAAATTCGCAATTATCTTTTAACTGGAACTACATCAAAGCCACAAATTCAACTGCATAGTGAATGAGATTGATGAACAGACGAGGAAGAAATTTGATCTTCAAAAAATTCTTTATCGAAAAGAGATGAAACGCTAAACGATTAAATCAAAAAACGCAATCTGTTCCATTCAAATACAATTTCAAACATCTAGTAGATTTCATTCAATTCTATGTTTGATAAGAATCACGGCTCATTGCAAAACTGTTCACTGACAAAATCGATTTACCTAAAAGATCTGAACTAGCGGAAGACAAAGTTTTATTCTGCGCTTTTTATATGCATCCAGGTTCGCGATTCAAAATTCAAAAGGTAAAATTTGGCTTCTTTTTTTTCTCCAGTACTCGGATGTCGTAAGATATCGATCATGAAGCGTACTACATTGAATTCTGTTTTTCACGCTTTGTGTTTTGCTTGACATCTTGCGTTTTAAGTGTTAGTTTTCTGCGCTGGAAAATACAAGAATTTAGAGAAGTTGAAATTGAACCAGTCAAATTCTACTCTTCGCAGAAGAGAGCCTTCTTGAAATGAAAGAAATGACTAAAAATGGATCATAAATTTAGGTTGTGGTTAAAGATGAAAATTAGCTTTTTGTCTTGCGAACAGTATGGGCTGAACACTGGTAACGGCCCTATGTACCATAAATGGCTTGGTGTTCGCGCCCTGTTCAAACTACTATATTGCTAGAAATCGAAACCCTGCGTTGCTGTACACCAATCTCTCATGCATTTTATCGAGAGTTATAAATGTCATAGATTGACCATACATCAATGAATTCCATATATAATATGCTACTCACAGGAATTATTGAAAATTAAGAATATTCATTAATTGTGAATGAGAAGAAGTGTGTTCATATTATTAAGAATCATCGGATTAACGAATGCCTCCGACAAATTGTGTACTTATCCAACTCAATTGACACCATTTTACACCAAATATCAGCGAGAAGCTGGAAATCAGTACAGCAAGAAAAAGAAATTACCACGGTTCTAAAAATTCTGTTTCGGGCAAAGCAAATAAGAATCAATGTATTCTGCCTGTGGTTGATCGCTCGATAAAAAGTTTTGAACTGAAAAGTTATTGAAAAATAGCTACACTCTAAATCTTTGATTGTGTAAAATTGTGTGAAAGAGAGACCTTGTATTATAATTGAATATAAATTAATAGAAGTTGAGATCGTGTCAAATCATCACACACAGTTGACGACGATCGGGATCGTTGAAGATACTTCAGACAAGTCAATTATACGAGACTGTTCGAAGAAGGAATTAGTTTGAATATTTTAGACGAGCGAATTAAGAGGAGAGATGAACTGATTCAAATTGGAATTTGGAGTTGAAAGAGCATAGCTGACCATTTCGAATGCTTCGTTGATGAAGTGACTGAAAATTCCAAAGCTTCAAAAGTGTAGATAGAGAACAAGAATATTCGATTCAGGTAGACTCACAACCATTTTGAAAAAGAATCTAAGTCTTGCTCTTCGATTGTTTGTAACTGTAGAATAATTTTTTCCTGGACGGACCTTACAATAATACTATAACGGTCACTACTAAGACGATACCAGACTAAAAGAGAGTATTCTTCTACGAAAGCTAGGTATCGGTGAGGTATGATGGTTCGAGGTGCGATAAGTGAAATGAGTTATAATGTGCTAGTATTTATCAGGGAAAATTGATTGAAGAATCCTGCAAATCAAACTTGTCAAATGATTTGATCTCTTTTATAGATTACAAGGATGAATGGTAGTGCAAAGGGGCGAGATTCCGAAGAATGGTGTTCGATAATGGTACTACAGCCTTGGACCGGCTTGAAAAGGCTACTGACCCGAAAATGATCGAGAATGCTGGGAAGTTGATGGTTCGTGATGTCTGCGAAAAAAGGTTATTAAACTTCCTAAATGATACGGAAGAAATTATGTTGGATGCATAAGATATGTTCATTGAAGACAAGGTTGTTACTATGGTAGAACTGATGCTAGCTGGTGCACGAAATTTCTGACCAGTAGAAGTGAAGCTCCTAACTTTCTTTTGCCAAAATTGGACAATATTTCGTGAGCGCCAAATCGTTTCGTCGAGAATATTTGGCGCTCAAGAAAATTTAAGTTTTTATTTTTGAGTAGGACTGCGCACTTGTTAGGAAAATATAGAAAGGGAAATCCAACCGCTTGCAGCAACGTACAACGTTTTTGAATTGTGTGGACTCCAAGTTCCATCTGATTACACCAAGTCTTACAATTAGAAAATCACTGTCGGAATTACTAGTGTACGGAAATAAAAAGGCAAACGATCATAAATCAATTAAACATCAAGCGTGGAAACGCATGAGGCGTCACCTAGGTGCAGAGGCTGACAAAACTGTCTCAGTGGCTCGGACAGAGCAGAAAGAAATCTTGGACAATCGTTCATCAGATCATAACCATGAGATCGGGGCTGAGTTCCGGATGTTGGGAATGCCGTCTTTGTTGAGGATAGAACAGACCGCTTAAGTACTGGCTAACACAATAGGTATAGGAAATAATAACGAAATAAATGGTAGGGTTAACATCGAGTGGACCGTGGATGAACGGCAGAATTGTGTTCCACGGCGTGACGCGCCGTAGTTGACATACATCAGTCAAATCGATTCCAAGTAGTATCGGGTGTGGTGGGACGCCGTGTAATTGAAATTACATGCGGCAAGGCACTGGCGCCGCATATAGCTGTGGCCTCGGCCAAGGCTGAGGCAAGGCGCGATACTCGAAGCCGGGCGTCAATTTCGAACACCACCAGTAGCATGTAACGAGAGTTCATCGTAAGGTCAGATGTGTTGCGTCGAGGACTAACCTCGACGGGGGCTCGGTAGTGGGCTTCCATCAGGTTGGTAACGCGCAGGTCTAGCGCAGTACAGGTATTCCTGAGCATTTTTTCTCTTGTGTAAAGGCACTGCCCGAGGACTAAGAATATTTTTTGAAACTCCCCATAGTAACATGTAGTGCAACACGTAAGGCGCACCCGTTTATGCTCGACAGGAAAGGGTGATCGGATCCTTGTCAGCGAAGCCGGAATGGCTGCAGGCAAGGCCGGTGCACGCGAGTATATTCAGTGCAGAGCGGTGAAAACCCGTGGCGATCATCAATAGATGTCGGAGTCTCAACACCCAGAAGCATTGGAGGTGAGGTTGAAGCTATGCGGCGCGCCCTTCAGGACGTAG
>JAAUYH010046528.1_pt1 | contig 10601 bp, 7 predicted proteins | sample 7278061 | NCBI WGS metagenome assembly JAAUYH01 (sample SAMN14350203, study PRJNA611818) | marine sediment metagenome | isolation source: surface marine sediment (0.6m) | place: French Polynesia: Moorea | collected 2018-08 | reverse complement strand
CCATCTGCCGGCTCGCGAGTCGATTCGCCTGCGTCGCGATCGAATCACCCACCTGCTGGGGATGGAAATTGCCGACGATATCGTCGAGAAGATTCTGCGCGGGCTCGAAATCGAAGTCTCGGCTGCCGATAACGGCTGGGACGCTGTCGCACCGAGCCATCGTTTCGACATCAGCCTCGAAGTCGACCTGATCGAGGAGATCGCGCGCATCCACGGATACGACGAGATCCCCGAGGCGACGGCGATTGCCGAAACGCCGCTCGAAGTCGTGACCGAGTCGGAGATCGATCTGGACCGCGTCGCTGCGACCCTGGTCGCCCGCGACTACCAGGAAGCGGTGACCTACAGCTTCGTGGACGCTTCGGCGAACGAGAAGCTGACAGGCGTGCAACCCGAACTCATTCTTGCAAATCCGATCTCTTCGGAAATGTCCGCGATGCGCACGTCCTTGTGGCCGGGCCTGGTTGAAGCCACCGCGCGGAACGCAAGCCGACAGCAGGACCGCGTTCGCCTGTTCGAGGTCGGCGTGTCGTTTCACGGCTCGCTCGGCGAGCACAACGAAGTCATGAGAATTGCCGGTATTTCCTACGGTGATGCGGTTCCGGAGCAGTGGTCGGCAAAGCCTCGCACGGTCGATTTCTTTGACATAAAAGGCGACGTCGAGGCGATCCTGCAACTCGCTGCAGCGGATGGCGACGTCGACTTCGAGACCGTGCAACACGCGGCGCTGCAACCGGGGCAATCGGCGACGATCCTGCGAGACGGGGAGGCTGTTGGCATCCTGGGAAAACTGCATCCGCAGGTGGCGAAAGCGTTCGGTCTCAAACGCGATGCTTTCGTATTCGAACTCGACGCCACGGCCGCCTTGCGGTCCGCAGCGCCCGTCGCGACGGAGGTCTCGAAGTATCCCGCGATTCGCCGCGACATCGCGGTCATCGTGGACGACACGGTCTCTGCGGACGAACTCATGAAGGCCGCGGCCAGCGCCGTGCCAGAGCTGATTCAAAGTGTCAGAATATTTGACGTTTACAGGGGTTCAGGAATAGAAGCTGGGCGAAAAAGCATCGCTTTAGGCTTGATTTTGCAGGAAACATCACGCACCCTTACTGACGATGATGCGGACGCTGCAATGGCTGCGGCAGTCCGCAAATTGCAGGGCGATTTCGGCGCCGAACTAAGAGACCAATAACAGTGGCACTGACAAAAGCAGACATGGCTGAGTCGTTGTTCAATGAGCTCGGTCTCAACAAAAGAGAAGCCCGCGAACTCGTCGACATGTACTTTGAAGAACTGCGTGCATCGCTCGCAGTTGGGGAGCAGGTCAAGCTTTCCGGATTCGGGAACTTTGACCTTCGGGATAAGAAAGAAAGGCCAGGCCGGAATCCGAAAACCGGCGAAGAAATACCGATCAGCGCACGCCGCGTTGTGACGTTCAGGCCAGGACAAAAACTAAAGGCCCGAGTGGAAGCATATGCTGGAACCGGGGAATAACGCCGAACTACCTCCAATACCTGGCAAGCGCTATTTTACGATTGGTGAAGTCAGTGATTTGTGTGCGGTCAAACCGCACGTGCTCAGGTATTGGGAGCAGGAATTCCCGCAACTGAAACCTGTAAAGCGCCGTGGCAACCGGCGTTATTATCAGCGTCAGGACGTTCTGATCATTCGTCAGATTCGCAGCCTGCTGTACGATGAGGGTTTCACGATCGGCGGCGCGAGACAGCGCCTGCAGGGTGACACAGCCAAGTCGGATGTCACGCAAAGCCAGCAGATAATCAAGCAGTTGCGTCTGGAACTTGAACAAGTTCTTAAGATTCTGAGACGCTGACCCGGCACCCGGGTCCACGGTCGGGGCGTAGCGCAGCCTGGTAGCGCACCACAATGGGGTTGTGGGGGTCGCGAGTTCGAATCTCGCCGCCCCGACCACTTTCGTAGACACGCTGTTCTCGATGATCAGCATCATGCCAATAGCTGTCGCGTTTGCGGTCAATCGCAGTGCGTTGGCGCGTTTGTATTAGCGGACCGGACTCGCGTCAATCTGCCTGATTTGAGCGAAGGACCCGCTGGCAGGCTGTTCAATGGCTAACTGGGACATTCAGCTCCTTCAGCGGCCAACGGCAACTTCCGGTCCTCGATGCCGAGCAGTATCGGTTGGGCATGATCGCGGTAGATGTTCACTTTGGCGTTGTAGGCAACGCGTGATAGCCCGTGCTTGTCGGTGATGTGCAAACGACGGATGTTGAACTGATCGTCGGATAGTCGTTCACCGGTCAGGTAACACTTGATCGCCGTTACACGCTCACCCGAGAACTCCAGTCCGCTAAGTTGTTGCAGGTTGCCCTGTGCCCGTTGCAGGAACGTAATCGCATCGAGATGCGCCTGGGTCGCGGCGGGATCTTCGATGTCTCCGGACAGGTCTGCGAGGAACTCGCCGACGAGAATCTGTCCCGGCAGCGCGGCCTCGATCATGCGAGCGAGTTCGATGGTCACGTCGCCGACGATGAAGTCGTACATCGTCGGGTTGAGTCCTTCGGCCTGGTGAAACTCGTAGCAACTGCCGACGTGGAAGCACGCACGTAACCGAGGTACCGCTTTCTGTGTGCCCTTGCTGCGGGCAATCGCATTGTCGGCAAGCACAATGTGCATGAAATGGTACAGGTTGACGCTGGCTTCGAGCCCTTCGTCGCGATTCCAGATATAAAAACCGTCGCCGCTCGAAGAACGCGCGAAATTGATGTCGACGTCCTGCTCCAGCATTTTCGCGTGCGCCGAATTCAGCGAGTAGGAGAGACTATTGAGCTGCGTCATTTGCTCGAACGGTGTCAGCAGGCTGAAGCCGACAATGTCGAACAGCGTCACAGCTCGATTGGCTACGAAGTTGATGCCATAACGGCGGATCATTTTCTCGATGATCTGCGTCTCGACCTTGTGGCCGGTGAGCGCCTGCCGCAGCTTCAGGTGTATCGGATCCACGCCCAACAGACGCGCGACTTTCTGCATCTGCGAAATACTCAGCTGCCGATCGCCGGAAATCAGTTCGGTGATGAATCGAGGCGACACCCGCGGCGGCAGCTCGTCCTGCCGCGGCGAGGTGTATTCGGCAATTGCGTAGTGCGGTACGACGAGCAGGAGTACGCCGTCGTCGAGCGGCGACCAGCTGAGGATGTTGTTCTGGCCCAGCCGCCACTGCTCGTGCAGGCATTTTTCGAGATGAACGAGGTTGCTGCGCTGCCGTAACGGCATTTCGCGCGCCACGCCGGCAAGCTGGTCGAGGTGCGGGCTGAAATCGGCTATTCGCCGAATTCCCGATTGCGACAGTTCATCAAGTTCCATTCTGGTGCCCAATCCGGCTTTAACGCGGCTGCATTCTCTGACACAGTTCACGAAGCCGTCAGAGCAAAGTAATCAAGTCTCCCAATCAGCGCAAGTTTTGCGTAGTTAACATAATCGAATCCGGGCCCTTGGAACAAAAACCGCCGACAATTAACGAGATCCGCAGGCTTCGTGAAGCGCTCGGTGAGCAGATCGTCAGGACCCCGACGATGCGTTGTGCGGGCATCGAGCAGGCGCTCGGCAATGGCACGACGGTGTTCGGCAAGCTCGAGTTCCTGCAGCGGACCGGCACCTTCAAAGCGAGGGGTGCCCTGTCGGTGCTTGCCAGCCTCGACAGTGAGCAGCGCAGGGCGGGTGTCACCGCGGTCAGCGCCGGTAACCACGCGATCGCGGTCGCCTACGCGGCACAGTCAACCGGCACGTCGGCAAAGGTCGCTATGATCCGCGCCGCTAACCCTGCACGAATCGCCGCGTGCCGTGAACTCGGCGCCGACGTCGTGCTGGCCGATGACGTGCACGCTGCGTTCGAGATTGCCGAGCGTATCCGGCAGGAAGAAGGCCGGTTCCTGGTGCACCCGTTCGAAGGGTCCGCAATAGCAGCCGGCACTGGCACCGTTGGCCTGGAGATCTGTGAGCAATGCGATGACTTCGACTCACTGCTGGTCCCCGTCGGGGGCGGAGGCCTGATCGGAGGAATTGCCAGCGCCGTCAAACAACTTCGACCGGATTGCGAGATTATCGGCATCGAGCCCCACGGCGCCGATACGATGTCGCGCAGTTTCGCCGCCGACGAGCCGCGGGGTATCGAGCAGGTGCAGACGATCGCCGACAGTCTCGGCGCGCCGTTCGCAATGGAGTACTCGTTCGGGCTGTGCCGCGCGAACGTCGAGCGCATCGCACTCGTATCCGATCTGGAACTCAGAAAGGCAATGGGATTTCTCTACAGCAACATGAAAATCGCCGTCGAACCGGCATGCGCCGCGACCACGGCAGCGCTGCTCGGGCCATTGCGCGAGCACCTCGCGGGGAGGCGCGTGGTGCTCGTGTTCTGCGGCAGCAACATCGACTGGCCGACGTTCGAGTCCCAGGTATTGTTCGGGGAAGACGATGTGGCTTGAGCGGCTGAAAGCGATTGTCGGTCCGCACGGCTGGACAACCGATGCACATGAGCTCGAACCGCACCTCACCGAATGGCGAGGAATCGTGCACGGCGCCACGCCAATCATGGTGGCACCGGCAACCGTGCAGGAAGTCTCGGACGTCGTAGTCGCGTGTCGGGATGCCGGCGTTCCCCTGGTACCGCAGGGCGGCAATACAGGCATGTGTGCCGGCGGTGTTCCGGACGAATCCGGTGAGCAGGTCCTGTTGTCGCTGTCCCGCCTGAACCGGATTCGATCGGTCGACGCCGCGGATTTCTCGATCACGGTCGACGCCGGCTGCGTCCTCGCCGATGTGCAGACAGCCGCGGAGGATGCGGGCCGGCTCCTGGGGCTCAGTCTCGGGGCAGAAGGCAGTTGCCAGATCGGCGGCAACCTTGCCACAAACGCCGGCGGCATCAATGTAATCCGCTACGGCACCGCGCGATCGCAGGTCCTCGGGCTCGAGGTCGTCCTGGCCGATGGCAGGGTGTGGGACGGACTGCGCCGCTTGCGCAAGGACACGGCGGGTTACGATCTCAAGCAGTTGTTCATCGGCAGCGAGGGGACGCTCGGCATCATTACGGGTGCGAGCCTGAGGCTGTTTCCATCCCCCGGAGATACGCAGGTGGCGTTTCTCGGACTGGATGCTGCGGAACGCGCGGTCGAGCTGCTCGGGGAGCTGCGATCGAAACTCGGTGACAGCATCCAGGCGTTCGAGCTCATCGGCGATCGACCGATCCGCTGGGTTGAGCGCCACATCCCGGACGTGTCCCGACCGTTCTCCGAGCGCCACCGATGGTATGCGCTCATCGAAGCTGCCACTGACGATGGCGATGCATTGCAGACCCACCTGCTCCGCGCCATGAAATCAGGCGTCGTGGTTGACGCCGTGGTTGCCAAGAACGACTCGGAGGCCGATGCGCTGTGGCGCATACGCCATTCGATTTCGGAGGCCGAGAAAGCCGAAGGTGCATGCCTGAAACACGACATCGCGGTGCCGATCGGGTCAATGGCCGCGTTTCTGGCGCGCGGCGAGCAGATGCTCTCCGAGCTGTGTCCCGATGCCCGCCTGGTTGCGTTCGGACATGTCGGCGATGGCAACCTGCATTACAACGTTGCACAATCGGCCGGCGGCGATCCGGACGTATTTCTGGCCCGAAGTGACGAGATCAGCGGCGCAATTTATGATCTCGTGACGGACCTGGGTGGCAGCATCAGCGCCGAGCACGGCGTCGGGGTGTTGAAACGAGCATGGATGCACAAATATGCCGACCCCGTCGAACTGGACCTCATGCGGACGCTGAAACAGGCGCTGGATCCCGGCAATCTGCTGAATCCAGGAAAGGTAATTTGACGACCAGTTCCGCGTAAATCCTTGACACAGGACATAAAATAACCCGGATCAGCTTGGAATTCCGATGAGTGCAGAGTCCAACAACGCCCGCAATACACTCGCCGAACAGCTTGACAGCTTCGATGTTCGCCTCGAGGCGAAAGCGGACGACGTACAGATGCTGGCGGAGATCCAGGACGGTATCGGTCGCCTGTTGACAACCGAGACGCACAGCGAAGCCGACATACGACGCGTGCTGCAGGATCGTTACGATTCCGGGTCTCTGCGCAAAGAGACCTTTCAGCTCGTCAAGTCCATGCTGGATGCTTTTGTGAGCGAGCACGACGCAAACACCGAACCGCTGTCCGCTCGTGCCGGCCACGACGACACCCGGCACACGATAACCGACGTCCTTGAAGAGGCAATAGAGGCGCCCGTCGACGACAAGTTCTCGTCGACGACGGTCATCGACAATGTCCAGGATCCGCCTGCCTCCGCCGATGACAGGGTGCAGGTCGGCTCATTGTTGCGAGATCGTTTCCTGCTCCAGGAGAAAGTGGCGGGCGGCAGCATGGGCGTCGTCTACAAGGCACTGGATCGTCGCCTGGCCGAGTCCGATTCCGATGACCAGTTCGTCGCTATCAAGGTTCTTTCTCCAAAGCTCGCCAGGAACGGCAACGCGCTGCGCGCGCTGCAGCAGGAGGCTGCCAAAGGACGCTGCCTCGCGCATCCGAGTATCGTGCGCTTCGTCGACCTCGACCGGGATGACGACCTGTACTTCATCGTAATGGAGTGGCTCGACGGCAAGAACCTTGCGCAGGTACTCGATGACCCGAAGACCAAGACGATGAAGCTGCCGCTGGCGCTGAAGATCGTCAAGCAGGTCGGCGAGGCACTGGCCTACGCGCATCGCTGCGGCATCGTCCATGCGGACGTCAAGCCGGGCAACATCATTCTCACACCTTACGGCGAGGCCAAGCTCTTCGACTTCGGTGTCGCTCGCGTCAAACAGGCGCAGCGTGAGGACAAACAGGACTTCGACCCGGGTGCGCTCGGCGCCGTAACGCCGGCCTATTCGAGCATGCAGGTGCTGACGGGCGAGGACCCTGTGCCATCGGACGACGTGTTTTCGCTCGCTTGCCTCTTCTATCGCATGCTCGCCGGCTATCGCGTCTTCGGCCCGCGCAATGCCGCCGAGGCCGCAGAGGAGGGCATGAAGCCACAGCGCATCGAGGTTCTCGACGATGCGCAGTGGAAAGCGCTCAAGAAAGCGCTCTCGTACGCGCGCGTTACGCGTTTCGATTCGATGGATGAATTCCTCAAGGCCCTGGATTCCAGCTCGGACGTGCCGGCTGACCTTCACGTCGAACGCAACTTCGATGTCGTCGAGCCGAGAGGCGGGGTCGCTAAATGGCTGATTGCGGCCATCATGGTCCTTGGCGGACTCGGCGTCGTCGCCAATCAGCTTGGCTACCTCGACGAGTACAAAGAGCGACTGCAGGGAAGCGGCGCGGTCGAATCCGACGAAGCTGCACCGGCGCTCGAAGCACCGATCGCCGACGAGCCGGCGATCGAGGACCTCGAGCCACAGCAGGACCTGGAGATCCAGGCGATCGAGAGGGAGCCGCCAGTCGAGCCGGAGCCCGAGGGACCGCCGCTAATCGACTACACGTCGCTGCCGGCGCCGGCGCTCGAAGTGCCGCTGTCGCTGAACGGAGGCCCGGCCGAAACGTTTACGATATCGCTCGATGAGGACGGCGGTGCCGCCGAGATCGAGTTCGTGCGGCGTGACGCCAGCGATGCATTCGCGCTGCGCCTGGAGGAGGTCGGACACAGTGGCAATCGGTCGCCGTGGGCGAGCGGGCAGTATGGCTTCAGCAATGACGGAGTCGTGGAGTTCCCCGTCGGACAGGAGCGCGGCCGGATCAGCCTCGCCATGAGTCCCGACCCGCTGCGCGAGGCAGACCAGCAATCGACGCTGCGGGTGCGGGACGTCGACAGCCCCGCATCGGAGCTGGCGACCATCACGGTATTCCTGCGCGATGACGATCAACGCAGCTTCGAGAAGATGCTACCGACCAACACGGTTGCCTTTGCCATGAGCCAGGCATCGGTCAGCGAAGCCGACCCTGCCGCGCAACTGGATATCCTCAGGTTCAATCCCGACAGCACCGAGATCGTGGTCAGCTATCGGATCGAGAGCGTGACGGCGACCGAGAACAAGGACTATTTTCCACCCGCGTGGCAGGAAGTCTCGTTCGGCCCGGGTCAGCGATCGGCGCGGCTGCTGATTCCCCTGGTGCAGGATTCGAGCATCGAGGGCGACGAGGCATTCGTCGTCGAACTCGAAACCGAGTCCAGCGTCACCGGTACTGACATCTACCAGCGCATCGTCGTCATGATCCGCGACGACGAGTAGGTTCCTGCCCCTAACGACTTTTTCAACAGGCTGCTAGACTTCCGCCCCATGGAAGAGAAGGAATTGCGGCGATACTCCCGCGTCGTTGTCGACGGTAACGAACAGGCCCCCAGTCGCGCCATGCTGCGCGCGGTAGGCTTCAAAGAAGACGATTTCCGGAAGCCGCAGATCGGCATTGCATCGACGTGGAGCATGGTGACGCCGTGCAACATGCACATCGACGGTCTCGCGGAAGAGGCAGCCCGAGGCGCCGACGAAGCTGGTGGCAAGAGCGTCATCTTCAACACGATAAGCGTCTCCGACGGCATCTCCATGGGGACGCCCGGGATGCGCTACTCGCTCGTATCGCGGGAGATCATTGCGGACTCCATCGAGGCGGTGGTCGGCGCCGAAGGTTTCGACGGGGTCGTCGCCATCGGCGGGTGTGACAAGAACATGCCCGGCTGTGTCATGGCGCTCGCAAGGCTCAATCGCCCCGCAGTTTTCGTTTACGGCGGAACGATAAAACCGGGGGCGAAACGTCGCGACATCGTCTCGGTATTCGAGGCGGTTGGCGCCCGCTCGGGTGGCACCATCAGCCAGGAGGAGTTGCTCGAGGTCGAGCAGACTGCGATCCCGGGCCCCGGGGCCTGCGGCGGTATGTACACGGCCAATACGATGGCATCGGCAATAGAAGCAATGGGCATGAGCCTCGCCAACAGCTCGGCGCAGGAAGCTGTCTCCAGCCAGAAGCAGGATGATTGCCGGCGCGCCGCTGCCGCCGTCGTCAATCTGATTCGCGAGGACATAAAACCGCTCGATATCATGACGCGGAAAGCCTTCGAGAACGCGATCTCGGTGGTCATCGCGCTCGGCGGATCCACCAATGCCGTGCTGCACCTGATTGCGATCGCCAAAGAATCCGGCGTCGAACTCGGACTCGACGATTTCACTCGTATAGGCGCGAACGTGCCGGTCCTGGCCGACCTGAAACCGTCGGGCAAGTACCTGATGTCGGAGCTGATCGAGATCGGCGGCATACAGCCGCTGATGAAACGTATGCTCGACAAGGGGTTGCTGCACGGCGAATGCATCACCGTGACCGGCAAGACACTCGCCGAAAACCTGGCGAACGTCGAGGACTACCCCGACGGGCAGGACATCATTCGGGATTTCGAAGAGCCGATAAAGCCGGACAGCCACCTGGCCATCCTTTATGGCAATGTCGCTCCCGAAGGCGCTGTCGCGAAGATCACCGGCAAGGAAGGCCTGCGATTCGAAGGTTCGGCACGTGTTTACGCGTCGGAAGAAGACGCGCTGCAAGCCATTCTCGATGGCGAAGTGACGGCGGGCGACGTCGTAGTGATCCGCTACGAGGGGCCGAAAGGCGCGCCCGGTATGCGCGAGATGCTCAGTCCGACCGGGGCCATTATGGGCAAAGGCCTCGGCAAGGAGGTCGCGCTCATTACGGACGGACGATTCTCGGGCGGCAGCCATGGCTTCGTCGTTGGGCACGTGTCACCGGAGGCCGCGGTCGGCGGGCCGATCGCGCTCATCGAGGATGGCGATCGACTCGTGATCGATGCGGAGAAGAAGGAGATCAACGTAGAAATCAGCGGCGAGGAACTGCAGGCGCGGCGTGAGAAATGGCGCCGCCCGCCGTCCGACGTCAGGACCGGGGTCCTCGCCAAGTACCGCGCCGAGGTGTCGTCCGCGTCCGAAGGGGCGGTCACGATCCCGGAGCCGTGGGGCGATTAGCGCTTGACCTTTCGGGGCAGGCGGGCTTTACTCCGTAGACCGGTTTACCGACACCCACGTAGAGTGCCAGCACATCCCATGTTCGATGTGAAAAAACACCTAAAACGAATGGCGCGCCAGAGGTGCGTGGGTGCGAATGGCAAGAGTACCGGCTAACCAATAAGGCTCGGACATTGTCAACGAACCCGCAAGGAGCATCCTGGCGGGTTTTTTTTTGCCGAGCGGCGCAGGCGAGCAAATGAGCGACAGACAGGCGGAAGCAGCATTCGACGGGAGCGCCGAGCTCGGCGCCCCGGATCACGTTGCAAGTTCGCCCTGGGTGGTGATGAAATTCGGCGGCACCAGCGTGTCGAGCGCCGCCAGCTGGGCAACGATCGCCAGGCTCGTCGGGAATCGCCTGGACGAGGACTTGAGACCGGTCATTGTGCATTCCGCCCTCAAAGGCGTCTCCAACCAGCTCGATACCATGCTCGAGCATGCCATCGCCGGCGAGAGCGACGGCATCCTGGAATCGGTTCGCGACCAGCACTATGCGCTGGCTGACGATCTCGGTCTGGACGGCCAGGCGCTACTCGACGAGACGCTGCACGAGCTCGAGCAACTGATCGCCGGCGTGCGGCTGGTCCGGGAAGTGAGCGTG
>JAAUYH010060299.1_pt1 | contig 10602 bp, 12 predicted proteins | sample 7278061 | NCBI WGS metagenome assembly JAAUYH01 (sample SAMN14350203, study PRJNA611818) | marine sediment metagenome | isolation source: surface marine sediment (0.6m) | place: French Polynesia: Moorea | collected 2018-08 | reverse complement strand
TTTGAAGTGGATAAAAATTTTTTGCTTAATACATCTCGATTGTGCTTAAACTAAAGATCTTCAAGATCAGTATCAAATTGCAGTATTCAATTAAAGATTAGTCAGAGACGCAACATCATGAGTGATACATCCAAAATAAAGATTGGAATTATCGGAGCTTCTGGATACGGAGGAGTCCAGCTAGTTAGACTTCTATCAGAACACCCGAAAGTGAGTATCGCCTACTTGGGCGGTGATAGCAGTGCAGGCAAGCAATATGGCTCTATTTATCCTCATTTAGCCCATTGTGTTGATCTCAGTGTTGAAAAAATTGATCTGGAGGTGGTTGCTGCTCGCTGCGAGGCAGTATTTCTGGGATTACCCAATGGTTTAGCTTGCGATATTGCGCCGACTCTAATCGAGAAAGGTTGCAAAGTCCTCGATCTTTCTGCGGACTATCGTTTTAGCAATTTAGATACCTATACTGACTGGTATAAAAAAGACAGAAAGGATCGTGAAACTGCATCATCGGCTATCTATGGTTTACCAGAACTATATCGTGAACAAATAAAACAATCTCAGCTAATCGGCTGTCCTGGATGTTATCCTACTGCGAGCTTATTGGCACTTGCTCCATTACTTAAACAAGGTTTAATCGATCCTGCAACCGCGATTATTGATGCTAAATCAGGTACTTCTGGCGGTGGTCGCCAAGCAAAAACGAATATGCTGTTAGCAGAAGCAGATAACTCTTTAGGTGCTTATGGAGTAGCCAATCACCGCCATACCCCTGAAATTGAAGAAATTTGCAGTAATTTAACTCGTCAGGAAGTTACAGTACAGTTTACGCCCCATTTGATTCCCATGGTTAGAGGTATTTTATCAACGGTATATGCTACCCTACGTGATCCTGGATTAGTAAGGGAAGATTTGATCACGATTTATAATGCCTTTTATCGTTCTTCCCCATTTGTCCAAGTTTTACCCAGCGGTATTTATCCCCAGACAAAATGGGCTTGTGGGACAAACTTGGCTTATATCGGTATTCAGGTAGATCGACGCACAGGTAGAGTGATTGTCTTGTCCGCGATCGATAATTTAATTAAGGGTCAAGCAGGTCAAGCAGTACAGTGTCTCAATCTCATGATGGGTTGGGATGAGGCTCTTGGTTTACCTAAGTTAAGTTTTTATCCCTAATTAGACAACGATAGTGGTATTAGACATGAGTCGCCAACTTGCATCTTTTCTGACTCTTAGCTTATTGTCTAGTAGCTTATTGTTTTTTGGTTTGGCATCCTCTGCCGCAGCAGAAAGTACTCTGGACAAGATTCAACGTACAGGTGTTTTGACTGTTGCTATCAGAGAAGATGCACCGCCTTTTGGGTATTTAAATGACAACAATAACCTACAGGGATACTGCTTAGATTTTTTTGCTCTTTTAGAAACACAATTAGTTCAAAAGCTAAAACGAAATACCTTAATTGTCAAACTGCTTAAATCTACTCCAGGTAACCGCTTTAGTTTAGTGGGGGCAGATATAGTCGATCTCGAATGTGGTCCCAATACAATTCGCTCAGATATTCCGCAAAATACTGATTTCTCTACTGGTTTTTTTGTCACAGGGACTCAGTTTTTGGTGCGAAAAAATAATACTCTTGATCTAGACAATGATTTGGCAAATGCAAAGCTTGGCGTGATCAAAAACACTACCACCGAACAATTTATTGCTCAACGCTATCCTGCGGCAACTCTCCGAAAATATAGAGGAGTAACCGCTAGAGTCAGAGGAATACAGGCGGTTGAACAGGGTAAAATTGATGCCATGATTAGTGACGGCATTCTTTTAAGAGCCGAAGCACAGCAGCAAAGACTACCCTCCACTGAATATCCTCTAATACCTGATGTTCCCCTAACTTGCGATCGCTATGGCATGATTATTCCAGGGGATGATCCAGAATGGCAAGATTTTGTTAATTCTGTGATTAGTAGTCCTGAAGCAGCCACTTTATCAAATGCCTGGTTTGGTCAGCTATTTAGCTACACTCAACTTACTCAAGATCTTTGCCCATAGGATTTATAGCCGTACGAACTTAATATTAGGACACAAAAGCTATCTGCTCGTAAGTAACAAGTAACAAAAATTGAGTGTCAAGCACGTTAATACGTATTGTTATACCATTGACGTTAATTATCAAGCCAATGAGCAAACTTGGTAGCGAAAGTTCCTTGAAAAATAGCGCTACGGATTTGTTGAGTAAAGCGAATCAATTCAGTGACGTTATGAAGCGATAACATGATATACCCTAACATTTCTTGCGATCGCACCATATGATTAAGATAGGCTCGACTAAAGTTTTGGCAGGCATAGCAGGAACAGGTTTCATCTAGAGGCTGATAGTCTCTTTTGTAAGCCGCATTTTTAATATTGATGCGCTGTCCCTGTACTAAAGCCGTACCATGGCGACCAAAGCGAGTCGGAATCACACAATCAAACAGATCGATGCCAGCAGCGATCGCCTGAGTCATTTCTCGATAAGTTCCCACACCCATCAAATAACGCGGCTTGTGGACAGGTAATAATGGTGCAGTATATTGAACCGTGGCATTAATCAATTCAGGGTCTTCGCCAACGCTTACGCCACCGATGGCATAGCCTGGCAAATCTAATTCCGTCAGTTGGGCAACAGCTTTTTGCCTTAAATCTAAATGTATTCCTCCCTGGACAATGCCGAATAACGCCTGTTGCTCAGTATTTTGGTGCGTCTCTATACACCTTTTTAACCAGCGATAGCTTCTGTTTGTAGCTGCTTCTACCTGTTCTCTGGTGGCATCAGCAGGAGGACATTCATCAAACGCCATGATCACATCAGCACCCAAGGCGTTTTGAATTTTAATCGATCGCTCTGGAGTAATTTTAATCATGCTACCGTCACGGGGAGATTTAAACGTTACCCCCTCTTCCGTAATCTGGCGCAATTCACTGAGGCTAAAAACCTGAAACCCTCCCGAATCGGTCAAAATAGGTTTGTTCCAGCCCATAAAACTATGTAATCCACCAGCCCCCTCCACGATATCTTCTCCTGGCTGCAAATGAAGATGATAAGTGTTGGCTAAAATCATTTGGGCATCAGCAGCCTCAAGTTGCTGGGGAATAATGCCTTTTACCGTAGCCAAAGTACCGACAGGCATAAATCTGGGTGTTTCTACAATTCCATGGGGAGTATGAAAAACTCCAGCTCGTGCCTTCGTCTGACTACAAGTTGCCTGACATTCAAATGAAAATCCCACTATTTATTTTTATCCTAAGCTAAGAGCTATATCAAAAGTCTTCATCATCAAGCTGTACATCCAGGTGTGCCGACAGTACCTCTGTAACCATAGCTTCTATAGCCTCGGCATCAAGATTCTTAGGGACGGTTTGAGGTTGGGTGGCGCGAGAGATGGGAATGAGACGTAGCTGACGATTATCTTGAATCAGATCAAAACAAGCTTGTTCTTCAGTATTTTTACTTAGACACAAGTAATCAAAACTTTGAAGATTGATATAGATTTTTCTATTAGCAATCAAAGTGGATTGATTGGAGTCATTGAAGATTTCCTGAATAAATCCTTGACCTTCACTACTTACTTCTCCATCAATTGTATGAACGTAATTAACATGACATAAATCAGCTAGTAAGCGTTTAATATCATCTTGGTTAATTACGATCCCCTCATCTACAATACAGGGTGCGGGTAGAGATTCCATGCCGTGATGTTTACTCATAAAAAGTGTAAAAGTATATTGCAACTTTCAAATTACCTGACAAAATATTTTGGATTTAGCAATACGCCATAAAAATAAAGTAGCTTATGAAACAATATTAGCCCAACATTCCCCACTTATTTAATCAAATTTTAATCAAGTGTTTGTTTGTGTCAAAAATACCTATTAATCATCTTCGTTCACAGATTATAAACTCGATTACGTCCCTCACTAGCAGCGTAATTTTTTATACGATTATACCTCTGCCAGCTAGGTGGACTAACAATTGGTCGCGCATTGCTCGTTGGTGTCCTGTAATTGGCTTGCTGATTGGGTTGCTCTTAAGTTTATTGGCAATAGTACTTCAATTATGGGGAGTAGCTAACCTCACCCGTAGCTCCCTGATTGTGGCTATGTGGGTAGCACTCACGGGGGGATTACATTTAGATGGGGCAATGGATACCGCCGATGGCTTATCTGTTACTAATCCTCAGCGCCGCCTAGAAGTAATGAAAGATAGTACCACAGGGGCGTTTGGCGCGATCGCAGCTATAGTGATTCTATTGTTAAAAACTGTATCTCTTAGTGAAGTATCATTACCGATTTGGTTAATTTTGCTTTCCGCAGCAGGTTGGGCAAGATGGGGGCAGGTATGGGCGATCGCATTTTATCCTTATCTCAGAGCAACGGGGAAAGGTTCATTTCATAAAGAGAATTTGCGTTTACCCCAAGATATATTGCTGGGCATCTTGGTTTTATTATGCTTTAGTGGTTTATGGTTGACTGTGGGATCTTTATCTTGGTGGCAGAGGGGAATAATTGTGATGGGCAATATGGCGATCGCACTTCTCACAGGATATTGGTTTAATCTTCAGCTAGGAGGGCACACAGGAGATACCTATGGTGCAGTAGTAGAGTGGAGTGAGGCTTTAATTTTGTGTTTTTTAACTGTCTTTTAATTAGTTCAAATGTGAGTCCGATCAGTAGCATTGGACATTAGATATAAAGTATTAAAGTTATAATTCTGAACTCCGAACTCCGAACTCCGAATTCCAAACTCCGAACTCCGTTCGCGCAGCGTGCCTGTAGGGCATACTCCGAATTCCGAACTCCAAACTCCGTTCGCGCAGCGTGCCCGTAGGGCATACTCCGAATTCCGAACTCACATTACTCTGGTGTTTCTTTCATGGGGACGAGATTAACTTCCACTCTATAACCAGCACCAGCGGCAAGTTTGGCTAAAGTCATTAATTTGGGCTTTTGTTTTCCTGTTTCAATTCTGGCTAATTGAGATTGTTTCATGCCCACCTTGGCAGCAAATTCTCTTTGAGTTAAACCGACTTTATCTCTCAGAGTAATAACTGTTTTTGCTAACTTAAATTCAGGAGAAAGCGTGTCATATTCTGCTTTTACTTCTGGATCAGATAATGTTTCATTACGGACATAATTCCAGGTAATAGTATCAGCAGTCATATTTTCTTTGATTGATTTTTGACGTCAGGATATTGTTCGTTTCCTAAGGTAACAAAAATACTATCAAACGGCAGGCTATCTAAAATGAGTTTAAGATAAATTTTATCTTAGTCAATAAAGGCTTAATATTGGTTTTTTATCAAATCCTTACAACAAACCTCGATAACGAATAAACAGTAAGATAACTGACCACGAACCCAATGCGACTTTGATAGCGACTAGAATATTTAACCCAGGAATAATTCCCCCGCTAAATAGTGTTCCTAATTCTCCTTGAGGTAGTTCCCATCCAATTAAAGTTATTGCTGCCAAGACGATAAAAATTAGGACAGCAACCTTTTCCCAGGTGGCAGCATGCCATTTTTTATATATTTCTTCCATCCACTGAGATGATGAGGTGATCGCAATCAAACCGATGGCAGTACCGCCAGCTACACCAGCAGCAAAACCCCCACCAGGACTGAGATGCCCCCGAATAGCTAATTCAATTCCTACCAGGGCAGCAATAGTTGCCCCCAGACGTGCCAAGACAATGGAAGGGCGATCGCTAAATTGATAAACTTTGGCTGTTGGTTGTTCATCGGCTAGCAGAAAGCCGACACCTAAAATGGCAATTGTAAACACTACCACTTCAAAGATCGTGTCATAAAGTCGGTTCCGAAAAATAATCCCAGAAACGGCGTTAGATACTCCGCTGTCTTTTACTATCGTGTCGACGATAGATATTTCTTCCCATTCTGCGGTGGGATTAGGCATAATGAGCATTTTGATAAACAAGGCTATTCCTGCTGCCACATAAATCCATTTCATCAATGTTTATTCTCCTCGTTTGGTAAAGCCACATAGGTTAACCTGGTTTCGGGGAAGGTCAACTCAGTTTGCATAATCTCAAATAGACGGGGAATTCTAATAGCAGTGTGATAAATTTGCTCGCTGTCTGATTCTACTGCTGCTATTTTGGTACAGGTGGCGTGAATTTCTTTACTCATCAATGCCCGTTCTAGAGCCTGTGGATTAGGATAGGAGACTAACTCCAGACGTAAATAGTGTTGATTAATAACTTTTTTGAGATTAGTGATTAATTCGGCAAAATAAGTCTCTTTTTCGCTCTCCAACTCTTGAACTATTCCCAGGCGCATCACCAAAGAAGAACGAACAGCAATTACATAGAGAGTAACCGCCAACATCGTACCTACCAAGGCTTCAGTCAGGGCAACATCAGCAGCCCCTAAAACCGCATAGACTAATGCTGCTACCGCTCCTAAAATGGCTCTGATAACTAAAGCTTGATAGGGATTAGCTTGAAATACTAACATCAAAGCTGCTAAGGGTAGCAAAGCTACTATGACATAGATGTAAGTGTCAATCATTTTTCACTCCGCTACTAGAACAATAAGCCAAGACGTACCCCAGCACTGTATTCCAAATTGCTAGAGTGATAATTGCTAAGAGTAATAACGGCCATTCATTAGGTATTTTGAGCAGTAACCCGACGACTATAGCCATTGAGCCAAGGGTATCGGCAACCGAAAGACTGTGGAGTTTAAATAATACCGATCTGTTGCCGATGAGGGGTAATGTTCCCCAAAACCAAAAGATAATGCCGATTACGATCAGGCTGTAACTTAAAATGTCAATCATGCTTCGTTTAACTGTTTAATTAAATGTGCTAGTAACATCAATCCTGCTTCCCCGACGCTGAGGATAATTACGGCGACTACTCCAATTGACCAATCATCCCGCACAACGGAGATAACCAGCATCATAATTGAAGTTTTTGTGGCAATACTGGCAAATGCCAACATTTTTTGCCAAATATTATCATCTTGCCAAGCTTCGTAAATTGGTATGAGTAAAGCCAAAATCATGGCGATTAAGATTGAATCCATGGTTGTTTCAAACTGTTAGTGGGTAGTGGGTAGTGGGTAGTGGGTAGTGGTTAGTGGTTAGTGGGTAGTAGGTAGTGGGTAGTGGGTAGTGGTTAGTGGTTAGTGGTTAGTGGTTAGTGGTTAGTGGGTAGTGGGTAGTGGGTAGTGAGTAGTGGGTAGTGGGTAGTGGGTGGTTTTTTGCTACTTGTTACTTGTTACTTGTTACTTATGACTTGCTTCGTCTGTTCTTCCGTCGAACTCGATGCACTTCATACCAACCCTGTTCGTCGTATTTTGTAACAATGGTTTTGGGGGTAAAGGTAATCAAAAATATATCTAGAAATACTAGTCCTGGTGTCCGCCGCGGTTTGACTCTTTCCCTGACGATATCTTCTCCGTTATGGGGACGAAGCATAATTTGAATCGCTTCTATATATGCTTGGGGAATTGCCACGACGATTTCCCACAACACCCTTAGCCAATCTTTTAACTTCCCTGGGGAGGTAGCACCGCGAGGTAACAATAAGGCGATCGCGACACCGAGGATAATATTTCCTAAACTAAAATCGGCAGTCAGTAAAAACCAAATTGTCAGTCTTAGTATGATATTAAGAGATGAGATCGCGTCCATGTCGTCCAGAAGAGTAAAATTAACATTATTGCCATAACCCCAATTAGATGCTCGAATTTTTCGATTGCTCTGGGTAATTTAATTACTGATTTCTTAAAAATCAGCAGATATGCCAACCAACCAATAGCAATAGTTACCAGTGGTTTAACAATATTTTTTAAGGTATAGGCTTCATAGTAAATAGCATTGGCAGCAACTAATCCGCCGAGTAAAATCACCATCGCCCACCAAAAACCAAGCTGTACTTTATTTTCTGTTTTTCTCTTGGTTTGAGAGTATTTTTCATGAGGTAAAAAGATGAATTTGGCAAAGGAAATCGCTGTTCCTAAGGCAGCAATGTTCATCGCCACAACTTGCCAGGGTAAGAGATTTTTGGTGGTTAATACCTTTGCCCCAAAGCCAGATAGTAAGGGAAAACCAGAGATGGAAAAACTGGCAATAACTAAAGCAATCCAGATTGGGGTATCAATGGGCTGGTACTTTAATTCTTTAAAGTTACGACTGGGTAAAATTCCTGCAATTAAAAACAGGGCAGATTTGACTAAACCATGGGTGAGAGCATAAAACCCGGCTACCACTGGCGCAGCGAGGACAAAACCCAACTGTGAAATGGTGTGGAATGCTAACATCCGCTTGGTATCTTTAGCAAACACGGCATAGCCTACCCCTAAAAGTGCGGTACTGACACCAAAAAATCTCACAATGGGATCGATTTCCTCTAACATCAGGGCACAACGTACCATCGGGAATACCCCTGCTTTAACCACTACTCCCGAAAGCATTGCCGACACAGGAGATTCTGATTCAGAGTGAGTTAAAGGCAACCAAAAACCAGAGACAAAAATTCCCCCCTTAGCTAATAATCCCAACAAAATTAAAGCGATCGCTTCTGGGGGAGAGCCACGCAAACCTTGATAATGAAAGGAATGATTAGCTTGATATACTAGCACTGCCCCCACCAGATAAAACAGCATTGCCGTATTGCTGACAAATAAATAGCGCAATCCTACCCAGATAGAGCGATCGCTCCGAGGATAAGCAATGAGCAAAAATGCAGCAACACTGATAACTTCTAATGCTACATACAAGCTAATAAAGTCGGCACAGACAAAAGCAGCATTGACACTGCCATGGAGAATAACTGTCTGCATATAGAAGAAACTTGTTTTACCGCTTTGCCAACAATAAAAAATAACTGCCGTTGTTACGAGAGCATTAGTTAAGATAAAGAAGCCACTTAATTGATCGACGATTAAAGTAACGCCAAAACTATCTAGTAACTGTATCTCGAAAGGCGAATCTGCCAAGCATATTTTGATAGCATAGCCGGCGCTAAATAATGCTATTGCCAATGCTAGCCAGCGATCAAGCTTTGGTAGCAAATAAATAACGAATCCAATAAAAAATGAGGCAGCAATCCAGGGAATCGTCATGTTGGTCATGGCGTTTTGTTTTCTTCGATGGCACAGCGTCTCGAAACCAGAATCCCGCTAGTTTCTAGTTTGAGATTATCCTTTAGCAATAATAATATGATTGATTGATACATAATTAATTGTTTGTTAAAAGTAAACTGAAATATCGGCTTGTATCCGCACCATCCAGAAGACTAAGATTAAAATCAAGCTCATGCCCCCAATCAAATGCTCGAATTTCTCGATCGCACTGGATAACTTAATTACTGATTTTCTTAAAATCAAAAGATATGCTAACCATCCTATAGCAATCGTTAGCAGTGATTTAAGCAGATTATCAACTGTGTAAACTTCGTAAACTTGGTAAGCAACACCGTTGGCTACGATTAATCCTCCCAGTAAGATCACCATCCCCCACCAAAAACTAGAGCGAGTTTTTTCCAACTGCTTTTGATTCCAGGGTAAAAAAATAAATTTGGCAAAGGTTATTACTGTACCTACGGTGGCGATATTCATGGCGCTCGCTTGCCAAGGCAAGAGATTTTTAGTGGTTAGCACCTTTGCACCAAAGCCAGACAGCAAGGGTAACCCACAGATCGACAAACTAGCAATAATCAAGGCAATACCTAACTTGAAGTTAATTCCTCGCTCCTTTAATTGCTGAAAATTGCGACTAGGCAGAGTACCAGCGATTAGAAATAGTGCGGACTTGGCTAAACCATGGGTCAAAGCATAAAAACCACCGGCGACTGGGGCAGCTAAAACAAAGCCTAATTGGGAAATAGTGCTAAATGCTAGGGTACGCTTGGTATCTTTTTCTAACATGGCGTAACTCACCCCCAATAGTGCTGTAGCTACACCAAAGATTCTTACTATCGGCTCGATTCCTTCTAACAACAATGCACAACGTAATAAAGGGAAAACCCCTGATTTAACCACTACTCCAGAAAGCATTGCCGATACAGGAGATTCTGATTCGGAATGAGTTACAGGCAACCAAAAACCAGAGACAAAAATACCACCCTTGGCTAATAATCCGAGGAAGATTAAGGCGATCGCTTCTGGCGGCGCATTGAGCAAACCTTGATAATGAAACGAATTATTAGCTTTATATACCAGCACTGCCCCTACTAGATAAAACAGCATGACTGTATTGCTGACAAATAAATAGCGCAATCCTACCCAGATAGAGCGATCGCTCCGAGGATAAGCAATCAGCAGAAATGCAGCAATACTGATAACTTCTAATGCTACATACAGGCTAATAAAATCAGCACAGATAAAAGCAGCGTTAACACTGCCATGCAGAATCACTAGTTGCATATAGAAGAATGCTTTTTTGTTAGTTTGCCAACAGTAAAAAGTAACTGCGGTCGTTACTAGAGCATTAGTTAAGATAAAGAAACCACTTAAGTGATCGACGACTAAAGTAACGCCAAAACTATCTAGTAACTGTATCTCGAAAGACGAACCGAGCAAAAATATCTGCACGGC
>JAAUYH010011024.1_pt1:0-7500 | contig 10602 bp, 11 predicted proteins | sample 7278061 | NCBI WGS metagenome assembly JAAUYH01 (sample SAMN14350203, study PRJNA611818) | marine sediment metagenome | isolation source: surface marine sediment (0.6m) | place: French Polynesia: Moorea | collected 2018-08 | reverse complement strand
CCACCAGAGTTTCCTCTGGCTTTGCCCTATTCAAGCATAGTTCACCATCTTTCGGGTCTCAGCACTACTGCTCCAGGTAGGATGTTTTGTCAAAGACGCAACACCTCCTCAATTTGTTCCAATTTCATTTTAGTCTTTTTTCGCTTTCACTCCGCCTCTGGGTTTCCACACCCGTCGACTCGCAGTAGTGCTAAACTCCTTGGTCCGTGTTTCAAGACGGGTCGAATCGCATACATTAGTTGAGATCCTCACCTTGCGGGAGCCCTCACCATCGCGCCCTGCACATGCACATCCAAAACGCAACAGCCATCCCAACATAGCCGTCGGACTGAGTACACAAACCACGAAGGTCTGCTGAACAATCCGAGGCCCACTTCGATGCAATTCGCTTCCCCCCTGGCGGTTTCAGATACTTTTCACCCTCTTTTCAAAGTGTTTTTCATCTTTCCCTCACGGTACTTGTTTGCTATCGGTCTCCCACTAGTATTTAGACTTAGATGAAGTTTACCACCTATTAGAGCAGCGTTCTCAAGCTACCCGACTCGGTTGAAACAATGTCGTACGAGAAATTCCTGTGAATGCTGGACGGGACTTTCACCCTCCCCGGTACACATTTTCATGTGACTTACATTCACTGAACACTCAACATTGCTCAGATTACAACTCCCCGAAGGGATTTTCATCTCGGTCTCATCCCGCTTCGCTCGCCGCTACTGAGGGAATCCTAGTTAGTTTCTTTTCCTCCGCTTAATAATATGCTTAAATTCAGCGGGTATTCCCGCCCGATTCGAGATCCAAAAACATCCCTGCCATGTGCACCGCTACCAACGCCACACCTCGCCTCACAAACGCGCACACCAACACTCCGACTCAGACCATTGCAAATGCCCAGCCCCAACAAACCCGCAAGCACACGCACACACACACACACACCCACCAATGCAGGACTCAACTTCAGCACTCACACCCGCCCGCTTTCGCGAACAAGCACAAACACATCCATGAATTCATCTACACCAACAAGCGCGCACACGCACACACACACTCACACGCAAAGCTCAAACACAGAACCTCGACATACACAGCACCGCCACCAGTTCACACTCCGCTCACCAACTGCTCCGATCAAAGATTGCTCTCCTTACTTCACAGCCAATGATTGTAGTGCTCCCCAACGACGAAGCCATGCGCACAGGTCGCCCTGCACACTGCCTCAATTCCACATCCTCGCCTCACTAAGTTCACCAGAACAGAATGCCTCAACTCGCTTCCACAAAGCAGGACTCAGCTTTGGCTTGCGCCTCCACGAATTCTTCCACTTCACTTCCACTCACCGGACAGACTACACTCACAAAGCCCAAGCCGTAGCACCAGCATGCACCTGCAAAGCAAAGCACAACACCGACAACAATACGACAGGATTTCGATAAAGACAAGCATTCAATAGCGCACGCATATCACCGATTCAAAACACTCAAGAGCACTAGCAGGTGTCACAGATCCAGCACAAGCGATCATCAGGAAAGAAGTGTAGCGCCCAGACATCCCAACCAAAGATCCAGTCGTCTCACGAATGCGAGGAGAATCAATAAAGATCCAGTCGTCTCACACCCGCAAGGAGAATACTTTAGCCGAAACCGATCAGAAACACCCCTAGCAACACTACCAGTAGCGCCCAGACATCCCAACCAATGATCCAGTCGTCTCACGAATAATGCAAGGAGAATCAATAAAGATCCAGTCGTCTCACACCCGCAAGGAGAATACTTTAGCCGAAACCGATCAGAAACTGATAGCATCACATACTTCCCAACTCACACTCACACTGCGTAACTCTCCACTACCACCCTCAATCATTTCTCATCTCAACACACACACTACCAAACACCCACACAATACCTCTGAATTTAAAGTGACTACCTTTCGCACTCGAATGCTACTGAGTTGAACACCCAACACTGACAAAGCTCAAAGTCTTCGCCAAATTTCATTTTTACCATACCAAGATCTTTTTTTGTTTTTTACGGACACTCGAACGGGCGTCCTCGCAGGATTTCCCACGAGGGCCACATGCGTTGGAAAATTCGATGATTCACGAGTTTTGCAAATCACAATACATATCGCAGTTTGCTACGTTCGTCATCGAAGTGGGAGCCTAGACATCCCCCGCCAAGGGTTGTATATTCATTTTTCTGTTATGGTCCATGTTTCAAGGTAGCTTATTATTCACCACTGCAGCCGCTTTTCGCGATCCCCCCGATCCCATCACCGCTTCCTAACTCTCCGCACAAGCACGCTCCACCCCTTCCGATCACCCCCCAAAGCCACACCCTCCCGAACATCCCAACTGTGCGCCCAGACATCTCAACTAAAGATCCAGTCATCTTACGAATGCGAGGAGAATCCGAGATCCAGTCATCTCACACCCGTAAGGAGAATACTTTAGCCGAAACCGATCAGAAACAGCCAGAACACCCGAAAAAGCACAACCCCAAGAACTTCACTTCCAGAGCTTCACACACCCACACTTCAAATTATTCCACAGCAACAGTTTCAGAGTTCACACTACTAAGCATGACACTCCAGTTTATCGTTCACTACCGAGCGCAATTTCTCACACCCGGCCCCCAGACATGACGATTCCACAAACGCCATGCCCAGAAACTCAACTCACCCCCCATCAAGCCCAGCTGTTTCCCCCCAGCCACCCCAACCAAAGATCCAGACATCTCACCAATGCGAGGAGAATACAATAAAGATCCAGACATCCCGCCGCCGAAGCGACGAGGAGAATGCAATAAAGATCCAGTCATCTCACACCCGTAAGGAGAATGCTTTAGCCAGAACAACCAAAAGTAGCAACCAAACCCAACAAAAGACAAGCCTGGCAACTTCCCGACCCAAGATCCAGCAAAGATAAGACAGCCGTACCAGGTGTCACAGATCCCCCGCAATCCCACTTCTCGCGAAGCAAAACCACAGAGCGTAACTCTCCAATACAACCACCAAACCTCCACCTTCAGTAAAAACCAAAGCACAGTCAAGCACGTGTCCCAGATCCAACACAAACCTTCATCAGAAAGACAAGCCACCCACCCATCCCAACTAAACATCCAGTCGTCTCACAAGTGCGAGGAGAATCAATCATGATCCAGTCATCTCACACCCATAAGGAGAATACTTTAGCCAAAACAAGCAAGCAACCCAAAGCAACACTACCAGTAGCGCCCAGACATCCCAACCAATGATCCAGACATCTTACGAGTGCGAGGAGAATCCGAGATCCAGTCATCTCACACCCATAAGGAGAATTCATTAGCCAAAACCGATCAGAAACTGACAGCATCACCCAGTCACATCATCCACGCGCGCTTCCCAACCAAAGATCCAGTCGTCTTACGAATGCGAGGAGAATCCGAGATCCAGACATCTCACACCCGTAAGGAGAATTCCATGGCCAAGACCGATCAGCGATTTACGACTTTCAATGACTTCTTTCCAACTCAAGCTCACATTGCGGAACTCTGCACTATCCCACACTCTGGCTCCTACCCCAAATCAATCCGAATAAGCACAACAGCAGGTGTCACAGATCCAGCACAAACGATCATCAGGAAAGAAGTGTAGCGCCCAGACATCCCAACTAAAGATCCAGTCGTCTCACGAATGCGAGGAGAATCAATAAAGATCCAGTCGTCTCACACCCACAAGGAGAATACTTTAGCCGAAACCGATCAGAAACACCCCTAGCAACACTACCAGTAGCGCCCAGACATCCCAACCAATGATCCAGTCATCTTACAAGTGCGAGGAGAATCCGAGATCCAGTCATCTCACACCCGTAAGGAGAATACTTTAGCCGAAACCGATCAGAAACTGATAGTATCACATACTTCCCAACTCACATCCACACTGCGTAGCTCTCCACTGCCACACTTAAACATTTCAATTCGGGCTCGAACCGAAAAGCCGCCGAAGCAGCAAACGACAAGCATATAAATCCCAGACAAGCATATAGTTTTTTGAGGCAACACTGAGGGACGCGATCGGGGGTGTTTCAAGTCCCCTCACACGCACTGATCCCCAACATTACCTCGGTTTGAATGATCCTTCCGCAGGTTCACCTACGGAAACCTTGTTACGACTTCTCCTTCCTCTAAATGATAAGGTTCGACTGAGTTCGTCCAACAGAACGAGCGAAACGCTCTTCCCGCTAGCATCCCAAAGCCTCACCGGACCACTCAATCGGTAGGAGCGACGGGCGGTGTGTACAAAGGGCAGGGACGTATTCGGCGCATGATGATGACATGCGCCTACAAGGTATTCCTCGTTCATGACGGAAAATTGCAACCGTCAATCCCCATCACGAGGGGATTTCAAGATTAGGACACACTTTCGTGTTACCTAACCCGTTGATCCACTCAGTGTAGCACGCGTGCGGCCCAGAACATCTAAGGGCATCTCAGACCTGTTATTGCCTGGAGCTTCCGGGGGCTAGACGCCCCCAGTCCGTCTAAGAAGATGAACACTACCCAAAGAGTAATGCCACCTAGTTAGCACGCCCAGGTCTCGCTCGTTAACGGAATTAACCAGACAAATCACTCCACCAACTAAGAACGGCCATGCACCACCAACCATAGAATCAAAAAAGAGCTCTCAATCTGTTAATCCTCACTATGTCCTGACCTGGTAAGTTTTCCCGTGTTGAGTCAAATTAAGCCGCAGGCTCCACACCTGGTGGTGCCCTTCCGTCAATTCCTTTAAGTTTCAGACTTGCGACCATACTCCCCCCAGAAAGCAAACACTTTGATTTCTCGAAGGGTGCCGGGCGGGTCATCGTAATGCCTCGCCCGATCCCCAGTCCTCATCGTTTATAGTAAAGACTACGACGGTATCTGATCGTCTTCGATCCCCTTACTTTCGTTCTTGATCAATGAAAACATCCTTGGCAGACGCTTTCGCAGCAGTTTGTCTTTGGAGAATCTAAGAATTTCACCTCTAGCCTCCAAATACAAATGCCCCCAACTGTCCCTCTTAATCATTACTCGTTCCCAACAAACCAACAAAATAGAAACAAGTCCTATTCTATTATTCCATGCTAATACATTCACGACAAATGCCTGCTTTGAACACTCTGATTTTCTCACAGTAAAAAGTGGTTGCGATAGACGTTCATTAATTAAAATGCTTCATCACACACAATACCACAAAAGCAACCCCCGCAGAGCTCGCACACGACGCGCGCACTCCCGGAGCTGCCAATGTCCGACTACGAGCGTTTTAACTGCAACAACTTTGGTATACGCTTACAGAGCTGGAATTACCGCGGCTGCTGGCACCAGACTTGCCCTCTGCTGGATTCTCGATTTGGCTATTTAGCTCGATCTCATTCCAATTGGAAGAACCATAGGTTCCCCCATTGATATTTCTTGTCACTACCTCCCAGAGTCTGGATTGGGTAATTTACGCGCCTGCTGCCTTCCTTGGATGTGGTAGCCGTTTCTCAGGCTCCCTCTCCGGAATCCCGCACCCACGGTCCGTTACCCGTCACAACCATGGTAAGACACTACCTTACCATCGAAAGTTGATAGGTCAGAAATTTGAACAGTGTGTCGCCCCCGAAGGAGCGATCAGAAAGACGATTATGAATCACCAACAAGTTGGTGTTGTTATCTAAACGGCACGACGGAGCAAGCCCCGCCTTTTATAGCACGTATTAGCTCTAGAATTACTACGGTTATCCGGTAGTAAAGTCATCACTGAAGAAATTATTGCTGTTTTACCGAGCCATTCGCAGTTTCGCCATAAGAATAACTTATACTTAGACTTGCATGGCTTAGTCTTTGAGACAAGCATATACCACTGGCAGGATCAACCAGGTAGCGATTGTTCACTTGCGTCCTCTTCCCGCAATGACTTCGCTTATTTTTCTCTTTTTTGTTATTACCACCTCTTTCACTTCACTTCACTTTGCAACGAGATCCCCCCATTTTCACTCCAGTTCCAGCCAGCACGAAGCCTTCCCCTTCGCTCCAACAAAGTTCACTCATGCTTTTTCATTTTCATTTCATTCATTCATTCATTCATTCATTCATTTTTCCCTTTTTTGCCGCATAGAGTTAGTACCCCCTTTTTGATTATAGACGTGCACCACACCGCCTTTGTTAAAATCAATCATGCCAATTTTCTCACTGAATGAATGAATATATACATATTTGCTACGTTCCCTTTTTTGTGAAGTTGTTCTCTCTTTGTCGCTACGTTCCCTTTTTTTCACCTTTCGCACCCACCAACACATCTACTACCCACCTGGATCAACAGTGGGTAGTAAGAGGATTAATATTAGAATAGAGTCTCCGACACTTGGTTTTTTGGGTCATGTGCTTTCACACAGCGCACCACACAACACCCATGCCCTTTGACAGACACAAGCCCATGCAGAACACCCCCAATTTTGCACCCCCGAGGCCACTTGCCAAGGTATTCCCGAAGGTGCGTTGTATTCGTTTCAAATGTTTCTGATTCACTGTGTGAACCTTCATCAACCATACTGACATTCACATCGAAGCCGATGTAGACGATCTTTAAATTTCACCATCTTTCGGGTCTAGCACACGAATGTGCGCTACGCAACCGTGCATGAGCGAGCCCATGCTAGCAACCAGCGAACAGAAGAGCGAGAACGAGCCTCACCCACACTGCCCACAAAGCTCAAAAAAGTCAACCGTAAAACTGCCAAGCTTGTCACAAGGCCGTAGTTCGTCTTTGCCACGTCTAGCGCATCCCAGTTGCCTGAGAGGGGTAGGGTACATCGGTCGGATCAACTTTCGAGGAAGCCGAATAAACCTTCTCCTTATATACTACAACATGATGTTGTTTTACTTCTGTGACTTTTACTGGGACTGCTTCTAGCACACGTGTCAGCCTCGGAAACACTAATTTGTCATTTTTTTACCAAAACCCTAGACACCTCTAAACATCATGTCTGAGCACTGCGCAACCTCTCAACACCTCTGCAACGCTTGTTTCATGCAATTACCGATAATCTTTGCGCTCGCATTGCGCCTTAACCATTACGATTCGCAACAAACCGACCACAGGCCCACATACTACTGCCCATAAGCTATCCAACAAGCTTGAAATCATTTTCAAACACCACGAACCACATACAACAAAATTTGTTCCATCTTTCTCAAACTGAAATTTCATGTATTACTCCATAAATGCATCACTTCAACAATTTCGTCACCAAACACAAAAATCACAAAAATGTTGCAATCGACCCAGAATCAGTTTACATCACCAAACAACATGTTGCAACAGTTCCCAATGCTCCAACAACAGTTTCGACCATTTTCGTCACCATCGTCGTCAAACATGAAATTTGACGATTGACCCCAAATTTCACTTTGCACCACTTTACATATTAAAACACACTCAAAAACGCATGTTTTGAGGTTTGGTGGTCAATGACCAATTTTGACGTCGAACATGAATTTT
>JAAUYH010142757.1_pt1 | contig 10603 bp, 8 predicted proteins | sample 7278061 | NCBI WGS metagenome assembly JAAUYH01 (sample SAMN14350203, study PRJNA611818) | marine sediment metagenome | isolation source: surface marine sediment (0.6m) | place: French Polynesia: Moorea | collected 2018-08 | reverse complement strand
ATGAGACTAAAAATTTGTTGTTCAAAAAATACATAATTATTTATTAAATCAAACATTATATGTTTGATTTAAACCTAAAAAATTAAAAACAAATGTTTGAAGTATACGTTCCTTTTCTCTAGACAGTTTGAGTAGCTTCTTATTGAGAAATACTTGAAAGCAATATCTGATATGGCTTCCAGCCTATTCTTGCTTAATGTGGGTCGAGAGCTATTATTTCGGGTTAGTGTCAGAATAATGTGGGTCTATTCTCATTTAATCTGGGTCTCTTGCAGTTTTATTCTCATTTAATCTGGGTCGAAAAACGCTCTTATTTCGGGTCGGAGTGATTCTTATTCTGGGTCGCTACATCTAAGCAATTTTTGGGTATATTATTTCCTGGAAATCACCTAAGTTTACAATCCAGTTAAAACAAATGCAGACCAATAGTAGGGATGAGGATATTTTACTCTTGTATCTTTCTGGGCTAACTGTAATGCTTCAGCTTTACTCTTGCCTTCTTTTAAATAGGTATAAAATTTTTGCATCAATAGGCTACTGGCTTCATCATCTATATTCCAAAGACTAGCAATTACACTTGGTGTTCCAGCATAGAGAAAAGCACGATTTAGTCCTACTATTTCATCTCCCCTGCTGACTTGACCAATTTTTGTCTGACAAGCACTTAAGACTACTAAATTGGTTGCGCGTCTAAGATTAAGTCCATAAATTTCGTGGACTTCTAAACGACCATCATGCCCATTACCCTCTATAAGATGAAGAGTACTCAATAAAGGGTTAATAGGATTGTACTCACCATGAGTTGCTAAATGTAATATGCTAGCTTGATTAGCTTGTGACCAGACAATACTTTCCATTGCCTTAGTATTTGTTAGTGGCTGAGTAGCATACAGAGTAGCAATTCTTTCCACTTCTTGTTGAGCGAAGGGTAAGTCTAAGTTAGGATTGCCCAGTGCCATTATTATCTGGTTATCGGGCTTTTGTTTATTCTGTAAAAAGCGCATAACACTAGCACTGGGAAGGCTAAATAAAGCATATCGATCGCCTAAATATTGTTTGCCGTTAGTCAGGGCAGCAAAGGGGAGATAGTGGAGAATACTATGAGGAACAATACCTAATTTGCTAGTAGAAAGATAGTTTTGCAGTGGTGCAATTAACCATTGATGAAGTTTTTGGAGACTGCCAGGGTGAATTGCTTGTAAAGTAGCAAAGTCATATTCATAAAGTGCATCAACTGCTTCTGTCAAGTCTTGCAAACTGGCATCGAGAGTTACAGGGGTAATAGTATTTTGAGTGACTAAAAAAGCTAAAATTCGGTTTTCACTAACAAAATACTCAACTAATGTTGTGTCTTTATCAAGTAAGCTTTGAATTTTTTCTATTTGTGCTGTATTTACACTAACTAAGTCCGCAGATTCAGGATTCTGGCGTTTGATTTGTTCTAGTAATTTGATATATTCTTGTTCGCGAGTATTAAGTTCCGATTTGACGCTGGCAATTTCCCTAGCCTTTCTCTGGCTACTAAAACCACTATTGAGATTAACTATTTGTTGATTGAGGTTATTGATTTGATTTCTCAGTTCTTGTTCTTTTTTTAAGAGAGCCGAATCAGCACGAAAATCCTTGGGTCTACTGGCTATTTGATTTAAGAAAACCCTGGCTCTGGCTCTTTCAACATAATTAAAAGCTTCTTGAAAACGACCTTGATTCCACAATAAATTGATGAGACTAGTATAAGTGTCTAGATATTCCTCCAGAAAAGAGACTTTTGATTCATCACTGCTCTGGTCAACTATAATCTTCTCAATAAACTGATCAATAGCTTGTTTATAGATATCAATCGCTAATTCTGGTTGGTTTTGTTGTTCTCGTAAATAAGCAATATTGCTAAGAGCATTAGCACTACCAACAGTATTATTAATTTCTTTGGCAATATTGAAAGCTTTCTGGTAGAAATCTATGGCGGTATCGTATCGACCCCAATATTCATACAGAATGCCCAAACTATTGAAAGTATGACTAACACTAGCGAGATCGCCAACCTCGTCGAGAATCGTTAGTGCTTGTTGATAAGCTACAATTGCCTGGAAGTAATTACCTCTCTGGCGATACAAGGTTCCCAAATTTTTGAGCAGTCTTCCTTCTCCAGCACGGTTGTTGATTGCTCTGGCAATATCTATTGCTTGTTGATAAGATGTATCTGCTTTAAGGTAATCACCGCTCAAGTAGTAGACATTACCCATATTGTTAAGAGTGCGCCCTTCATTAAAGAGATCACCTATTTGTCTGTGAAGGTCTAAGGCTTGCTGGTAAAATTCTAAAGCTGGGTCATAGTTACCCAAAGCGGAATAAATAGCACCAATATTGCGTAAGGCTTGTCCCATTCCTCTGAGATCGTCTGTCTGCCTAGCTATTTCTAAGGCTTGTTGGTGTAACTTAAGTGCTTCATCATACTTACTCATTTTACGAGCGACTAAGCCCAGATGATCGAGAGTGCGACCGGTACCTCTAAAGTTTTCTAGTTGTCTGCGAATTTCTAAGGCTTCTTGCAAAACTGCCCAGGCTTGATCGTATTGACTCAGGTCGTTGTAAACTTTTCCAAGTTGATGAAGAGTATCCCCCATAGCACTAAGCTTACCCCCTTCTTTATAAGTAGCTAAAACTTTTTCGTAAGTTTGGAGAGCATCCAAAAACTTACCAGTACAAAACTGCTGAATGCCCTGTTGAAATAATTGTGCTGCTTCAGCTTGGTCTGCTTGGGTGTAAATATAGGACACAGATTCGCAATCATCAATATCTAAAGTTTTTGCCAGTATTGATCGACGCAAAGACAAGACTTCTAATGATAGGGACAACAAAAGAACAGCAGTAAGTAGATTGAAATGCTTAAGACAAGTTGACATGAGAAAAACCTTAAGTCACAAAATTTTCGATCATATTAAGCTAGAGTCACTTCATTTCATAACTATCTGGGTTGGTAGAAGTGAAGTCTAGCAGAGCTTAAGGGAAAAGCCTCTGCAGATTCTCCAGGAGGAAGGACGGTTACTCTTAATTGATATACATCATCTGTGGAAGGTGTTTTCACAGGACGCATAGCAATAGTGACTGTTTTACCTGGAGACAAGGGTCGGTTTAATCTCACCGTTATTCTCCGAGCTTTCCTATTTTCCTCAACTAATAATAAGGGCATTTCTGCCCCTCGATTTTTTCTGGTTCCTTCAAATGCGGTAGTTCGGGAGATTCTATACCCAAGAAAGTCACCACCACTGGTTTGCTGAAATTGAATTTCTTTTAGTGGTGCTCCTGCATTTTCTGGTAGGCTAATAGTAAAGTAATAAGTCGCTCCTCGTACTGAGGTTGTATTTCGAGTAGTAGCAGCATCAGTTAAGCGAGGGGGCGCAGTAAAGGCTACTGGTAATGGGGGGCTGGTCGGTCTAGTAATCTTAGTCGGAGTGTCTCTGTCAATGAAAATGGCAGTTGAGGAACTAGCTACCAAAATATTCTTAAGGGGAATGCCTAAGTTAAAGTCAGTCTTAACCTCAAGCTTGCCTGTTTCATTACCCAAAGCAATAGTGATAGTTTCTTTCTGGGCTTGTCCATGAATGGCAACTAACTTGCCATCTTCATTTAAAACGGGACCTCCACTCATACCAACTCTGGTGTTACTGTCGTAAACCCATTTATAACCACCTTCTAACGGTTTATCCAAAAGAGTGTTAATCGATCCTGTTACGAAAGTATATTCACTCTTAGGAATGGGATTAGCGGGGTGAGGAAAACCTGCAATGTAAACTTTTTGTCCCACATTTATTTGACTGGAATTGGCATACTCGACAACCTCATAGGTTTTATCACTGGTAAACTGAAGAGTAGCTATATCGAGATTGGGCAACTTTTTAACTGTGCTGTAGTCGAGTTTATGTTCTACTTTATCGGGAGTTATGATAAAGTAGACACCCTCTGTTGGTACTACGTGCTTAGCTGTTAAAACAGAGTAAGTATTACCTTGTTTGTCAATAATAACCCCTGAACCTGGATTTCTTTGGGGAACACCAATGAAAACAGTAGTTTTTCTACCAATAGTTCCAATTGCTGGAGACTCTAAACTATCGACTGCCAATTGATGCGATATACCTACAAATATTGCCGTACTAATCAAAAATACTGGAATTTTGGAGAATAAATTCATATAGACACCCTCAGTTAGTTAGCTAATTTATTCTGTGCTTGGGTAATCCCCTTGGAGATATTTCTCTAGATCGACGTATACAGGAGATGAGGTTTCGTCAATTACGCTTTCGCGGGGAATGTGAGTACGCAGAATTCTTTCGAGAGCTTTCCTGGGGGTATCAAAGGAGTCTGCTAATTGGATGGCAAATAAAAATCGTCCATCACAGCCCTCTTCTTCTATTTGAGCTACACAAGCGAAAGTTTGACAACTATCTATTCCTCCAGGACAGTCAGTTCCGGTGGTTATGTAATTTAGCTCGCCTCTGCTGTAGTAATTTTGCAATTTTTCTGAGACTTGATCGCAAAGTTCTTTAGAACTAAGGTTAGACTTGCCCAGGTCTGGAGAATCCCAAAAAACCATTGGTACTTCTATATTTTTTGTGCGGGCAATAGTTGCTAAGATGCCATTGCTTTTACCACAGAAAAAACTCGTCTCTTCAGCCTCTGTAGACTGAGTTATGAGTGTAGTAAATAACACTGTGCTTATCATCAATATAGAAGTAAAAGATATCCTGTTCATGCTATCTTGAACTCCAGTTGCAGGTAATATTTGTCAATTAGCAAGTCTGTAATCTCAAATCTTATTCATGGTTACTTCTTAATTGTTATGCAAATTATCAGCTTGAATAATGATTGTTTACATAATGAAATAAATAATAGTGATTAGCCAAGATTAGTTTTGTCTTGCTCCAATTCTTGATTGAGTCAGGTTGTCTAACTTTTGGTGCAGATTCTTCACTTGTTCTGAGTCACCTAAAAATTTGTATTTCAGTAATGCCTCATCAAATAATTTGATCGCTTTCTCAATATCCTTAAGTATTATGTATACTTCACCCAAGGAAGCTTGTACCTCTGCTTTCAGCTCTATATCTTCAGCTTTGGCTAACTTAAATGCCTTAAGATAGGAGTCTTTGGCTAGCAAATTTAATCTAATTTGCCGATAGCTATCTCCTAGTAATTTATAAACTAAAGTAGTTTCTGTTCCCTGCTCAACCAACATTTCTAAACTTTTGATCGCTTGAGCAATTAGGTCATAACTACGATAGAGATGAACTAAAGTAATAGCTCGAACCTCTGGTGGTAATTCTTGTTGGAAGATTTTGGCTATGGCAGTATTAACTTCTTGGGCTTTATCGGCATCAAGAAGACTAAATGCCAGTCCGAAAATGCCTTCATTTTGAGAAGAAGTATTGTTATTAGCTAGGATAACCATTGAATAGTTTTCGCCTGGTTTGAGGGGAGGATTACCAGCATAAGGGATTTCTGTATTGCTAACTTGTTCTTCCCATATCACTCCCGATGAATCTCTTAGGCGAACAGTATAACTACTTGCATTGGGTACTTCATTCCAGCGTAGCAGGGGTTTATTATTAAGAATCTTAGTTTTGCGAGGATTGATGATATAAGGAATTAGTCGATCAGTGCCTCCACTACGAGTACTACCAAAATTACTACCTTCATAACTTAGCACTACTTTCTCAACTGATGGACAGATATCTATCATGTTAGTTTCAGTATCACTATTTGCTTTAATCTTTTTTAGTTTCAAACTAGAACAGAGAACATTAAAACTTTTCCCCTTTGGATAACGTATTGAATCATCAGGATTGAGTCTTACTGGAAGAGGAGCTTCCACAGGTCGATATTCTGTCTGACTGCTCCTTCTTAGTTCTATTTTCCCTAACAAAAGTAAGTGAATAGAAGGAATATTAGCAATACTATCGGTTGTTAAGGTGGCAATGATCGAAATTAATATTAATCCAATCAATAATCTAAGTTTCATAAAATTGAGCTGACCTGAAACTGATGATAGTACAATAACAAGAAATCTTGACTCACACCCATAAAAATAAATTTTTATCGAAATGTAACGTAAAACTCTTTTTTTCAAGTTAGCTATTTGCTTAAGGAAGATTTCAAAGTCTTTATTTTTTGTTGAGCTTGATAAACCCATTCATCTTCTTCTGGATTATTGGGACTAATAGGATATTGCAGGCAGTTAACCAATGCTTTTTGCCAAGTTTCCTGTTTATTATCCAATTTTTCTAGTGCTTGGGATAATAAACAATAAGCTGCGGCTTTCTTTGGGATATTTTCTATAGTAATTGCTGCTTCGAATGCATCTTTGGCTTCTTCATAACGCTCTTGCTTAAGCCTAGCCCAGCCTAAATTTTTTAAAAGATCATATTGAATTTGTTTTTTTCCCTTGATTTGTCTGAACTTTTGCTCGTTTTCAAGTTGATAGATACCTTTTAGCAGAAGATTAACAGCAGCAGGATATGGTTTAGGATGATCTATTTTGGACAGAATATATAAACGGGCTAGATTATTATTTGCTGGAGGAAAGCCACTCTGAATAGCCAGACTGTATTGAGTTTGGGCTTGTTTAAAATCTTGCAGATCTTCATAAAGAAGTCCTAGACCGTAATGAGCTTGTGTGTAGTTAGGTTTAAGTTTAATTGCCCTTTTATATTTAGACTCTGCACTGTCTAATTGACCCTCATGATAATCTTGCAATCCAGAATTGTTATATTTAATAGCAATTTGAGGTAAGGATAAGCGAAAACCAATAAAAATTAATAACAGTAAACTAGCAGCCCCAAACTTTGTTTCTTGCCACCAATCCCGAGGAACCCCCCAATGTTTGAGAGTACTTTCAACTAGTTTCTGTCCAGTTTGGGTCAGAGCACCTCCACTTGCTAGTGCCAGAATACTCTGAAAAATAACTGCAAAAGAACCAAATATTCCTAGTCCAACTCCGCCACTTAAAAAGCGAGAAGCGATATCTTTGAACAAACTAAAGATAGATGTTAACCAGATCAGGGTTAAAATATCCCAAGCTAGATCAAATCTATCCCAGCTATGAACAGGAATCTTAGGAAACCACCACCATAATTCTGATGATGGATTACTAACCTTACGGATATCTTCTAGTTGAGTCAGGATATAACGTCGAACTTTCGGGTTGACTTTTTTAGACAGTAGGGTAATTTGTTTTCTTAATGAGCTATCCAATTCACTAAGTCTAAGCAAAATTTTGGCAGACGCTTCCACTTCTTCTAATTGTTTTTGCAGTGCATCACGAGTAATTAGAACGGCTAAAATCTTTTGTACCAACTGTTCCCTCTGGACTGAAGAAGATTTTTTTATTGTCTCTTCTAAAGATTTTAAGTCGTTATGATAGCGTTCGAGTAAACTATCTAACTGACTCTTTAGTTTAGTTGTTGACAAAAACCACCACCAAGCTTCCTTTGGCGGATTAAAACTAGCTCGCCAATTACCCAAATCAACTACTTGTGTAATTCGCTGTTCTTGCTTTTTGAGACGTTTGTCTAATTCTAGAACACTAATTAGAAATGCCACAGAGTCCTGATTGTCTTTGGATAAGAATTTTTGAAGGCGATCGCGAGAAATTACAATATGCAGAATTTGCTCAATTGAAGGTGTATCTGCTTTTTCTAAATTGCTAAGAGCAGTTTGATAATTTTGTAGAGCTAAACCTAATTGATTTGTCATTTTGCATTGACTTATGAAGACCTATTTTGAACTAAACCCTTTATGCTCCTCTAGTTATATAATTTTACTCTTGATCTTCGCATAAATGAGACTTATATTTCATAGGTTTCTAATACCGATAATTCTCGCTAAATGGTAGTTAAAACTATTGTAAAATAAAGGTTATAGCGTTTTACAACTAAAGAAATTTTTTTTATTGAGAACAAGGGTAGTAGTTGAGAATAAACCGCTACTTGTTGAGAAAATTCGATGATTATTACTTATTTAATTCAACTATAAACACTTTACATTTATCAAAATTAGAGAACTCCGATCCCAGATCTGTAAACCATTGGTTTACAGCGACAATACCTGGAAAATTTATTGATCGTTAGATTCCATTTCTGCCAGCGTCGTTTTAAGGACTCGGAGAAAAGCCGGAATTTTTTTAGCTAATGCTTTCTGCTTTTCTGTTACATCTTCTTCAGAAAATCGCAATTTTATACTTTCTAAATCCTTCTGTATCCTTTTCAATGCCTTGGTTTCAGGAGAAAGTGTCTCACGTGAGACACTTTTTTTGGGGTCACTTTCTTCCTGTAAATAGCGCATAATGCTGGCACGACTTTTGTTGATAATTACCTTGAGGGCGGGGACAAGAGCTTTCTCTCCTTTTTTGGGACGATGAGGCGAATTTGTATAACCAGCTTTTTTCAATCTCTCCGCCAAAGCTCGCACCTCAGTAGGGGTATAATCACGCCGATGTTCATTTTCTGCAACTTCGACCTGCAAAGCTTTTTCTGGCTCTGACTCGGCATCGAATGGCATTAATCGCACAGGGATTTTGCCGTCAGGAATTTGTTGCTCAAAAATATCCCGAGTTTTTTCCTTTAAGAGAATGAGCGCACCAAGTCGATGCCCTCCTGCCAACAAGCGTAATTTTTGGTCTACAACTAAAGGTTGAAGCAACCCCAGAACCGCTATAGAATCAGCTAATTCTTCAACATGCTTTTCATTGAGAGGGCGCGTATCGCTTTGCCGATACTGAATCGATTCTAAAGGAACATAAACCTTGTGCTGTTGCTCGGTAATTTCATCATTTTGCTCATTTAACTCGTTGGTAAATAAGTAGTCATCTACCATCAAATCTTCAGCTTCTTTTTTTTTCGGTTTTGCCGCCATTATACTGACCCCAATTCTTGAGCAATTGACTGTAATTTTTGAACTGCGATGTGTCGTGGGTTGTAAAGCGCGAGTGGTTGACCTTCATCCCAAGCATTTTCAAAATCAGTATATAAACCAATAGCTGGATGTACTGTTATCCCAACCTTGCTAAACGATTTTTGAATACTTTCCAACTTGAGCTTATGGTGACTGCGCCGGACATCATACTTAGTTGGAACAACCCCAGAAATTTTGAGATTTTTGTTCAAATTCTCCTTAACATTTTTAAATGTCATCAAAAAATCTCGCGCTCCTTCTATGCCTTTTTCCGTTGTTTCAATGGGAACGAGAACATAGTCTGCCGCCGCTAAACACATTACACTTAAAAGGCCAAGATGTGGTGGACAGTCAATTAAGATAGCATCATAATTTTTGGTTAGGGATTGTAGAGCAATTTTAAGACGATGCTGCCGATCTTTTTTTTGAGCTAAATTCGCTTCCAGTGCCGTTAATTGTTTGGTAGCAGGAATGACATCTATTCCACAAGCTGTAGAGCAAGGAATGAGTTGTTTTTTATTGGCCAGAGCATCGTAAATTGTTGTTTCCAGCTTTTCAGGAAAAAGGCGCATCTGTTTTGTAAGCCAGGCATGGGTATCCATATCAACAGCTAGCACCTTTTTACCTTGTTCAACTAAATGATAGCCAAGATTGATGGTCAGTGTTGTTTTGCCCATACTAGAAGCTTGGTTAAACAGACCGATAACTTTAGTCATGATGTCCTTCCTGTACTATATCTATCATGTTTAGCCTGTTTTTCTGTCGCAGTAGCATCATTAATATACAGCTTAATTTTTGTTGACATTAGGTATCTTTTACCAGTTTTTTACGGATAAAGCCCAAAAAAACAGCATCAATATCACTTATCAGCTTCACTGTTTGTCCTAATATACTCTGTGAAATGTTGTTCAACAGCTTATATATCCAATACCGCTCCCTTTATATAACAATTATTTCCCTTTCTCTATGCTGTAAGAGCAAAGAAAAAATTTTTTATTATTTTATATTTGCTCCCAAACAAGAAAATTTTCAGAGTATTGGAACTCCAACGGCTCTTTACAATCAACAATTTTATCAAGAGCCCAGTCTTATAAAGATTAATCTGATTCAAGAATTATTAAAGTCGAGACTAATTACTACAACGAAGAAAAAAACGGTCTCGACTATCTTGCCAGATTTTACTTTCATCGCAGAGCTATGCCTACAAGGAAATTTGCCCTTAAATACAATAGAGAATCTTAACTTTTTCTTTTAATCCCAATTCAATACTTGTTCTTCTCCAACCAAATACTCTTTCAGCTTTTCTTGCATTTCCGAGGGCAATATTTTAGACACATATCGGCGAAAAAACCCCGACGTTCCACAAGCTTCATTTTTCTCGCAGCTAAACGTAAGTCTTCGATCGCAGATTGGCTTAAAGGCATTTTTTGGCTGTTGAACTGAGCTCATTTTACCATTGGGGACTCTCTTTCTCGGAAATCACCTTAGGTTTTTGTTCTTATAGATAGAATCTAAACTATAGAATCTAAACTAACCTTAGTGCAGTTAGCTGTGCCTCTGCTTTATTAAGAGATTCGTACCATTCTCGTTCAGGGTCGCTATCAGCAACAATTCCTGCCCCTACTTGCCCATAAACAGTGTTTTTGGCTCCATAACTGGT
>JAAUYH010041538.1_pt1 | contig 10603 bp, 17 predicted proteins | sample 7278061 | NCBI WGS metagenome assembly JAAUYH01 (sample SAMN14350203, study PRJNA611818) | marine sediment metagenome | isolation source: surface marine sediment (0.6m) | place: French Polynesia: Moorea | collected 2018-08 | reverse complement strand
GTTCAGACTTAGCGTGATGTTTACCATTGTCAGAATGGGTGCGACCTTTGTGCGATGGGGCAGAGTCACTGTGATGCGGCTTGTTCGTCTTCTTGGCATGGCCATGTTTCGAGCCTTCATGGTGAGTTTTGGTTTTCTGGCGATGGGGCTTTGCGTGTGACACACTATGATGCCCATCGCCCTTCTTCGAGTGGTGTCCTACAGTCTTTTCACCTTCATGGTTGTCCTCATGACATTTCTTGTTGTGCGATTGCTTGGATTTACCCTGATGACTGGGTGGCTTAGACTGATGATGTGCGTTATCCTGTTTACCCGCATGATGGGATGGCTTAGAATGATGGTGTGTATTTTCGGATGACTTGCCTACGTGATGCTTCGTTTTGTGGTGCATTCCAGAAGGCGACTCAGAGTCGTGTGCACTCTGATGCTTTTGCTTGGTCACCTCACCGTGCCCATGGGGCTTCTTCTTCTCATGCCCATGACTTGCGCCATGGCCGGACGAGTGTTGGATGACGACGTGCACGTCGAGCTCAGCGCTCGTCTCGTGTCTCATGCCTTTCTCATGATTACGGGCAGGTTTACCAATCGGATGCTCGTACACGGTGTCATGGGATGCATGCCCCGTCAGCTTCTTATGCGACGGCTTACAGCTGTGTCCATGAGGACACGGTGTGGTCGTCGGCCGCACTTCGATTGGATGCGAAGATGGCTCAACTTCTGGCGTGAAGGTAGGCCCGTAGTCGTAGAACTCCTTGGCGAAGCGCTCCGAATGGTGCCCATCCCCGTTCTCCTCCTCCTTGTGGCCTGTATGCTCTGTCTTCTTGGCGGTAGTGTGCTTTTCTTCATGGGGTTTCGGGGCCGCGCCAGGTGCCGCAACAGGTTTTGAATGAGAATCACCGTGTCCGCTGCCATGCGATGGTGTGTTAGAGTGAGAGTCATGTTCTTTCTCGTGGTTATCACCATGAGCAGAATGTTCATCGGTTTTGGAATGCGAATCAGAATGGTCGGCATGATTGCTGCTTCCGTGTGAATCCCCATGGGAATCTCCATGAGAGTCACCATCCTCATGGCCATGTCCAGACCCGTGGCCATGTCTACTTGGTTTCGGCATAGGGCGAGAGAATACCTCTCTAAAGTTCATAGAACTGTTATGTTCCGGGGTGAAGAAATTCACGTACTGGCCTTCCGGAATTCTCAGGTTGCCACATTCGATAGGCCCATCAAGTTCACCGATGATGAACTTGCCAAAGTGAACATTGGGAGTATCCTTGTGCTGTACATTAGTCGAGTGATTAATAAAATGTTGAGTGAGTTGATTGCCAGATGAATCACCCCATTCGTGGATCGCCATAGGCTTGGTGATGCATCCATCAGAGGTGAAGTTAAGTCGGGCCGTTCGGTCGACGGACAGGGTGACGGGACAAGCAGGGGAGCCATGTACGAATCGGTAGTCGCCGGGTACATTGCTTCGGAAGGTCCTTGCCAGTGCATAGCCGTAAAACAGGAACAGGAGGAAGAACATGATTCACGGTCGAGCACAACGGCGGTACGGCGGTAGTTTAGCGCTAGACCCATCCCGACGAGGAATGGCAGATAGCTTTGTACTGTTGTGCACAGGCAATGGCATGGTACTGCACTGCTGCTGACGCGTGGGGTCGGGGGACGGGGCACGCAGAGCAAGCCGCACGCACAGACAGTACGGATCCGGGGCGGGTCAAGTGCGATCGGTGATTGGGCGAGCAGAATAGTGCAACCGGAAATAGAACGCATTAGCTACCACCTCGATTTGGTCATGTCACCTCCACGTAAACTCGGTTTACCCTACTTTCCTCCGCCCACGTGCGGCTTCCGTGCCCACGCTCCCGACATCTCAAACTTTTGTGTCGCCATTCCTATACTGTACTTTGCCTGACACCCGAGTTACTGTCGGTGAGTTCATTTGAATCTTCTCGATCAGCCAGCATGCTCGTGTTACTGTACTGTAACACCGCGCTTTGTATTTACACTTTTTCGATACAGAACACTTCGCTCTATTCGTCGCCGATAGAAGTTTTCTGACTCCTATTCTTTTCAACCTCGCCGCTATACAGTGCGAGGAAACTCAAAGTATGGCATAGGTGGCGCGATCAAAACCATCGGAAACACTGTCTTGCTCTCCCTTCACAAGCACAATACACGTTCTAATTCCGCACCACCTCCACGTCGTCGTCTCGCTACAGTAAATAAGGTGTCTCGGCCCCTGATTCAAATCGATCGTCAAATCAGCGTGTAGACCATCGTGGCAGATGGGGTGTGCTTTCACATCGCGCGACTTGCCATGCTAATGCCGCATTAGGTTGGTGTGCCGCTACGCTGCTTTGGATTCATTCGACGCAGGCCAAGGCCCATGCGATCGAAAAACCCAGTGCTGCAGCAGCAGCAGCATAACCGAATTTAGATTTTTTCGAGACTTTAAGCCAAAGGGAGTGGGTCGCCAAAACTGAGACAACCTCCTTCTCTTCAATATGTTGTTGCCATGACGCCGCTTCGGTGCGTAATGAACGGCTCGCGGAAGGGTAACCACAGCCCCACATCGTCTTCTCTTCCCTCTCCCTTCCATGAATGTGAGCTGTGGTAGACGTACCAAGATGTGGCGTGTTGACATGCGTGCACCCTTCACTTGGTCAATTTTGGGACTGTCAGGTTTCTAGAGGTGCCATACTGAATTAGTTGGTCCGATTCGAATTCTCTGCTCCACAGTTTCATGTCCTTTGGATACAGAACGTAAAAAGAATAAGGTACCCCGCATGCAACATTTCTGGCACGAAAGGAGCGCGAAGTACGTCAGAAGTCTAGAATACGAGTGATTGCTCATGAATGCATTATCTCCCGACATTCAAATAAGATGAACCTTTGGCATGCAAGATTCACCAGGATGCCGCCGTACCGACATCACTTCCTCCCCAGCGAGCGGCACCGCGTCTTCCGAGTTACAGTAACGAAATGCGAGGATAGGGCCCAAAACTAAGCACAGAAACACAATAATAAAAAGTTGCTTAGAGTGAAGGCACAGCAAAAATAGTCTGATTCGGTTAGAACTTAGAACAGAAGATGATCAAGGTGTTAGTCTTCATGATTCCGCAACTCCTCATATCTACTCGTACATGCCTTCGATGCACGGGGAACAAACACACCCTCAATTTCCTCCAGTTTGGCTCGAAAACGTCTACAAGTTGCTGGATCATGGTCAGTTTCTCTTATTCTGCCTTTGGCGTTGGCCCCTGCATGTTCACACCCAGGTTCACGTACACCTTCTATGAGCTGCATCTGATTCCGTGCTAGTGTTTTTCCGTGATCTTCGCCCAGTTGAGATCGTAAGTAAATCGCAACTCGGCGAGGATATTCCGCTCCTCATCAGTCAATTCTTCGTCTAATTCATCGAACTCTCCGTTCGCCCACTGGAGCGCTTCTCTACATCGAATAGTACATCCGGTTGCTGTTTTCGATACAGCAGCATTTCAAGTATTTGCGTCCAGGGCTAATGGGTGCGAAGGTTTTCTAGTTGTTGCACCGTACGATCGTACTTTGTCTCGTTAATGGGCTTACGAGCATACTCCTCAACAACCATATTGTAATCATCCATTGCCCGTGGTCTCACTACGATAACTGTCGAATTGTCGTACTTGGTATGCAAACTAGTTGAGTTGAATCTACGTAATTCTATAGCGATCCTAGTCAATGCATCTCAACTAGTCCTGAACATTTGAACTGTACCAGTTCTACCAATTCCGATGAAGCGAGATCATTTGCAGTCTGTTGGCACTAAACGCTACAGCACTTCTGGATTCGCTCTATTGTCTTGGGTGCGTTACCCAAGAACAGCTTACTCGCCATTGGCTACCCTGCACACTCTCCAATCCCATCGCATTTCTGTTATGCGCAAGAAATACTGTACTGCTCTGAAGGCCCGTCGCAATTCGATCGTTGCTAACGTCACGGGGCTGCGGTACTGCATACACCTTTTCAGTGCAGACTCAACATTTTCGACGGAACATCGCCCGGAAACACAACCAGCGCAGACAGCAGTGGATACGTACTGCTCGCTAGAATACGCCGTTTTCTTTTTCTACAAGAAGTTTCAGTACTGTTGTACAGTATCCGCGGCTCTGTTCGAAGCGCTGTCCTATCTCTTGGTTATTGATCTGCTCGTCGAAATTCTACCACAGTACAGTTGATCGATTTCCTAAAGCAGTTGTAGTGACCATTCTCGTCGTCGCATCGCGGAAGGCCTGGAATTGCGCTGAGGCCGTATACATCGGAACTGGTTGCATGGGTACCACTAAAGTCGATGTAATATAGTATAGATCCAATTTCTGCAAACTTTGCTATGTTGTTGCAGATAATGCAAATTGTTTCTGCTCATTTCACCCTTCTTCATGAGCAGTCAAAGGAATCATCCATGTGAGCTTCTCAACAGCAACTGGTCGTACATCACCCATTTACCCGTAATTCGATTGACTATTCTCTTGCCCAATGAACACCACAATTGCAACTAGACAGTCTTTATTTTTCGATACCAACAGCGCCGCATTCATCGTTTTCTCTACAAGGCAACTACCACTAACTTCATTCTGAGCTCCGAAAATTAACCTCTGTTTGTGGTCGGCACAACACCCAGTACTTCCAATTTCACACAAGAACATCCGGAGAGATCTTTGTCGTTGTACCAAAATTGAATTGAAAAATCGAGGATCATCAACGGTCTTGTTAAATTCGGCATCCGCACCTTACTGTACTGTACAGCTACATCATTTCGCGAAAATCCACATAATCCCTTACTCTACGGTATGTCCGCTAGTAGCCATTGGATTTGTATCACATCAACTACGATACAGTACGGTACAGAGGTACCCGAATTTCAGCAAAGTTGTTAACAGACAAGAAAATAAGTAGATTTTCGTGGAATGATGTAATTGTGGACTATTGGGCCGAATATGGCTAGATCATCGATAATCTTCGCTTTTTCTATTCAATCTTATCATTACGAAACAAGACCTCCGGACAATCTTGAGTGAAGTTGCATGCGACGATAAAACTACACTCAAATTCCTTCGTGATCGTAGCATTTTCGAATCGTCGAATATTACATGCACGAAAGAGCTAGGTGGGGCGAATTTTAAAGGATAGATGTACGAGGGAAGACGAAACTAGGAACCAATCTGGAATTGCAGAATCTACAGATGAAATGGTGTGAGATCCATAAAGGCAGTCAATTATTTCGTTACCTACATTGGAAGCGATGGCTGGATAATCTCCAAGCTCCTGCGTCACAAGGTGTCGATGAAGACTTCAAACACATCTGGACTTACTTCCTTGGTTGTCATTCTACGAAAGCAAGAAACAGGGTGACTCGTTGGCGACGAGAACAAGGTTCGTAATACCTCGTAATCCACTTTAAGTAAACCGAAAACCGTTAAGACATTTCTTGCAAAGTTCATATTTATGTATAGTAGTAAATCTATTTGTATAATTTGAACTAATTCGATCGAGATCGCAAAAATTTGATTTAGGGGACATGTGCTCGATTGCTACCTACCGTAACCTGATTTATCATGCTATCTTTCACATTGGTACTAGCACACAGCAAAATTTAACGTTGTATTAGTTTTCGTGAATTATTCGTACAGCATCAGAGTGAAGTGAATGCGGATACTGCGCACCACAGAGTATGAACACAATAAATTTACAACCAAAAGGACTTGAAGTCAAAACAATTGTCAGAGTAGTCCTGTACTGACTGGTGAGGACATATTCAAAACTTTCATTACAAATACAGTGCTACACTGCCCTCAAATCTACAGTTGCATGGAAGAGTTGATGTCTTCCCATTTCTGACTTCCGCGCCCAACTCCTCACTGGGAACTCAAACAAGCCAATATCAAGAAATTCTGACCAAATCCCTTCGTTCTGGTTCGCAAAGTTATACAGGACGATCTAGTATCACAGATAAATCCAATAGCGCGTGACAGTGAATCTATATACTCGTGCGCTACCGGCCGAGGGGACGCACACGAGCCAACCAGCTTGCTAGCCGTAGCACACGTTCGGGGGCACGGCGTATGGTAGCTGCGATTGCGCCCGGTATACTTCTGCGCGCAGCGTCAATAGACATGTACCAAGCGTAAGGGTGAAGATGGATTTTCGTTCGAAACGAGGGCCCCTGAGCAATCATGGTTCCAGCAGCGGCACCAAACGCGACGCCACAGAACGCGCCGGCCACGACGCCGTTCGAGGCAAACGGCCGCGTGCTGGGCGTCACCAGGGTGGCGGCACGTGTCTGAGTCACACGACCCATGCCGATGACCAGGCCGTAGCCGGCGCCGGCGAAACAGCCGGCGCACACGCCGACGCCCGCGCCCAACGGGGTCTGGTCCGACTTGTCGATGAGCGACATGGCGTGGGTGGCGGGAGCGGGGTACCAGGGTTTTTAAGTGGTGCGCTTACCACACGTGGCCAGGCGTGTAGCTGTATTGCTAACTGGTAGCCGGCGCCCCTTGGTGCCCACGCCGGCCGGTTGGCGCTAACTGTCGCGCCGTGCTGCGCCGGCGTGGCGCTGAATTGATATGCGTGTGGGTCATGCGAGCGCGATGCTGCGCTGTTCCAGTCATTGGCGAAGTGTCGGCGGTGTCGCTGACGCAAATGAGGAGCACAGATATAAGCCGATATTTGCGGTGGATGCAGCAGCCACCCACTCATGTTGCGTCTGAATGGCCGGAGGGACACCTTTCCCACTTCCCTTTGTACGGTAGCTCGTGCGCAGCATGGTTGGTGTCGCGCGCAGCTGGTTCGACAGCATGAATGTGGCCACTGTAGTCTTGCATAGGTGCACATCGTGCGACTTCAATTTTCGTTAGCTTTCGGGCAGAACGTACTGATTGAAATACAGCTGCGATGTCGGACCGATAGTACAGTACAAGTCACTCCCTTTCGCAGGTAGCACCATCGCGACGCTTGTCTCACGATTGAATGGCAGTAGTAACTCGCGAACAATGAATCGCAAGGATTACCAGCCAACGTAAAAATGATTGGACGCGAGATTCAGCCACATCTTGGTCACACTTTCACCCGCGATCCTCGTAGTGCACCATCAGTCTCCCGCCGTGCCCATAAGTTGTTCCAATTCGATGTGCTGGAAAAATTGCGCTCGAAGCCTACCCGTTGTTGCACTGCTGTGTCCTATGCTTGAGGGGCAGCAGTGCTGCAGCGGTCGGGTCAGCGTTGGAGATTACTATGTATCGTACAACGAGAATAGAATGTTAGTAATTCACAACATTGTTCAATACTTCCTGAACCACAGTTGGTGAAATCCGATTCTGACAATTCACAGAATCACAAAGTTTTTGATTGGTCCCCTTCCTGATGTGTGAAACTCGGTACGTGTAAAGGTCGAAATTATAAGCAGGAATTTCAATACTGTAGTCCTGTACAGGCAACATCGCGTGAAGCGGAGTGTTTCAGTACAAAGTACAGTACCGTACAGCACAGTATTGTGTAGAATGATAAGGTCAGGTTACTAAACTGCATTGACAAACGAAAGTAAAACGGAAGCCGATTTCGCATTGCTACGGTACGACCTGATGAAACGAACGTGAGATGGAACGTTCGGGGGATCTTGATACTTTTCGTATGAGAAATTTAAGTGAAATCGATGGCACGTGGGACAAACGTCGACTCGTTCCACGCAATATCTGTTTGATTGCACGAGTCGCGCAAATAACCGAACAGTCGCGATTTATTTCTCTACGGACAGAGGAGAAACACGGGCGGGAAGGCGGAGTGCGCAATCTGCGTCAGATTCCGAGGCGAGATATTGAACGAGGACGAGAACAGGCGTAAGGAGTAGTTTGTTTACGTAATGCATACACGTCATAGCTGATGGGCAGTTCAATCGCGAGGAAATTAACAACAGGAAATGAGCGGTTTGTATCACATCTCGTATGTGACGTCATTTTGAGGTCCTGTACAGTACCACTTTTCGCACTCATATTGTGGATGCAAGCCGCGTAGGCGGTACCACCCCCATTCGACAACTGTGTATTCAAGAACGCACGACTATCGCTCCTCGCCTCCATCCCCACCATCATGCTGGCCACACCGACGTTCCGGCTCCACCCCTTGGGACAGGCCGTGCTGGGCGGCATCGGCAGTGGGCTCATCGTTACCGCCGTGTTTCGCGGCGCCGTCGCCACCGCACGGCGACCAAGACGTGGCCTGTTCGTGCGTCGACGGCCGAAACAACGGTGCCCGCGCTGTGCCGGCTTCGGCATCGAGCGATGCCATCTCTGTCGTGGTAATGGCTTTGTAGAGAGGCAGACGCCCATGTACGACGTGATTTTGTGCCCCGCTTGTGTGAGCAATCGTTACGTCAACTGTGCCATGTGCGTCGGAAGTGGGAAACGACCCAATACTAATATCAACGCGCTGTGGAGGCCCACGAGGCAGTTTGCTGAGCGATTGGCGACTGGGCTCAAGGGCATACTCGCGATGCTCTACGCCCGTACGTTGGGCATCTAGCGCTGTGCATGCGTCGGCATTGTTCTTGTCGTGAGTGCGCTTGCGGTCGTGCGTGAACTATATGGCCATGTGCCGATGCGGCTCATCGCTGCCTTTCGTAATGTCGCTTCTTATGACTGTTCTCTATCTATACTAAAATATAGGTTTTCCAACCGTCTCTCGGCATCGCACCCGTGACTCCATGTTTGTTCTTCGCGATGCGTGACCCGCGATGTACACCGTTTCTGCAATTGCGCTAAGGATTGAGACTGTTGTTCGCGCGATAGTACCTGCTGGTTCTCTCGCGTGCTGTCCAGATACTATCTGGAATGTGCACCAGGTCGCATCGTGTAGGGTCGGTCGTTCAGATTGTTCGAAGCGTCGGGAGATTGACCCCAATTCGCACTGTGGAGGCCAATAGAATGTCGAGTAAATGTAGATTGAATTTTGTTGAGAGCACTCATTTCTTCTTCATCTCAACAATGTCAAACTCCAGAGACGCCACCTGACTGCGCCAAACTGCACAATTTGCTTGATTCATATATTGTTCCAGATACTGTACTGTAGTACATCCAATGAACTTACCTGCGTAGTGGAGAGTTTGTCACCGTCACAGATTTGTGCCCGTAAATACTCAAGTATCGATATAATACTCCGAGCTATACTACACATAATATGCGGATAGTGCACAAAACCATCATTATTCGTAATGCTCAGGAGTAAAATGAGGTCGTGCGTCTGAGCGCATTCAGAACAGGCACTCCTTTCGAGAGAGATTCAACTCATCCAACACAACGCATCACGTTATACTGAGAAGAGCGACGCCATACACTACATGAACATCGATATCAGCACCTCATGTTCGTGATGTTCGCCTCGAGTCAGCTCAAGCAGAACAATGAGGAACTGTTCCGTACGCCAAGAAGCGGAGCTCGAACGAATGCGAAGTATCGCTGTGAGCTGAAAAATGGTCGGCGTAATCTAACGTTTCCAAACAATATAATAAATAATTACATTGACTAATTTCAGAGTGTTGTTTAAAATTAAGTCTCAAGTCAACACCTCAAACCTGAAATTAGTCAAAGGAAAAGACCACATCCTTGTAGAACTACGAAACGTGAATCTCCGTTCATTCTTCATTGATCTCCAGTGTCGGAGACAAGTTTCGGCGCTCGTGGGAATGCCTAAAAATAAGGAAAGTAAACAAAGCTTTACACAGTTCTACTTTCAGCATTTCTGCAGGCATTCTAGCAGACACCAGGATCAAGGTAGGCTGTCCCAGTTTTGTAGTTCTAGTGGATGTGATCAGATCCGCTTTGTTCCCCCCTGGAAAGTCAGAGTGTTACTTTTTTCAGTTTTTTTAGTTAATTCAGGTACAACTTAAGATCATTTTCTTCAGAATAAGAATTAAATTAAAAATGAAGGTCCTAGAATTATAAATATTAGTGTCCAATTCGAGCAAATACATATTTTAATACAATTAAAACTCCTAGCTTGGAAGATCTCCAGAAGTGCTGGTCATACTGAACACGTCATATTACACTTCACACTGAATTATATCGCCGTTGTCGTTTCATTTATCAGTCACAGTATGCAGAACACTGAAGCACTTATCAGAGCGTAACAAATGGTTTAGCTGTTATGCTACAGCATGCAGTTTCTTTAATTCAGAATTTTTCTGTTGTCTTTTACAGCAAACCGTACATTCTGAAATTTAGTGCTCCTTCTCCTAGGAATCCTCATATCGACTGATATGCTGGTAATGTTGCTGTATACAACAAAACGAGTATCATTATTAAGCTTCTAGTGCTTCTATAGACTCTTGCTATGGATAAAAATCAAGACTTCGTGGCACAGAGGTCGGACAGAATGTGACTAATTGCATCTGGATGGGATTGCTGCTCAGTAGGCTCGGATCATTCGTCGGTGTGTGCCAATGGTGTCACAGTACACGCCAGTCATAATTGCGCATGATGCTTGCCGTCGCGTACGCTCGACTCGGTTTGAAGTGTCCGCTATCGCGTACTCTCGAACGTATTATTGTGCTGTCGCGTACGCTCTAATCGGTATG
>JAAUYH010204537.1_pt1 | contig 10604 bp, 12 predicted proteins | sample 7278061 | NCBI WGS metagenome assembly JAAUYH01 (sample SAMN14350203, study PRJNA611818) | marine sediment metagenome | isolation source: surface marine sediment (0.6m) | place: French Polynesia: Moorea | collected 2018-08 | reverse complement strand
GTATATGGATTTAGCTTTACAATACCCTGTTTTTGGACCCGAAATTATTTGTCCTCACTGTAGGCAATCAATTCCTGCACTCACCTTAACCGATACTTATCTCTGTAGCCGCCATGGTGCCTTTGAAGCCGATCCCAAGATTGAAGAATTGGTGCATCTCCCTTCTGGCAGACGTTGGCGACGCTGGGAAAATCAATGGTATCGTCAGCACACTCATCCTGACGGAATTCGCTTTGAAATTCATGAAGCTTTAGATGCTTTGTATACAGAAGGTTATCGCGCAACTAAAGTGATCATTGCTAGGCGTTATCGAGATCTAGTTAGTTCATATTTGGGACGCAGCCATCCCTGGCGAGAAAGCCCAGAGTTCAAATCCCCTAAACTTTACGGATTACCCATCAGCTTTAGTCCTGAAAATAGTACTGAACCCCGTTGGGAAATCATTAACTTTACTCTCGAAAAAGAGCCTGGAGTTCCTCGTCACTACCCCTATCGCTTTCTATTTGAATAGATTGAATTAACTGTTGATCACTGTTGATTGATAACTGATAACTCAAATGCACCATGCTTCAATTCGCACTGCGGATATTCATAAGGCGATCGCCTTCTACGAACAGTTAGGCTTTATTGTCCAGGAACGTTTTACCACAGGATACACCCTAGCCTGCTGGATGACTGGTTTAGGAGGCAGAATTGAACTGATTCAAATTCCTGAACCAAAACCGGCTGCTGATGCATTTCACGATGAGCACTATGTTGGTTACTATCATCTATCTTTTGATTTAACTGATTCAACCTCAGATTTAACTAGTTGGCTACAAAAACTGGAGCACAATATAGCCGAAATCAGAGAAAGCCAACCCGAAAAGTTGCCCCCGCTGAAAGTTTTACTCCCACCAGAACAGCAGATGATTGGCGATCGCGTTTACGAGGTAGCCTTTATCGCAGATACCGATGGTTTACCCTTGGAGTTTATTCGTGTCATGAATTAGTTTTTTATTCTTGGTGATCCGATTCCAGCGCCTCTTTCTTAGAGAATCCCCAGATGAAGAACACAGTTACTACAGCAATTGTGACCCATTCGGGGATGAGGTAATCTGGTAGCCACACCTTAAGTAGAAGACGAAATCCCACAAAGCCGACGGTAATGAACCCTGCATCTTCGAGGTAAGTATATTCTTGAAGCCAGCGTATAAATAATCCTGCCAAAAAACGTAAAATCACAATCCCGATCGTCCCGCCAGCAATAATTAGCCATGTTTCCTCGGTAATGGCGATCGCCGAAGTAATACTATCAAGGGAAAAAGCTAAATCAGTAATGGCAATTGTGGGAATTACTTGCCAGATAGACTTAAAACCCAGAGAGTTTTCTTCTTCTTGTGAATCATCTGAAGAGAAAAAGTAGTTAAAAACTAACCATAGTAAGTAGATTGCTCCCAGAAGCTCAAACTGCCAATACTTCACCACCCAAGTGGCGACAAAAATTAGCGTAATTCTGAGAACATAAGCACCAACCAACCCCACATCGAGAGCTTGACGCTGCAATTTTGGCTCTTTAATGCTCTTGGCGATCGCAGCGAGAGCGATCGCATTATCAGCAGATAAAACCGCTTCTAAAACTACTAAAATTATGAGTATAAAGTAAATCTCAACTCCAGCATCGGAAAAATAATCAACTATGTTTTGCAGCATTCAAGGTATATCTATTTGATTCGACTCGGACGAAAATGGGTGATTTTTAAGTTTTAAGTTTTAAGTTTTAAGTTTTATTTTGATTTAGGGTTGGCTGTCAGCCAAAAATGATCCCCGACAGATCTAGTAATTTTCCCTCAGTTGTGACCAGTTTTTCCTTTAATTTCTTTCCTAATTATGTTGTATTTTGTTACGACATGTTTCTTTTAGGGTCAATTATGACGCAAATTGGGGATGGAATATCTTATTATCCGAATTAAAATCTAAGGAGAAAATAACTATGCCTATTTCAGAGACTCAAATTTACGTTGCTCTTCTAGTCGCTTTATTTGCTGGATTTATGGCGATGCGCTTATCCCTAGAGCTATATAAGTAGATTCTCGAAACGCAACTACTCATAAGTTGGAGTGCTAAGCAGAGACTTCAGGTTGGCGATTATTATCCAAAGTTGTTAATCTGGAGTCCTTAGTAGCTAGGTGCAATTCAAATTATGAATTCTGAAGGACAAACACCTAAAAAAGCACGTCGGAATTCTCGCAAGCGCCAAAATCCCTATCGCGGTATAACTGCGGAAATCAGCCTCAAGCTCATTTTAAGCTGGGCAATTGCTCTTGGCGCGATCGCCTCCTTATTCAGACTTTTGCCTTACCATCTAACTCAACAGGCAAAGTTAAAAGAACTACGCATCCAGGTACAAGAAACTGATGTCCGAGTTGACAAACTAAGGGAACAGCTTAACCATAATTTCGATCCTCACCGAACTAAAAGTTTAATGGAACAATATAGTACTTTAACTTCTCCAAATCAAAGTCGCATTTATTGGTTACCAGAAGATGATCAGCAGTGAGCAGTTATCAGTTATTAGTTATCGTCAAGGGATTAAGTAATTGATTTAAGCAGCTTTGAACCTTCTGCTTATAACTAGCTAAATTCGGTTTGTCAGCTAATAGCTGTAAAGCTATTTGATAATCAGCAACAGCAGAGTTCCAGTCTCCTTGTAGATGGTAAGTTCTGCCTCGTTCTGCATAACTTCTTTCTTGGAGAGAGTCGCCAATTATCAACGTAATATCAAAATTTTCTAACGCCATATCATACATTTCTAGTTCTCGAAAGGCAATTCCCTGGTTAATCCAAGCTCGAAGATTCGTGGGATTAATATCCAAGGCACTGTCATAATCGGCGATCGCTTCAACTATGTCTCCTTGAACTGCATAGCAATTGGCTCGATTATTATAAGCACTATCAAGATTAGGGTTAATTTCTAATGCCTGAGATAAATCGCAAAGAGCTTCAATAATTTGATTATTGCGAAAGTACATTAATCCTCGATTGTTGTAGTCTGCTGCATTGTTGGGACGCAAGGCAATTAACTGATCGAGGAGAGCGATCGCCATGCTGTAGTCTCCTTGAGAAGCCTTGACTTTGAGACAACTTCTCAACTGTTGTTCTGGGGTTAAATTTCCTGATTTGGAGAAGGAACAATAATCAGGTGATGTTTTCTGCAATTCCTCAGACGAAGACAATATTTTGGGTATTGATTGAGAATTAATTTGATTATTAAAATCGGTCTTCATGGCATCAATTTAACCTGATCTGGCGCTACTTTACTATTTTGTCTAAAGGCTTAGAGAACTCAAATGTGTCACAAATCTTTCTGTCTCATGATTTTGTTCATTCCTCAAGTTCAAGTTTTTGATTCTTGATTCTGTATAAGGAGCATGATGACGAAAAAAAAATAAAACGTCTTCCACAGAATTACGTAAATTAATATTGAGAATTAGGTGAATTAATTTTTCATTTTGTATCGAACTTGATCTGAAATATTTGTTTTCATCACAATTTGCTGGGGAGGGATGAATCTGCTCCTGTTTTACATTACATTTTCTAGATATTGGTCATTAAAACTGACCTGTAATGGTTTAATAATTTAAAAATAGTATTTAAATAGTATTTAACAAATATGACTGATACAGCTTTATTTGCTCAAGCAACTGATTTGTCCTCAGAAGATTACTGTGTGCTGGGTTTGGCAACTTGTTTTGTGAGAGAAGATGGTGAAATTGAAGAGTTAACGGTGTTAGAACCGATTCCCTCTGCTGCCTTAGAAGCTTTACTCAAAGGTATTCCTACCTCATATCAGTCGGCTTGCTCTCAAACCTTGGGAGAAATATTTCAAGAAGATACTGTAAAAATCCCCAGTGTTTTACAGGCAGATGGCAAAATTAATTTGTGCGATCGCTTTGCGGAAAGAGTTGCTGCTGCTGCTAGAACCTATAAAAGTCGTCCTGAGGCGAAAAAACACATTCCTTTAGGCACAGTAAAACAGGATTTTAATTATTCTTTAGCTAGAAAAAGAATCTTAAACAATTCTCGGACAGTGAGTACTGAAGATAACGTCAAGCAGCATTCTCATACCCACAAGGTTTTGTGAGTCTTCCCAAAGCTAGAAACAATAGGAATCTTGGCTAGTTAATTGCTGGACTGACAATCCATAAACACGGCGCGTTCTTTGTATAAAGATTCACAGGAAAAAGCTGCTTTTGGAATTGAACTAGCGCCGCTGCGCGGAAGTCACAAAGGCGCGATGACCAATGTAGTCAGAAGCATCTAACTATGAAGCTTTGAGTATTTATTTACTAATGATGACTTTATTTACACCCACGTCTACTAGGTTAAATATTGGATTTTGTTTGGGTTGCTGGGTTTACTGGGCAAACCCAATCATATCTCCTGAGCCGTAAATTTCCGAATCATCATCGGTAGGAGGTTATGTTTAATTTTCAGTTGTTTTAGCCTACTCAAATCTTTTTCTAAGAATTTTAAGGGTTTCTTGTTTTAATATTTCTTCTTGCACGTCAAAGTTCAAACTTAAAGCTTTTCCTTCTGAATACCATGTTTTGTCATTTAAATCTTGTACCACTACAATATATGAATATTCATTTTCAAAAGCAGATTTAATAAATTCATATTGTCTTTCTTGTGAAGAATTAATTATTCTTGATTCTAGTTTTATAGTTTTAAAACCATTACCGTCTATTAAACGGAATTCTTCATCTTCATGTGTTATATATAATAAGATTGGCAAATTAGTATTATTGTCTTTGTAGAATGTTATTACTGCTGTTTTATAAAGACCATTTTTAAGATTGCTATGATTTTCTACTAATAATTTAACTATTACTTTTTTATTTCTATTTATTTTTGCTTGAAAGTCTTCAACTAACCTCCTCAACTCTTTATCTACTTCTTGTAATGCTTTTTTGTCCTCTTTAAGCTCCCCTTCTAATTCTTGTACTTGTTTTTTATTCCCCTCAATATATTCATTTAATTTACTGATTTCTTCTTGATTTTTTGTAATTATTTCTGTTAAAATATCTTTTATCTTTTTGACGAAGTTGTCATCTTCAGAAGCTGCTTGTAAAGGTATTTCTAACACCTAAAAACTCTAAAAGTATTAATTTCTTATACCTCCACTGTTTTCTAAAAACTAGCAAAATTTTGGTCGCCAAGAAAAACTTGAAGCCCAAAACCAATATGAATAGAGGGCTTAAATTTTAAGCTCCAAAATGTATTTAAGCCTCTGAAGTCGTGAAAAGTGAAAAGTCCAATATATCCTCTAAGTAGCTGCTTTAGCAGTATCTTCGTCTTTTTTCTGTTCAGCAAATTTTTGGACAACTTTGGATCCAGAAGCCATGGCTAAAAAAGAAAATGTGATGTCTGCCCCCCTATTCACATTTTGATGACTGATTGTATATCCACCAAATACAATCGCAGCTATCAAACCAATAAAACTCATCAACCTTACTGAAGAATAATTGCCATTATCTTCTTTAAAGAAACCCACTGGTTTATCTTGATGTTGTGCTGTTGTACGACTACTTGTAGTGATTGCAGTACTCATGATAACTTCTCCTTTTATTAGAAAAACTAACAATCTTTAGGCACATCTAGATTCCTATACTTTAATTATGGTTTAACTCATTGGAAAATAAAATTAAGAACTTATTTAGGATTAAGCCTAGATGGTTTATGGCAATGATTGTTGACCAGCTACTTGTATTTCTTGAATGAAGTGATTTAATGTAATCTAGAATACCAAAACTAATGCTCCTTAAGGGGCTATTGAGTGCATTCGTGAGAACTCTTGTGTAAATATTTGGTGGTGTAGTTAAGAGTTATGTTGATTTCAATTTTGGACAATTAAAATAATAATAATTAAGCAATGGGGAACACGAACAAAGCAAAGAAATTAGCCAACAAACTAACCGAGGCTCAACAACAGGCACTCGAAAAGTTAAAATCATTTCTCAGGAGTAATCACACTTTCTTTCGCTTAAGTGGATATGCGGGGACGGGTAAAAGCTTTTTGATCTGTCATTTGATCGAATGGTTGGACTCTTTGGACTTTGAATTTGTCATTGCTGCACCTACAAATAAAGCTGCCAAGAGTTTGATGCAGGTGGCAATGTCTATGGGGCTTAACATAGATGTCAAAACCGTCGCCCAGCTATTAGGTCAACAGCCAGAAATCAATGAGGAGACAGGGATCGAAGAATTTACGTCTCCTGGTGAAGCTGAATTTGATGATTATGATGTGGTGATCATTGACGAATTTTCGATGATCAATCGCAGTAATTTTGAAGAAATAGTTCAGGCGATCGCTTTAACCCTTAATACCAAAGTAATATTTGTGGGGGATGAAGCACAACTGCCTCCTGTAAAAGAACAGCAGCCGATGGTGGCAATTTCCGATTACATTGACGATACTGCCACCTTAAATGAAATTGTACGCTATGAAGGAGAAATCGCGGTAGTTGCCGAGAAAATACGCAGTAATCAGCAATATAGTCGCAGAATGTATCCTTTTCAAAGTAGCGTGGATCAGACTGTTGTGTGTCAGCCTAGAAAGGAGTGGTTAGAAACGGTAACTCAATACTTTAAATCTGATGACTACCAGACCAATCCCGATTATGCCAGGCTCTTAGTTTGGCGCAATAAAACCGCTGCATCCGCTAATCGATTCGTGCGATCGCGTTTATGGGGCAAAGATGCACCTATATTTGTACCAGGGGATAGATTGATCTCCCGCAAACCCCTATTTCGCCCTCGCCCCGGACAAAAGGGAAAAAATAAGTGGGGAGTTTTGATTAATAACTCTGAAGAATGTTCTGTAACGGATCAACCAACAATTAAGCAGTTATCTTTTGACAAGATAGCCTACCAATATCGGTCAGTACCCGTTAAAACTGATGCTGGGTTTGAGGTCAACCTGTCTATCTTGACAGAGCAAGGTGAACGACTGAGAAATGAGCAAATCAAATCTTACGTAGAAAAGAAACAGTGGCAAAAATATTTTGACCTATCCAGAACTTTTGATGATATTACCTATGCCTATAGTTTGACGGTACACAAAGCTCAGGGTTCTAGCATCGATTATGTTTTTTTGGATACGGAAGATTTGCACGGATGCCCTGATTTGCAGAAAATATTGTATACGGCTCTAACCCGCGCCAAAATGAGAGTTTTTATCCCCATGTGACTATTCTAAAGTTCTTATGCTAAAGTCCTAATGGATTGTGCTAATACATCAACCTGCTGTTCTAAATTATGTCGCTGACGCACAAGTTGATAAGCACGTTCCGCTCTTTGTTTAGCTTCTTCTGGATGGTCTAACAAATATAAAATTGCTTTTTGCAAGCCTATTACATCTCCAGGCTCTATAGTCATGATAGCCTGTTCATCGTCAAGGTATTCACTAAGTCCTTTAGTACGAGTACATACAATGGGCTTGCGACATGCTATTGCTTCTAATAAAACTGTCACCCCAGCAAGACCGTTATTTTGCTTAAGACATACTGCCACCACATCTGCATCGCAATAGAGCTGAATAAGCTCAGGGAAAGAATACCTTTTATTACTCATATTTTTGGGCAATATTTTGGGAAAATTTTTCGCTGCCCTTGATTGAAATTGAGAGAAACCTGCAACTTTTACATCTAGATCTAGATTGCTAGTAGCTGCGGCTAAAAGCATGTAATCACGTCGTTCTAGACCACAGCTAACCACTAAAGGTCGAAGATTATTAGAAGTAGTAGTAGAAAGCATTTTTGAGGCAAAATAATCAACATTTATTGTATGCCACCAGAAAAGAATTTTCTCCTTTGTCAGATTGAGATAATTCTGTAAGAAAATTTGGTTGGGGCGATTGCTGACAACTGCTAAATCTACTAACTGACCTATTCTAAATAACTTCAGGGCGACGCGGCTTCTTAAGCCAGTAATGCGGTGAAACCAAACGACTATTTTTGGTCGTTCTTGTTTAGCGCCACAAACACTAACCAGAGGAATGCCAATTTCTTCTCCAGGACAAAAAACTACATCATCTGGTTTTAGTTGAGATGCGATCGCACGAGCAAATGCCCAGTTTTCAGGAGTGCTCGACAATTGAGCGCGAATTCGATCTATCGGTTTCACGGGACAGTCGTATTGTTCGATAAACGAAGCACCTAAGCTTTCCGCTAAAAGCACTAAGTCGGATTTAGGTAATGTTGATTGCGGTGAACACTCGTCCTTAATACGTTTGGCGTGAATATTAGTTAAAACTATATAGTAATTCAAATTTACTTCTCGGCTGATAAATAATAGATTATACAAATATTTAGCATTCCGTGCGGGAAGCCCCACGCTCTGACCCCAAGAATGTAGAGTCGAGCGTCGGGATGATAGCACGGGCTGGCAGTCTATAGTAAACAGTCAACTTGATGATACTGCTGACGAACTTAACAAAAGCCCAATTTTTCTCTAACAGCGATCGCGGATAGGCAAAAGCTGCACATCAGAGGAATGCTGTCGGCTTTGCTTGACACAATCGGCGAGACAATTTACTTCCGCAAAAACTGAAGCCAATTTTAATCTCTCGCATTTTGACTCAGGTGGCTAACCTCGGCGCAATTCATCCGGCTTCTGCTGAAGATATTTCAACCTAACGGAACAACTCTACCTTAAGAGTAACTTAAAAGTTAATCCCCCCTTCTCAAAATTGCTTGACTAGGGTTCGGTTCTCTGGTCTCTTTTTGGCGAAGGTATTGGCTAAGATGTTTCAGGCAATCAGGTTTCAAGCTCACAAAGAGATTTTCATGAATGATAATTTTTTCTAAAACCTTGCATTCTTGACCCTGTGTACCCTATACTAGGATTCAGCTCACTCACGGGCGAGTGGCGGAATTGGTAGACGCACCACACTCAAAATGTGGCGAGAAATCGTGAGAGTTCGAGTCTCTCTTCGCCCACTTCACGCTATCGCGTTCAGCCTCTCACTTTCACGGTTTCCCGCCGTATCTTGAGCGCTCTTAGGCTTCTCGAAAAGCCACCCTTGAGTCACCCAGTTATCGACACGATTACGCAACTTGTGAGTATGAATCTGTAATGGTCTACCGCCATTCTTAGCGTTCCCTTCCTCCTGGTTGATATAGTCCTTATCCGCAGTCAATTATCTGATCAAGATACTACCGAAGGGAACCGCTTACTGCATCGGGATTGTTTTAGTAGTCATGATGACTGGTCGCTTGGTGCAATCGAAAGGGAGTCTAGCTCAGGCAGTCTTGCCTCTGGTACTCCACCTCAAATGGGGATGGCATCGAGTAGAGCGGGCAATGGAGCGGGGAAAAGTCCCACTGGACAAACTGTTTGAGAGGGCTTTCAGTTGGTGTATAAGCAATCTGCCCGTCGAACCAGTGAAGCTGGGGGAGAAACAGCGTTCGTGTCCTGGCTATTGATAGTTCCACTATTGCTCGCTGGAGAGCTAAAGCGGGGATGGAATTGTTGGGGAAAGGCTTTCACCATCGGGCAGGGAAAGCCATCAAAGCCAATATCATCGCAGCAGTGACAACGATAGTCTTTATTGCTGGTGTGCGAGTTGGGCTGGTACGTCGAGTTAGATTTGGAGGCAGTTGTGAAGCAGCAGTAGCTAAAGTTTTCCAGGATTTACCCAAATCTATTGTTTACGTTTTAAATTCCCGCGTGTCCTAAAGCAATACCAGTAAACAACATACCAAATACTAAAAATGGTTGGGCGCTGGCTTGATACTTGACATCATTTTCCAAGGGATTACGAAGGAAATACATGTCCTGGAAAACAATCTGGGGAATAACTAATAAGAAAACGATCGCCCCATAAAGATTCTCGTGAATTGCTACTAAATAACCAGCGATACCAATTTGGAAAACATCGATCGCCAGAACACAAATCCAAGCTGCGGTAGTGACTCCAAACATTACAGGGAGGGATTTTAGACCCAAAGCGCGATCGCCTTCTACACTTTTAAAATCATTAACAATGGCAATCCCCAGCCCAGCAAAACTATAGATTAGAGTCAAAATGACGATCGTCCAGTTCAAATTACCAAATAAAGCATGACCAGTCCACCAGGGTAGGGCAATATAGCTCGAACCCAAAGCATAAGTGCCTAACCAACCATTTTGCTTAAGTTTTAGTGGTGGTGCAGAGTAGATATAGGCAATGAACGATCCACCCAAAGCAATACAGAGAATGGTGGGAAAGTCATGACCTACTGCCACATCTAAACCATAAGCCAATGCTATCCCTGCCAATAAAAGGACGAAAATTTGTATTTTCACCTGGGTCAGAGAGATTGCTCCAGAAGGAATCGGGCGATAGGGTTCGTTAATCGCATCAATTTCACGGTCATAAAGTTCGTTGACTGTTTGAGTGTAACCAGTCATCAAAGGCCCTGAGAGAAGCATACAGGCTGCTGACAGCAAGAAGTTTTCCACCGTCCAGGTATAGTTCCCTGAAGAAGCTGCGCCACAGACTACGCCCCAAATTAAAGGAATCCAGGTAATCGGTTTCATGAGCTGCAACCTGATTTTCCAGAGAGAAGTATCTCCTGAAG
>JAAUYH010046673.1_pt1 | contig 10604 bp, 8 predicted proteins | sample 7278061 | NCBI WGS metagenome assembly JAAUYH01 (sample SAMN14350203, study PRJNA611818) | marine sediment metagenome | isolation source: surface marine sediment (0.6m) | place: French Polynesia: Moorea | collected 2018-08 | reverse complement strand
GCGCACAAGGCGGTGGAAGGCGACATCGCCGGCGTGACCGAAGCGCTGGGCGTGGCCTTCAACAGTACGTTCACGGCGTTGCTGTTGAGCATCGTGCTCATGTTCCTGCTGCACCAGCTCCAGCTCGTGCAGGAGCGGGTGGTACTCGACACGCAGAGCTACTGCAACGACAAGCTGATCGCGCGGCTGCAGATACGCTGACCAAAAGACGGGACAACACGTGATGGCGCTGACAACCATTGAGCTCAACGACGCCGGCATACTGGCCGGGCGCGATGGCGACATACTCGCCGACAGCCCGGGTTACGCGGTGCTCGAGGGCGGCCGGATCACCGTCGGCGATGCCGCCTACACGACGGCGCGCCTGCACCCGCGGTCCACACTGACCACGTTCTGGGATCGGCTGAGCCTTGAGCCTGTCGGTGTGGCCGAGGGCGGGTCGCACACGCTGGCGGACGCGGCCTATGCGCACCTGTGCGCGGTCTGGCAATTGCCCGGCGTCGCGGCCGACGAAGTGCTGCTCGCCGTGCCGGGCAGCTTCACGCGCGAGCAGCTCGCCCTGCTGCTGGGCATGACCCGCGAGGCGGGCATCCCCGTCAGCGGCCTGGTGGATTCGGCGGTTGCCGCCGCCACCCGCACCGCCCCCGAGCCCCGCTGGCTGCATCTCGACATTCAGTTGCACCGCGTCGTGCTGACCGACATCTCGGCATCCAACCGGCTGGTGCGTCGCGCCGTGCACGAAAACACCCGCTTCGGCCTGGTGGCCTTGCGCGAAGCCTGGGCCAACGCCATCGCCGACGCGTTCGTGCGTACGACCCGCTTCGACCCCATGCACCGGGCGGCTACCGAGCAGGCGCTGCACGCGCGCCTGGGCACCTGGATGACCGAACTGGGCGAGCGCGCCGAGGCGTACCTCGAACTCGAGGCGGGCGGCCGCACGCACTCGGTGAGCATCAAGCGGCTTAACCTGGCGGAGGCGACCCGCGCCGAGTATGCGCAGATCGGCCAGCTCGTTTCGTCGTGCACGCGGCCGGGCGAGTCCGTCGCGCTGCTCGTGTCGCATCGCGCCCAGGCGCTGCCGGGCCTGACCGACGGGCTGTCGCAGATTCCCGAGTGCCGCTGCGTGATGCTGCCGCGGGACGCGGCATTGGTCGGTGCCGCCCGCAACCAGGCGCACATTGCCAGCGATGGCGAGTCACTGGCCTTCGTCACCAGCCTGCCGGCCGGCCACAGCGACATACAGCTCGATGCCCCGGCCGGTGCCGCGCCACCGGAGGCGGAAGCACCGACGCACGTGCTGTACCACGCCCGGGCTTACGCCATCGCCGACGAACCGCTGGTTGTCGGTACGCGCGTGCCCGACGGCGAGCGCGCCATCCGCGTTACGGGCACCGCCGCCGGTGTATCGCGCCGGCACCTGTCGTTCATGCGCCGCGACGGGGCAATACTGGTCAGCGATCACAGCAGCTACGGCAGCTATCTCAACGGCCGTCGCATCGAGGGCGAAGTGCCCCTCGGCGCGGGCGACCGGATTCGCATCGGCAGCCCGGGCGGCGAAGAGCTGCAGCTCATTACGCTCGTCGAGTAGTCATGGCCCGGCGTCAGCGCATCAATACCTTCAGCCTGTCGTTCCTCGACATCATGTTCTGCGGGTTCGGCGCCACGGTGCTCATCTTCATGATCATCAACCACGCCACCGAGGAGCGGTCGGAGGGCTACAACCGGCAGCTGCGCGCCGAGGTCGCGCGCCTGGAAGAGCAGGTGATGATCGGCGAAGCCAACCTGACCCGGCTGAAGAATTCGATGCAGCTCGTCGACGACGAGACCGCCGAAGCGCAGGGGCTGTCGTTGCAGCTCATCCGAACCGTCACCGAGATGCGCGAGGAACTGGCCGACTCGGACCAGAGCACGCTGGCGCGCCGCGAGAGCCTGGCCAAGCTCAAGGCCGACATCCAGGCGCTGGAGGAGGACACGCGCAGGCTCGAAGGGTCGCGCGGGGGCGATGAGGACATCGGCAACGCGGCGCGCACCTTCGTCGGCGAGGGCGACCGCCAGTACGTCACGGGCATGCGTGTGGGGGGCAAGCACATCCTGTTTCTCATCGACGCGTCGGCGAGCATGCTGGACGAGACCATCGTCAACGTGATTCGCCGGCGCAACATGAACGAAGCCGACAAGCTGGCCGGGCCCAAGTGGCAGCGCGCGCTGGCCACCGTCGACTGGCTCACGTCCCAGGTGCCCGCCGACTCGCAGTTCCAGATTTACACGTTCAACACGACACCGACCGCGGTGATTCCCGGTACGGCCTCGACCTGGCAGGACGGGGCCGACAGCGGTCTGCTCGACGATGCGATGGACCGCCTGCGGACAACGGTCCCGTTCAACGGCACGAGCCTGATCAACGCCCTGTCGGTGGTCAACACGCTCGACCCCATGCCCGACAACATCTACCTGGTGACAGACGGCCTGCCGACGCAGGGCCGCAGGCCGCCGCTGGTGAACAAGGTCAGTGCCGACGGCCGACTGAAGCACTTCCGCCGCGCGGTGCGGGAACTGCCCCGTGGAATCCCCGTCAACGTCGTGCTGTTTCCCTTCGAGGGTGATCCGCAGGCCGCGGCCTCCTACTGGAACCTGGTGCACATCACCGGCGGATCGTTCATGAGCCCGGCGAGGGACTGGCCATGAGAAAACGCCGCGACGTCGAGACATCCAGCCTGTCGTTCCTCGACAGCGTCGCCTGCGGTTTCGGGGCGATCATCCTGCTGCTGATACTCACAAAGGTGTTCGAGCCCGTGTTGGTGCAGGAAGAACTGGCAGCGCTCAACGCCAGCATCGAGCAGCTCGAGGACCGGACCATCGAGATCGAGGGTGAAACGCAGAACGTTCGCGCCGAGCTCAGGAGCCGGCAGGAACAGCTGTCCGACCTGCGCGAACGCGTCGCGAGGCTCCAGGGCGACCTGTCGGCGATCGAGGGCGAGTTCGCCGCGTCCAAGACGGAAGCCTCGGTGACCAACATCATCGAGGGCAGGCTGGCCGTCGCGCGGCAGGAGCTCACCGATGAAATGCAGCGCCTGCTGGGCGCCGACTATCGTCGCAGTGCCGACGACGACGTCATTGGCGGCATCCCCGTCGACAGCGAGTACATCATCTTCATCATCGACACGTCGGGCAGCATGTACCAGTTCGCGTGGCCGCTGATGATGCAGAAGATGCAGGAGATCCTTGCGATCTACCCCGACGTGCGCGGCATCCAGATCATGAACGACATGGGCAACTACATGTTCAGCCAGTACCGGGGTCGGTGGATTCCGGACACGCCGGGACGGCGCAAAGCCATCCTCGAGCGGCTGAGAAACTGGAATCCGTTCAGCAATTCCAGCCCCGTGGAAGGCATCACATCGGCCATCAACACGTTCTACGCGCCGGACAAGCGCATCAGCCTGTACGTGATGGGCGACGAGTTCACCGGCGGGTCGATCCAGCGCGTCCTGGATACGGTCGAAAAGATCAACCGGCCCGACGACAGCGGTGAGCGGCGCGTACGGATCCACGCCATCGGTTTCCCGGTGCAGTTCGCGCGCGGCAGCCGTCTGCAGCTGACGGGCATCCGTTTCGCGACGTTGATGCGGGCCATGTGCGCCGACAACGGCGGCACCTTCGTCGGCCTGGACGACTACCAACTCTGATACGACCTGCCTGCGCCGGCGCGGCTTCAGTGTGGGAGCGGCTTCAGCCGCGATTCCACCAAGGCCGGCAATCGCGGCTGAAGCCGCTCCCACACACAGGGTGTTCCATGTTGCCGGCGAGATCCTCAGCCGGCTGTTGCACAAACGGCAATAGGCCTATTCGACGATCTTGATGAGATCGCCCGGCATCGGTTCGCCGTCGGGGTAGAGTCCGTTGATCAGCCTCAGCTCGTCGACCGCGTACTTGGGTATGACCGACTCGGCGGCGAGCTGCTCGATGGTCACGTCGGCGGGTGCCTGCACCAGCTTGATCTTGGGCTGGTGTGCCTTGGCCTTCTCCTGCTCGCTCATGTACCGAAGGCTGTTAACGGCGGTGAAGAAGTCCGGGTCGATGTCGGTGACGTCGTGGCGTGAGTCCACGGCGCCGAGGAACACGTAGGCGCGGTTGCCCATGTAGATCACCGCGAAACGCGCGTCCATGGTGCCGTAGGCGGTGATGGCGCGGGGTACGATGGCCGTGTAGGCCGGGTAGCCGCCGCGGAGCACTTCGCCGTCGCGGGCATCGGTGACACCCATGCGGCGTTCGAGGAATTCCTTGGGCGACAGCCGGGGATCGGCGCGCTGCGTCGTCACCGTGATCAGCTTGTCGCCGTAGCGGCTCACCGACGTCAGCTTGCTGGCGTCGTTGCGCATGCGCCATCCGCGCGGGAAGTCGATGGCGATGCCCAGGGCGTGGTGGTAGACGCTGTGACCCCGCACGACCACGTCGCGGAACGCCCGGTTGGCGCCGTAGGGAATGCCGTCCAGCATCGACAGGTACTCGTAGCGGCCGTCGTAGGGATCGGCCGCCTTTTCGGTCAGCTCTGCTGATTCCACCGCCTCTTTCAGGCGACGGTCCTTGTCCGGGTGGGTGGAGAACACGCCGTGATACACGCGCGGCTGGCGCGCCTCGGCCTTGGCGGCCTCGATCTCGAATTCCTCCTGCTTCTTGAGGAACGCGATGACGTCGAGCATGGCGCGATGGTTGTAGCCGGCCTTGGCGGAATACTCCGCACCCAGCATGTCGGCTTCCAGCTCCATCTTGCGGCCGTAGCCGCGGTTGAAAACCTGCGACGCGGCGTTGGCTGCCTCGCCGGCGATGACGCTGCCCGTGCCGATCGCCGCGAGCTGGCCGAGCAGGCCGCCCATCATCTGCGAGCCGTGCTGCCGGGCCGAGTGGCGCGCCGTGACGTGACCGATTTCGTGACCGATGACCGCCGCGAGCTCTGCCTCGGAATTGAGGTAGGTCATGATGCCGCGCGTGATGTAGATGTATCCGCCCGGTGTGGCGAAGGCATTGACCTCGGGGCTGTCCAGCAGCGTGAACGTGTACTTGAGCTGCGGGCGGTGGCTCTGCTTGGCCAGTTTCTGGCCGATATCGTTGATGTAGTCCTGCAGCGCGGGGTCCTGGTACACGTCGTACTGGGACAGCACGAACTGGTGGTACTGGCGTCCCAGCGCCACCTCTTCCTCCTCCGACATGAACACCAGGTCGGTGCCGCCGGTGGCCGGATTGGTGGCGCAGCCGGACAGGCCGCCGGCCAGCGTGGCCACGAGCAGCGCGGCACCGATGCCGGCGCGCCGCCAGCGGCTGGAAAACAAAGTAACTGCGTGCATGCAAGACCCCGGAAATACGTAATCCGACGCGTTCCCGTGGGCGACAGCCGGGAAGCGCCGGAACAGACCTCATTCTACTGTAGATAGACAACGCCGGCCGTGGCCTGTTCCGGGCGTCAGCGCGAGCCGGGCCGCCACATTCCGCCACGATCCCGTCAAAAAGCAGCACCTCGCTGCCACCCGGGCGCCTTGTTCCGGGCCCTTAATGGGTACTCAGAACGGCACGGTGCCGATCGAGACCAACAACGGGAGCTACCATGACACTCAAGACCGCCATCAAGACCACCCTTGCCACCGCCGCCGTGGCGGCCCTGGCTGCCCAGCCTGCACTGGCCGATACCACCCGCTCGGAGGCCGCGGGCGTGGGCGGCGGAGCCCTTATCGGCGCGCTCGCGGGCGGGCCGGTGGGCTTCATCATCGGTGCCGCCGTGGGCGGGCACTACGGTTCGACCCTCGAGGATGCGCGGCGCGTGCCGGGCCTCGACGAGGCCCTGACCGAGACGACCGCCACGGCACGGCGCCAGTCCGACGAGATCGATGCGCTGGCGAGCGAGCTGGACCGCCGCAACGGCGAACTGACCGACCTGAATCGCGACCTCGACGCCCTCGAGCAGGAACGGGCGGCGTTGATGGCGCTGCGCCTCGACCTCCTCTACACCACGGACAGCGCCGAGTTGAGCGACAGCGCGGCCCGCCAGGTGGCTGTTCTGGCCAGCGTGCTGGCCCGCATGCCGGGTACGATGATTTCGCTGGAAGGCCACGCCGACGGCCGCGGAGCGAGCGCCTACAACGAGGCACTCGGCCTCGAGCGTGCCGAAACGGTGCGTGATGCGCTGGTGGCCGGCGGCATCGATCCCGAGCGCATCCGCGTGACGTCGGTGGGCGAGGCCGCATCCACCGCGACGGAGGGCGATCTGGACGCCTACGCGCTGGAACGCCGCGTGTCGGTGCGACTGGGCTCGACACCGAACCACGGCGAGCCGGCCGTCGCCAGCAGCCGCTGAGGACGCCTGACAGACCCGCGCCGGCCGATGCCGGCGCGGGTCAGGGGCGCCAGGTGAGATCCAGGTAGAGGCTGCGGTCGCGCCCGGGCTGATAGCGGTAGTTGCCGAAGGCGAAGTCCGCGCGCTCGGCGTACGCCGTGTCGGCGACGTTCAACAGCCGCACCCCGACGGAGAGCTGCGGCGACACCCGGTATCTAAAGCGCAGGTTGTACAGCCGATGGCCGCCATAGCGGTGCTCGTTGGCCGCGTCGAGGTAGTAGTCGCCGAGGTACAGCCATTCCAGTTCCACCGACCCGGCCGGCGCGTAGGCCCATCCCAGGCGCAGCGCACCCTGCAGTCGCGGCGCCGTATCGATCTCGTTGCCGCTGACTATGGTCTCGCCGCCCCCGGCGGAACGGTCGAAGCGGTAGGTCTGGTCGGACCAGGCGCCATTCCCCGCCAGCGTCCAGGCCTCGCCGAGACGCAGCGAGGCGTCCCACTCCAGTCCGACGTGGCGGGTCCGCCCGTCGCTCACGTTGAAGCCGTCGGCGTCGCGAAAGATGAAGTTGCGCTTTCGCATGACGTAGGCGGCCGCCGAGGCGCTGACGCGTGCGTCGCGATAGCGCCAGCCGGCCTCCAGGCTGTCCAGCGTTTCGCTGTCGAGGTCGGCAACGTTCTGCTGTCGCTGCAGGCGGTACAGCTCGGTAGCCTGCGGCGCGCGAAAGCCGCGCGCCACGGATCCGTACACCGTCGCGTTGTCGCTCGCGCGCCAGGCCAGGCCGGTTTTCGCGCCGACGTTGTGGAACCGATCGTCGCGGTCGGCGGGCCGGTTGAACAGGCAACCGCCGAAGCCGCAGGCGCTGCCATCGTCCCGTGTATTGCCGGCGATCATGCGATTGTCGTAGTCGTAGCTCAGGCGCTCGTAGCGCAGGCCGGCGTCCAGCGTCAGGCGATCGTTGAGCGTCCATTGCGCGTGCGCGAAGGGCGCCAGGCTGACCGCGTCCACGTCGTAGTCGTAGTGCTGGCCCGCCGGTCGTGTCTCGCGCAGGAAATCGGAACCGTCGACGATGGGGCGGGCCTGGGATTCGCGCAGGAAGCCCGAAACGAACTCGGCATCCAGACCCAGCGACCAGGTGCCGTTGCCGGCCGTGTGACGCCAGGTGGTGGCGATGCCGGCGCTGTCCTGGCCATTCTCCTCGAGCGGCTGCCCGGGCAGGAAGAACTGCAGGAAGGCCATACGCGAACGGCGCGCGTAGGGCCGCAGCTCGAGCTGCCCACCGCCCACCTCGACCAGCCAGCGGGCGCTGAGCCGCTGCGCGTCGGCGTCGCGATAGGCCTCCGGGTTGGGGTTCACGGCGACGGCGCCGGCGTCCTCGAACGCATCCAGCCCGAAGACGAAGCCAGCGGATTCCTGCCTCAGGTTGGTGGCGGCCAGCGTCAGCTCGAGACCGTCGCCTGTTTCGAAGGCGACGTTCAGCTTCTCTTCCTCGTAGCCCGTGTCGTTGCGGAAGCCGCCGTCGTGGCTGCCGTTGGCGAGGACACGCAGCGCGCCCGCGCGCGTGCGGGCGCCGACGTCGATGTTGACGCGGAAATAGTCGTCGGGACCGGTTTCCAGGCCGAAGGCGGGCGCCTGGTAGTCGCGCGCTGCCGGCGGCAGGACGTTGATGACGCCGTGCAGCGCGTTCGATCCGAAGTACGCGCCGCCGGGACCGCGTGTCACTTCGACCGCGGCCGCCTGCGCGATGTTGATCTCGAACAGCTGGTTCACGTTGCAGAAGCCGGCGGGCCGGATGGGCAGACCGTCTTCGGCCATCAGGAAGGCGCCGCAGGAGCCGGCGCCCGTCAGCACCGGCGAGCGTATGGCGGTCAGGTGCTCCTGACCGCTGCCGCGGGTCACCCAGGCCCCGGGCACGCGCCACAACAGCTCGGCGGGGTGCGTCGGGGTGGCCAGGGCAAGGGTCTGGTCGTCGATCCGGGAGGCATTGCCCGCCAGCGTCGCCAGCGGCGCGGCCTGCCGGGTCGGCGTAACGACCAGCGGCTCCAGCTGCGCCGGTTCGACGGTCTGCGCCGCCGCCTGCGCCGCGAGCCCCAGGGCGAGCAGCGACCAGGTCGCGTGCCACCGTTTCGTGGTGTCGGATGCGTTTGTCACGCGCGGCATGATGTCGATTGCCGGCCCCTGTTGCAACGTGGACAGTTGCGCGCGGACCGGGTTCGCGGTCCAATCCGGGCGTGACCGAAGCTGCGAGCACAAGCGCGCGAGACGATTCCGGCGTCGTTCCGGTGCGCATCGCCATGTGGTCGGGACCGCGCAACATCTCCACGGCGATGATGCGCTCGTGGGGGAGCCGGCCGGATACGGCGGTGGTCGACGAGCCGTTCTATGCCCACTACCTGGCGCACACGGGGCTGGCGCATCCGGGCCGTGACGAGGTCATCGCCCGCCACGACAGCGACTGGCAGCGGGTCGTGGCACAGCTGACCGGGCCGGTACCGGGCGGGCGCCGCATCTACTACCAGAAACACATGGCGCATCACGTGCTCGCGCACATGACGCTGGACTGGATGGATGCGCTGACCCACGCGTTCCTCATTCGTGAGCCGCGCGCCATGCTGGTGTCGCTGAGTCGCGTGCTCGACGAGGTCCGGCTGGAGGATACGGGGCTGCCGCAGCAGCTCAGGCTCTACGACCACGTGGTTGCGCGCACCGGTCGGCCGCCGCCGGTGGTCGACAGTCGCGACGTGCTCGAAGACCCGCGGGGAATGCTGGCCCAGCTGTGTCAGGCCCTCGGGGTCGGCTTCGATGCGGCCATGTTGAGCTGGGCGCCGGGGCCGCGCGATACCGACGGCGTGTGGGCCCGGCACTGGTACTCGGCGGTCGAGGCCTCCACCGGCTTCGCACCGTACAAACCCGGCGATACGCGGGTGTCGCCGGAACTGGTGGCGGTGGCGGAAGCCTGCGAGGCCATCTATGCGCGCCTGGCCGAGCACCGGCTGCGGACCTGAACATCACGAACCCAACGACGGAGGCCGCCATGCTGCAAACCTACGACGAGCGCAACCGCGACCTGAAGGTGTACATCGACGGCGAGCTGGAGCATCGGGACAAGGCCGGTGTCAGCCCGTTCGACTCGGTGGTCCAGGGCGGCGACGCGGTGTGGGAGGGGCTGCGCTTGTACGACGGCCGCATCTTCCGCCTCGACCGGCACCTGGCCCGGCTGCGCGCGTCGGCGCACGCCCTGGCCTTTCGCGAAATCCCGGACGACGACACGATCACCGAAGCCATCGCCAGAACCCTCGCGGCGAACGGTATGCGCGACGGCGTGCACATCCGCCTGACGCTGACCCGCGGCGTCAAGTACACGAGCGGCATGGACCCGAGGCTCAACACGGCGGGGCCGACACTGATCGTGCTGGCCGAGCACAAGGCGCCAGTGTACGAAAAAACCGGGCTCACCCTCGTAACCGCCGGCGTGCGCCGTATCCCGCCCGATTGCCTCGACCAGAAGATACACAGCTGCAACCTGCTCAACTCCATCCTGGCGAAGATCCAGGCGAATGCGGCCGGCGCGGACGACGCCATGATGCTCGATCTCGACGGGCATATCGCCGAGACCAATGCCACGCACCTGTTCTTCGTGCGCGACGGCGGCCTGTCCACGCCCGATACGACGTCATGCCCGGAAGGCGTCACCCGCGCGGCCGTGCTGGAGCTGTGCGCACGGCACGGCATCGAGGCGCGTGTGGCCGACATCACCCTGGCCGAGGCTTACGCGGCGGACGAGATCTTTTGCACCGGCACGATGGGTGAGCTGGCCGGCGTTGTGCGCCTGGACGGCCGCGTGCTGGGCGACGGGTCTCCCGGCCCGGTGACTCGTCGCCTCGCGCAGCTCTACGCGCAGCTCACGGCCAGCGAGGGAACGCCGGTGGCGTGAGGCGACGGCCCCGCCGGGCGGTCAGGGAAAGACGCCCAGGGTGCCGTTGGTGAGCGGGTATACCCCGTCCGCCGGCCACACACGCGACTCGCAGAAGGCACGGGCCGCCTTGTCGCTCTCGAGCCGCTGCGGAAACTGGATGTGCTCCGCCAGCGCCACGCTGGCGTCCTCGACGACAAAGCCGACGATGCCCTTCACCGGAAGCGCGTCGGGGCTCGCGATGGCGGCGGTGGAGGGCATCGTCGGCTTTGTCGTCGAGGACGCCAGCGTGGCGCTGGCGGAGCACATCCAGTTTCCGCAGCGGCTCGAGAGCGACAAGGCGGCCCGTGCCTTCTGCAGATCGGAAG
>JAAUYH010111196.1_pt1 | contig 10605 bp, 7 predicted proteins | sample 7278061 | NCBI WGS metagenome assembly JAAUYH01 (sample SAMN14350203, study PRJNA611818) | marine sediment metagenome | isolation source: surface marine sediment (0.6m) | place: French Polynesia: Moorea | collected 2018-08 | reverse complement strand
GACTTTGAAACCCCTATTTTTCTGTTCCCCTTCCCTTGTAGGGAAGGGGTTAGGGGTTAGGTTTTCGAGATTCTGGTGTTAAATATAATACTTTTCAAACATCCTCTAAGGTAAATTTGTAATCGCCTGGTAATTTTAATTCTGGAAATCTCCTTACTTATTACTTATTACTTATTTATTACTCTCCCATCAAACAGACTCTAACAGACTCATAGTAGAAGGATGCTGAACTTGCTTCCCAGTCAAGTTTTGCCAGCGCATCATACCCCGGTTGAGCAATTCTCTATTATCATCGCCAATTATGCATATACGCCCCATTTTTTCACAAGTGGCAAGCACTTCACCTTGTCCCATAAAAGGAGCAATTACAACATCATTGGGACTCGTGTACAAATGTAATAAATAATTGACAACTCCTTCAACCCCTTCTACCTTAATCGGCGTGGGTGGTTGAGATATGGATTCCTGAGAAAATATGCCTACATAAATACTTCCCACCAAAAATTCATATTGAAAATTCATGCGATGCTGGCGACAAAATTGATAAATATAACCCTGGGAACGTAAAACAGCTACAACCCTTGCTTTGTTTATGACGTAATCATGGTTCCATGTAGATGATAGAGTAGCGATCGCTAATGCAGCATTCCCTGGTAATAAATTGATAAATTCAGCACCTCCTGTATCCCCCCCATACACTCGGTGTCGCCCCAATATCCACTCCTGAGTAGATTGTGTTTCTATCTCTGGAATGGATACTGGTGTTATCTCTGGTGCAATTGTTAACTTAACTTCCCTAGGAGCCATGACCTTTTTTAAGGCTATGAGCTGTAATTCTTTTTGTTTAGCCTGAGCCTGGGTCAATATTTGCCTTTGTCTTTGAATTTCTGCTTCTTCTCCCTTCTGCTTTGCCTTCTCCAAAGCCCTTTGCGCCTGTTCTATGACAGTTCGTTCTTGATTACCAACTCTGGCAACTTGCAAGAGTTTTGTCGGACTATTAGCAATTGCAGTTCCCTTAATAATTTCTTTCACTTCCGGAACAATATCTTTGGCAATTTGCTTCCCATGTTGCAAGGTACGTTTGGAATATCCAATTTCTTGAGCAAAGTCTAAGTTGGTTTTGACAGGTAGTGAAATCGTTTCACCACCTGCTTGGGTATATTGATTGTCCCCTGGTTGTGCCTTCAAACCCATACGTGCTAACAACTTATCCCTCTCTAACCACAATTCCGCCCGTTCTAAAGCCTCTAATTCATTGCGGATTAAATTTTCATCAATCTCTGCTAATCGAGCTTGCTCATCATTTTGGTAATCAAATATATTGCACTCAACTTCTTTGAATCCTAGTTGCTTACAAGCTGTAAGCCGATGTAGCCCAGCAATTAAATGTCCTTGGCTATCTATAGTAATCGGATTCAATAAACCATTAGTTTTGATTGATTCTCTTAATTGCTTGACCTTTTCTTCTTTAATGGGGCGACGATTAGTGCCAATATAAATTTCATCTATGTTGATTTTAGGCATAATTAACTATTAGTAAAAATGATTTAATTTTTATATTTGCAACAGTATACACCTAATATATTGGATAGATCCTGATTTGTTTTTGAATTTTTCGATAAGTTTTGTGATTATACATCGTCAAAATAATGTTGCCATTCATACTTTTTTATCATCAATATATATTTCCATAGATTTATGCTTAAAATCAGACTTTTTATTGCTGAGCAACATATATAGACAGCTATGAACAGTAATGGAAATAATTTATTCTATATGTATTTAAAAATACTAAAAAACATCAATTTGTAACCGATTAACTCTTGACAAACATCTTGTTCTATTGTCATACTTGATGACAAGAAATATCTTGATTTTGGTTAAATATCCATAGTAGCACTTCATGTTTCTTGTTATATAAGTTTAGTTGCTGTATCTACCATTTATACGGCCTTTTGTACTCATAACTACTGAAGAGAGAAAATTGATAAATTAGATGTAAACTCAAGATTTATGTGGTCGTTGAATGAATTTTTCTCATGTGAATGCTCCTTTTCATGAAAGCAAATGTGGATATGGTTCGGAGCATTACTAACCATCATCTTTACAAGTATGAATAAATATTTAGACATCTTAATTTTAGTTATAAAGATGCCTAATGCCATCAAATAATGTAGCAATCATAGCAGAATTGGAATGAAAATATGGCAGTAGATAGAGAGCGCCAATTATTCTCACCATCTATTCGGTGGCGGATTATTTTAGGAACATCAATTGCTGTAATTCTTGGATTAGTTTCTTTTTACAGCTATTTTAAACTACGGTCAAATTTTGCGACCCAAGCAATCAAATCTTCTCAACAGAGTCAGTCACCCAAAAATCAATCTGCAAAGAGAGCTAGAGTAGCTGTTACTGCTTTAGGGCATTTAGTTCCAGAAGGTGAAGTGACTCAGTTGTCTGCACCTAGTTCCTTAAGTGGTATCAGGGTAGAAAAATTACTGGTAAAACAAGGAGACAAGGTAAAAGCAGGACAGGTAGTGGCTTGGTTGCAAGGATATAGCAAAGCTACAGCAGCATGGCAGCAAGCTAAAGATAAATTGAAAGTAGCTGAAGCTAAATTGTCGCAAATTGAGGCTGGAGCCAAAAAAGGTGATATTAATGCTCAAGAAGCCACAATTTCCCGCTTAAATCGGCAATTAGTCGGGGAAATAGCTACTCAAAAAGCTGCGATCGCTCGTCTGAACGCTCAGGTAGAAAATGCTGATAGAGAAAATGACAGGTATCAAAAGTTGTACCAAGAAGGAGCAATATCAGCTTCCAACTCAGATTCTAAGCGATTGCAGCTAAAAACTGTACAGCAACAGTTGAAAGAAGCTCAAGCTAACCTGAATAGTACTCGTAATAGTATCAAAGACCAGTTAAAAGAGGCAAAAGCCAAACTCACCAGTATTCGAGAAGTCCGTACTGTGGATGTGAATTTAGCGAAAGCCGAACTCAAAAGTGCCATGACTGGGGTAACTCAAGCCAAAGCCGAGCGGGATTTAACTTACGTTACTGCTCCCATAGATGGCACAATTTTAAAAGTTCACGCTAAAACTGGAGAAGTTGTCGCCACATCAGGGATTGTAGAAATTGGTAAAACATCTCAGATGTATGTAATTGCAGAAGTCTATCAAACCGATATTGAGAATGTACGTATCGGACAAAAAGCTACCATCAGCAGTACAGCTTTTAGTGGACAATTGCAGGGAACTGTGAGTGAGATTGGCTTATTAGTTGATAGACAAAGCATCTTAAGTATCAATCCTGGAGCGGATACAGACAGGAGAATCATTCAAGTAAAAATTCGGATTAACAATCCAGAAGATAGTAAAAAAGTTGCTAGTTTAACTCACTTACAAGTAGATGTAGCAATCAAAATTTAGTGTGGTATAGCGCTACGCGCAAGTAATAAGTAATAAGTTCACTGTTCATAGGTTTGGGTCTTCAACAATGTCCTAACCTGAAAGCGTAGTGCTATACAAAGAGGTATTTTCTTTTCAACACTATCTCCTACTAGTCAACAGTTAATAGTAATTAGCAAATGTTGGTAACTGATAACTGTTAACTGATAACTGAATTCCCAGAGGCTGGAATCATGCTGTTTAAAACTCCCTTGGGATTGCTACAGCTAACTAGAAACAAAATTCGTTCTCTAGTAGCAATAGCAGGTATTAGTTTTATCGTCATTTTAATGTTTTTGCAACTTGGGTTTCAAGATGCACTCTATTCTAGCGCCACCCAAGTGCATCGCAATTTGCGAGGGGATTTATTTGTAATTAGTTCTCAATATAAATCCTTGACTGCGATTCAAAGTTTTTTTCGTAGTCGTTTATATCAAACTTTAGGGTTTGATGCTGTAGAATCAGTTTCTCCCATGTATTTAGGATTTGCTAAATTTAAAAATCCAGAAAATGGAGAAAAATATTCTATATATGTGATTGGTTTTGAGCCAGGTAAACCTGTAATGAAACTACCAGGTGTAGTAGCTAATACAGATAAACTGAAAATACCAGATGTAGTACTTTTCGACCGTAATTCTCGACCAGAATTTGGTCCCATTGCCAAGAAATTCGAGCGAGAAAAACGGGAACAAATCATCGAAATATTCCCCTTTAATTCCATAAAAGGATATCGAGTTCGGGTCGGTGGCTTATTTAAACTAGGTCCATCCTTTGGTGTAGATGGCAACTTAATTGTTAGTGACACAACTTTTTTGAGGATATTTCCTAACACCCGTCCGGCAGAAATTATTGATGTTGGGATTATATCCCTCAAACCAGATGCCGATCCTAAAAAAGTAATGGCTAATTTGCGATCGCAATTACCAAAAGATGTAAAAATACTCACCTACAAGGAATTCATTAATTTTGAGAAGGAATATTGGGCAACAAGAACACCTATTGGATTTATTCTCAATCTGATGCTAACTATGGCATCTGTGGTCGGAATTGTCATTGTTTACCAAATTCTTTACAGCAATATTTCTACCCAATTAACTGCCTATGCCACATTAAAGGCTATTGGTTATAAAAACAATTACCTGTTAATTATGGTATTTCAACAGGCTTTTGTTTTATCTGTACTAGCTTACATACCAGGGTTTGCTATTTCCATATTAATGTATGACTTTGCTATGGAAGCCACAAAATTACCTATCATGATGAGCTTTCAAAATGCCATTATGGTGTTAATTTCCTCAATTTTAATGTGTATGACTTCCGGTGCGTTTGCTATTAACAAGCTGCGTTCCACAGACCCCGCAGATATTTTTTAGTCATGCAGCTGAGGCTACAAATAATTGTAGTTTCAGACATGATGCCAAAAATTATTGCATGAACGTAGCAAATTACTTGCAAAAAAAGCATCTCAAGATTGAGCTAAACACAAATATTTGCCCAGAACTAGGGAAAATTTATATACTTTTCCCTCATTTACTACATCTATATCAACTAACAACATGAACCTCAACAATAAAACTATCCTCATTACTGGTATTGGTAACTTTCTTGGTTTACGTACCACCGAAAAAGCTATTGCTAAGGGGATAAAAGTTTGCGGGCTAGATAGTGATAAAGTGCAAGCAAAAAAAGCACAAAACTTGGGTGCTAAGGTAATTGTTGGTAATATTACAGATCCAGCCACCGCCGAAAAGGCTTGTCAAGGAGTAGATATTGTTTTACATGCCAATGAACTGGCAAAAGAAGGTGGTGAAATTAAGCAATTTCGTGACGTAAATGTCACTGGCACTATTAATATAGCTAAGGCTGCCAAAAATGCTAGTGTGAAAACATTTGTCCATATTTCTAGTGTTTTAGTATATGGCTTTAACTATACCGATGGGATTGCAGAAGATGGGGCACTGGCTGGAGAAAATAACCCTTATTGTGAAACTAAAATCGAGGCGGAAAAAGCTCTATTAGAAATCAATTCTCCGTCGGACTTTGGTGTCATTATTATTAGAGCAGGGGATGTTTATGGACCAGGGAGCATTTCCTGGACTGTAAGACCTATCATGATGATGCGTCAGAAGTTATTTGCCTATGCCAATGATGGGGCAGGTGTGTTTAATCATTGTTATATTGATAATCTCATTGATGCAATTTTTCTCGCTTTTGAAAAACAGCCTCATGGAGAAATTTTTAATATCACCGATGGGCAAGAAACCTCCTGGAAGGATTACTTTAATTCCTTAGCTGAAATTACAGGTTTACCAACACCTTTTTCTTTACCTAAAGATGAATTAAAATTATTCCTCAAATTACGTAACCAAGGTCAAAAATTATTTCGTAAACCTACAGATATTTTTCCTGAAGCAGTAGATTTTATGTCTCGTCCCTATGCTTATTCCATTGACAAGGCACGTAATATATTAAATTACGAACCGACGATTAATCTCGAAGAAGGATTACAAATTACTAAACAATGGTTGCAGCAAACAGATTTAAAAAAGCTGATGCACTAAATTAGTAGTCATTCAAGTAAGTTTTCACACTGTATATAATTGCATCTACTATTTTTTCCAAGAAAGAGAAAAAATGGCTTTATACCAAGTTGCTTTCAAACATAGTCCGCATGTCATTGCGACGGTCGCGAAGCGGAAGGGAGCAATCTCACCAACTCAAAATACTACAACAGAATGCAACTTAGTATTACTTGACTATTCATAGATTTTTTCTTTTTCATTTCTAGGACTAAAGCTGCGTATCACAATCGGTGATTGGTGCGTGAAGCTATCAGTCTTATTGCTACGTTTAAATATTTTTGCAGCATCACGCAATGGTAATAATGTGGTCAGAAAATCTACACTGCATTTTGCCTCCCCTACAGAAAAAATATGCCAGTTGCGTAATTCCTAATTTCGTTATTAGCCACAGAATAACTGTAGTAGATAATTCATATTATGAGCAAAGAACACCCAAAGGTAAGTATTGGTTTGCCTGTATATAATGGTGAAAATTTTATTCGTGCAGCTCTAGATTCGATTCTTGCTCAGACTTTTACTGATTTTGAATTAATTATTTGCGATAATGCTTCTACTGATAGTACTGAGGCAATTTGTCGAGAGTACATGTCAAAGGACTCCCGGATCACATACTATAAAAACGAGAAAAATCTGGGTGGTTCTCCTAACTACAATCGGACTTTTGAGTTGTCTAAGGGAGAATATTTTAAATGGGCAGCTCATGATGATGTAATTGCCCCAAATTTTCTCAGTCAATGTGTAGATATACTCGATCAAAATTCTGATATTGTCTTATGTCATTCTCTGGTATCTTTCATTGATGAGAATGGTAATTTTTTGAGAAATTACAATGTCCATCTCCGCACAAATTCACCCAAAATCCAGGTAAGATTTCATGACTTACTTGCCAAACATCTCTGTTATCCTGTTTTTGGTTTGATTCGCTCTAGTGCTTTAAAAGTCACTCCTTTGATGGGTGGTTATGGTGCAGCAGATGCAATTTTCTTATTAAGATTAGCTCTACATGGCAGATTTTATGAAATACCAGAATATTTATTCTTTTCTCGCAGTCATGAGAAACAATCATTGAGTATCTTATTCCCTGATTATATGTCATTTGCTAATGATGATACTAACTATTCAGTGAGTATGTTGCCTGATTTATATGGCTATGCTCAATGGTTTGACTCATCTAACGATGATAGTAAACTGCTATTTCAGCATTGGCGAGTTTTTTGGGAGTATTTACGTTCAGCATGGCTAGTAAAAATGAACTTTTATCAGCGTTTGTGTTGCCATATCAGTTTGATTAGACAGTTTCAAGGTACAGAATCTCTACTATGTAAAGATTTTGTCACCGCAGCTAAAATTTTGTGGAATCAATATACTAATTCTCAAACTATGCAAAAAACTAATTCCCAAATTTCAGAACCTTAATAAATTTGGGGAACAATTATTGAATTACTGGATTTTTTCAGCCAAAATATTTATTGGGAATAATTAGATAATGCGAAACTTAACAGTCTCTCAACTTACTTATTTAGTCGTAGCTAGTATTGTCAGTTTAGGCTTAACAAAAGCTACTAGTATGGAACCAACTTCTACCTTGACCGTGGTAGTAAATGGTATTCAAAACCAAAAAGGTGAAGTCTGTATTGGCTTATACTCCCAGCAGAAAGGATTTCCTTTGAATACTAAAAATGTGGTTAAAAGTGCTTGTACTCAAATCACAGGTAATTCTATTAAACAGCAATTTACTGGTTTAAAGCATGGAAATTATGCAGTAGCGATCGTTGATGACCAAAATGGCGATCGCCAACTCAACAGAGATTTTTTTGGTATTCCCAAAGAAGGGTTTGGTATTTCCAATAATCCGAAAGTATCAATCAAGACTGGTACGCCTAAATTCCGTGATGCCAGTTTTAGATTCAACAGTAACAAAACTATTTATATTTCCATGAAATATCAACTTGATACTTAATCACTCGTAGTATCTTTTAATTCCATCTGTAGAGATAATCAAAAATCTCTACAGATATATACTGGTTTATAGTTAAATTAAAATAAAAATAATTCTGACTCCTTCTTCTTTAATCTTGACTGCTAAGGGCTAATGGTTAATGGATTCCTCCATTTTAAAGTTGTGACAAAAAGAACTAACAGATTTTAAAAAGTAACAAGCTATAAATATATTTTATCAATATTTGATTGATTTTGATTGTAAGTACCATGTACAAATAATTCGTTTAAGTTCATACCTCATCCCTAGAAAATACTGGAAATTATAGCTGAACCGCCATATTTATTTGATTTTTGTATAATGGGAAAATCATTAATCTTATTTAGTCGAAATTCTGGGCAAAATTAGCATAATTTGTGATGCAGTCACGTCCATTAACTCATGATCTGCTGCCTTAATCCTGATTGCCCTAATCCTCTTAACCCTGATGGCAACAATTTGTGCCAAACTTGTAGCACTCCCTTAGTGCCACTGCTGCGAAACCGTTTTCGTGTGATTAGGGTACTGTCTAATGAAGGAGGGTTTGGTAAAACCTATTTAGCGGAGGATATTGATAAACTTGATGAAAATTGTGTTATCAAGCAGTTAGCACCTAAATTTCAAGGGAGTTGGGCAATTTCCAAAGCAATGGAGTTGTTTCAGAAAGAAGCGCAACGGCTCAAGCAACTGGGAGAGCATTCCCAAATTCCCACTTTGTTAGCTTACTTTGAACAAGATAACTATATGTTCTTAGTACAGCAATTTATTAATGGGCACAATTTATTAAAAGAGTTGCAGTGGAAAGTATCTTATAATTCGGAAGATATTAAAGACATTTTACTGAGTTTGTTACCTGTACTCAAATTTATTCACGATCGCGGAGTTATACATCGGGATATTAAACCACAAAATATTATCCGTCGTGAAAGTGATGGGCGAGTGTGCTTGATTGATTTTGGCTCTTCTAAGCAATTAACGGCAAGGGTACAAATGAAAATGGGTACTTCTATTGGTTCCCATGGCTATTCTCCCTTGGAACAAATTCGAGATGGTGCAGCTTATCCCGCCAGTGATTTATTTAGCTTAGGAGCTACTTGCTTTCATCTACTGACGGGTACTTCTCCGTTTCAGTTATGGATGGAACATGGTTATAGTTGGGTAAAAAATTGGCGTGGATATTTGCGGACGACGGTAGATAGGGATTTAGCTCAGGTTTTAGATGGTTTGTTGGAAAAAGATATAAAACACCGCTATCAGTCAGCAGATGAGGTAATTAAGGATTTAACAGCCAATTTAGAACCATTACCTTCCTTCTTCATAGAAGAAGAGATTGTCGCCACTCCTCCCCAACCATTACCAACTCAAGCTCCGACTGATCCCAAAAAATATGTCAAACTAATTAATATATTCACTGTTGTGGTGGCGATCGCGTTATTGGGATCAGGTGAATTTTGGTATCGCCAGTATCGCTATTTGGAAAGTCTTATTTCCTCTAGTATTAATCAGCCAAACCATAACTCTGTCAAAAATCCATCCCTTTTTCCCCCTAAATCTTCTATATCTGGGGAAAACTTTTCTTTAGGGAAAACCCTCTCGGCTGCATCTCAATCCATCACATCTTTTGCCTTTAGTCCAGATGGTAGTACTATTGCCACTGCTAGCAATAAAAATATTAAGTTGTGGAACACTAAAACAGGAAGGGAAATATCTACCCTGAATAGCCATTCCCAGCCCATTACTACCCTTGCTATCAGCCCAGATGGACAAACTCTGGTTAGTGGTAGTGATGATAAAACCATTAAGCTGTGGAATTTAGCTACAGGACAAGAAATCAGAACTTTAGGGAGTCACTCCCATTCAATTAACACTCTTACCTTTAGTGTTGATGGTCATATCCTCGCCAGTAGTAGTGTTGATAGAACTATTAAATTGTGGAATCTTTTGACAAGACAGGAAATCATGACTTTTAAAGGTCATGGCAAAATCATCACAAGTTTAGCGATCGCTCCCAATAAACAAGTCCTCGCCAGTGGTAGTGCAGATAGTACTATTAAATTATGGCATTTGGCATCTGGCAAACAGATTCGCACCCTCAAAGGACATTTGGGCACAGTCACAAGTTTAGGGATTACCCCCAATGGCAAAACCCTTGTCAGTGCTAGTTATGACAATACAATTAAACTTTGGCACCTCGAATCTGGCAAACAAATTACCACCCTCAAAGGTCATTTGGGTAAGATAAACTCCCTAGTCATTGCTCCTCATGGCAAAATTCTGGTTAGTGGTAGTGATGACAACACCATTAAACTGTGGAACCTCGAATCTGGTAAACAAATTACCACTCTCAGGGGACATGAGCAAGGAATACGTGCCCTTACCTTTACTGAAGATGGAAAAACCTTAATCAGTGGCTCTGAGAATGCAATGAAAATTTGGCAAGCTGCTGAGTAAAAATTAAATCTTCTTTAGGGAACACCAAAAAATAAATTACCCATTTTCTTGACTTGAACTACTTGCTTCTCTCCCCCTGATCGCTGCTCCCTTTTCCCTGCACCCTGCCACTCTGCCGCCTTTTTGCATCAATTTTAAATTGTAACGGTAT
>JAAUYH010135159.1_pt1 | contig 10606 bp, 7 predicted proteins | sample 7278061 | NCBI WGS metagenome assembly JAAUYH01 (sample SAMN14350203, study PRJNA611818) | marine sediment metagenome | isolation source: surface marine sediment (0.6m) | place: French Polynesia: Moorea | collected 2018-08 | reverse complement strand
GAATACTGGATAAAGCGACTCCGCTAGCAATTATTCCGCCCAGAAATATACACAAAAGTAAGATGGTTAATTTCTGGCCTAACTTAAGTTTTATTGACTTCAACATAACCAGTTACCTTTATTAAGATTGGAGAATAATCGCTCAAATCTTCCACAATTCAACCGAAAATGCGATGAAGTCTAGTCTTTAAAGATGTTCTGCCTAATCAAGTGAAATGAGAAAACATTTTTCTCAAAATGCGCTCGACCTACTCTGAAGATATAAGACCTATTCAATCTAAGGCGAACAGAATAAACCCTTTTTCCAGTATGACTCACAGCGGTCTATTTTACTCATCTTGCTATTAATTTGGAATTGAAGGCTTACACTCTAAGTGGGAAACTTCCCTTGCTTTGAATATAGAATTTAGGACATAAAATATCATTTCTAACTACCTTCCATAGTCTGAATTACGTATTCCAATACCTCTAGATTTTCCGCCATAAATTACAGACTGAGTTGAATGGTTGGGCAAGAATACAGGAGACAGTAGACAGAATTCAGTTCTTAACTAACTTCTGACTTCTGTATTCCTTCTCTACTGGATTGTCCCGCTTTAAGTTGAAGCCCAATATGCCTGCCCGATTGGAATTTCTAGTATTTAAATTTGCAAGCTAATATTTGGTATTCAAAATATTTGACATACAGTTTATACACAAGAGTGTGACAAATTTGAGACGCGAAGGTGACAAATTCGAGAAATTATCAGTTGCGGGAGAAAATTGCAGTATTCTCAAGAGAGTGAAATTTGGGCTATATCCTCGCTAAGACTGTACAACCAAAACCGAGCAAGGCGTAGAGTGAAGCACATAGCTGCTAACACTGCCCAAGATCAACTCATTCAACCCCGAATACCCCCGACGACCCACCACAATTAAATCAACCTCCCATTCACGGGCTGTCTCACAGATCACTCGCCCCGGCTCTCCAACCTTTTGAACCAGCTCCGGCGTCACCCCCACCGCGATCGCTTGAGTCTGAAACGTCTCAAGCATCTCCCGCCCCCGCGCTTCGTAACTCCGCCACAGCTCCTGATAAATTTCCAGCACACTTCTACCCGCCCCCAGCGGCGTATAGTCCCGCCCCACCAAAGCTGGCATATTGGGGCTTTCCTCCTCCTCCGGCGACAAGACATTCAATAGAATAAGCTTAGCCTCCATTCCCCGAGCTAAATCGAGGGCGGCGCTGAATACGGCTTTGCCGATATCGGAGCGATCCAATGTGGCTAGAATTTTGCTATACATGGCGCTGGGTTTTGGGTAGGCGGTAGGCAGTATAGAGTTTACCCCTTAACCCTAGCCGAAAAACTTAAGGAACTTGTGAGGTTCCTAAAGGAGCCATACTCACAAGTTCCTCATACTCCCTTCCTATAATCCTCCCAGAGACAAAAATCAGATAGAGAAAAAAATAATAGTGTTCGATGGCTTTGTGTCACATTGCTTGAGGAAGATTCATGAAACCAGGGTACGATCCGATCCGCGATTACTTGAAAGCTATTGGGAAAACCCCTCTGCTCACAAAAACAGAGGAACAGCGTTTGGCCTCAAAAATCCAAGCTATGCTACCGCTGCTAGAGATTCCGGAGACAGCTCAAACGCCCCAGCAACAGCGGATTATCCGCCAAGGCCAACAGGCTAAAGACACCATGATTCGCGCCAATTTGCGGTTAGTGGTCAACATCGCCAAACGATATAGAAATCGGGGATTGGACTTGCTCGATCTGATTCAAGAAGGCAGCCTGGGGTTATCCCGCGCAACGGAGAAGTTTGATCCGGCAAAAGGCTATAAATTTTCGACCTATTCCTATTGGTGGATTCGCCAAGCCATCACCCGGGCGATCTCGCAACAAGCCCGAACCATTCGTCTGCCCGTCCACATTATGGATAAGCTCAATCGCCTCAAGAAAGTTCAACGGCAGCTCCTCCAGACCCTCAAGCGACAGCCAACGCAGCGAGAACTGGCTGAAGCAATGGCGATGGATGTGAAAGAATTGGAACAGTTGCTGACCCAGTCACAATTCCCCACTTCTTTAGACCAGGTAGTGGGTAAGGAGGAAGACACCTCCCTATCGGCCATGATTGCCGATGATGCAGCCGGCCCCTACGAGATTGTCGAACGCGGGTTAGTTCAAGAGCAGTTGAATGCGTTGATGAATAACCTGACTGACCGAGAACAGGCGGTCATCAAAGGTCGATACGGGCTAGAGGATGGTCGGCCAAAATCCTTAGAGGCAGTCGGACAGACGTTAGGGGGAATTAGTCGAGAGCGGGTTCGACAATTGACAGCTTCGGGGATGAAGAAACTCAAAGCGGCGATGAAGCAAGAAAACCAGTCAACCCCAGCGAATCCGTCGAGCATAAAACGTAACAGTCGGTCTTTGAAGTCTCCAGCCATTGCAAAGACTCCACGGCTAGCATCTCTAAGAAATTCAAATAGAAGACTGGCTCGCCAAAATGGTTGCCTAGTTGGATTGCGGCGACAGGATGGTTAATTTTCTGTTTTTAGTCAAAAGAACCCAGGTTCCTTAAAGAAACCCAGGTTCTGAATTCCGAACAAGAGTTGACGGGATGCTTAGGCTTCCACCATAACCTCTTGGGGCTGATGATGATTAGGATTCTCCGTTTCCGGCCGCACCTGACCTAACCATTCTTGAAGCTGTTCCCCTTCAATTACCTCCTGGTGTAAAAGATGAAGGGCAATCTTATCCAACAGTTCTCGGTTATTCTCTAGAATGATTCGGGCCTGCTGGTGTGCGGTTTCAACAATGTCCTTGACTTCCTGATCGATGGCCTTCGCCGTTTGCTCACTCACCATGCGGCGGGAATTCATACCGCCATCTCCCAGGAAATTATTTTGCTGTCCTTGGCTATAGGCTAGAGGCCCCAGCACTTTACTCATGCCATAGGTGGTTACCATCCGTTCGGCCAAATCAGTCGCCCGTTGTAGATCATTGGACGCGCCGGTAGTGATGCTGCCAAACATGATTTCTTCGGCTGACCGTCCCCCCAGAAGGGTGGCGATTTGACCGCGAAGTTCCTCTTCATTCAACAGGAAGCGGTCTTCTGTCGGTAACTGAAGTGTGTAACCTAATGCCGCCATACCGCGGGGTACGATGGAGATTTTTTCTACCCGATCGCTGCTTGACATCAGGGCGCCGACTAAGGCGTGGCCCACTTCATGATAGGCGACAATCTTTTTCTCCTTGTCATTCAGCACCCGACTCTTTTTCTCTAAACCAGCCACCACCCGTTCAACGGCTTCGGCAAAGTCCTGATTTTCAACGGTTTGACTGCCTCGACGGGCTGCTAGTAAGGCCGCTTCATTCACCAGGTTGGCTAGGTCGGCGCCTGCAAAACCTGGGGTGCGAGTTGCGATCGCAGTCAAATCCATCTCATCGCCCAACTTCACCTTTTGAGCATAGATTTTCAAAATCGCGAGTCTGCCTTCCAAGTCAGGCCGATCCACCAACACCTGACGGTCAAAACGACCCGGTCTTAATAGCGCGGCGTCCAGGGTCTCGGGACGGTTAGTCGCTGCTAACACAATCACAGTTTTATCCCCAGCTGCAAACCCATCCATTTCTGTGAGGAGCTGATTTAGAGTTTGCTCCCGCTCATCGTTGCCGCCATAGAAGCCGCCGCTGTTACGAGCCTTACCAATGGCGTCCAACTCATCAATGAAAATGATGCAGGGCGCTTTCTTTTTAGCCTGCTCAAACAAGTCGCGTACTCGAGCGGCGCCTGTTCCCACAAAAAGTTCAACAAATTCTGAACCCGAGATACTGAAGAAAGGGACACCCGCTTCGCCAGCCACTGCTTTCGCCAACAAAGTCTTCCCTGTCCCTGGAGGACCAACCAACAACAGCCCTTTAGGAATGCGTGCGCCAATTTCAGTAAACCGCTGAGGAGAACGGAGGAACTCGACCACTTCTTGCAGCTCAGCCTTGGATTCTTCAACCCCAGCAACATCTGCAAAAGTTATTTTGTTATCGTCCCCTTCCACATAGACCTTAGCTTTGTTCTTGGTAACTGAAAGCGCGCCTTGGGGACCACCGCCGCGTCGGTTGAAAAACTGAAAAATAGCAACAAACACGATGGGGGGAATGATCCAGCCCAGGAGGCTGGTAAACCAGCGATTGCCGGGAGGCGGCATGGCTGCAAACTCAACCCCTTTCGATTCCAACAGCTTGGGCAATTCCAAATCAAAGATGGGGGTAGTTTGGAAAACTTGACCGGGCTGGTCTAACTCGTCTTTGAGCTGGTATTGAATCTGATCTTGGCCTACGGAAACTCGTGCAACCTCTTGATCTCGAACCTGCTCGATGAAAAAGCTGTAGGGTACTCGAGGAATGCGAGGACCTGAAAAAGCAGGCAAAATCAGATTTGCTAGTAGGAACAATCCCGGCAGAAACAGCAGAAGGCTAGTGATGAGATTAGGCCGGGGGCGTCGAGGCTTGTCGTTAATCGGCATGGATGTCTCCCTGTTGTTGCAAGGCAATGATACGGAAGGGGCAATGATCTGCCTTCAGGTCAGCCCGAGATTGGAGCTTTGCGAGCTTTAGGCCAGTAAACCCAAGCGCTTGCCATTGTCACGAGCCAAGCGAATCAGGTTTTGCCGTTGAGTGCGATCAATCCCAATGGTGTTGCAGAAACGGGTAATGGCTTTGGAATGAAGCGCGATCATCTTACCCCTTAACTGAATAAACTCAGGCTTTCCAATCAAGTTACGAAGCAGAATCACAATGGGTGCAAACATGATTACCTTCCTTTGTTTGAGGCTTATGTTCGAAGCTCATGTAAATGATTGTAACGAGCAAGTTTCGAAATGTAAACTATGTTTGCAATATTTCTCTTCTAATGATATAGAATTTGCTTTGCTAACCGATAAGTCTTCCTTTATCGCTTGGAAGAAATGCTCGAAAAACCTGCTAAAGGCTCCAGTCCTATGGGTTAAGCCTATTCCTTATTCGCTTGGAGATGGATCTTGGTATGCTCTCCACCTTGGTTAACAGTTTCGATGAAGATTATTTCAAAATTAACAACCGCTTCCTGAGACTTCATAAATCCGGTTGAAGAGGATGACAGCAAAGAGATGTCAGATTCTGATCACGACATCTATATATAGGAGAATCAGGAGCGCCGCTATGATTCAGGCGTCAACTGCTTTAGCTGCTTCATCTAGTGAGGTTCGCCCGATTTCTCGCTCAATTTCCCACACCGGAGCCATCGCCGCCTCCTTGATCGATTCCTCAATGGTGACAATGGGCGATCGCATCTTAGCGGCGATTGATGTGGGCACAAACTCTATTCATATGGTGGTGGTAAAGGTCCAGCCCGACTTACCTTCCTTTACGATCATTGATCGAGAAAAGGAGATGGTGCGGTTGGGGAACTTCAATGAAGCCGCCGGCGAGCTATCCGAAGCAGCTATGCAGCGGGGGATTGATTCACTGCGGCGATGTTGCGCGATCGCAAAAAGCTTTGAAGCGGAAGCCATCGTGGCCGTCGCCACCAGCGCCGTTAGAGAAGCCCAGAATGGTCGCCTCTTCCTGAAACGGGTTGAAAAAGAGGTGGGACTCTCCATCAGTTTAATTTCTGGACAAGAAGAAGCCCGTCGCATTTATTTGGGCGTGCTTTCCGGCATGGAATTTAAAGGAGAGCCCCACGCCATTATTGATATCGGCGGCGGCTCCACCGAACTGATCTTAGGAATGGGAGAAGCCCCCCGGTCTTTGAGCAGCACTCAGGTGGGTTCAGTCCGGCTGACCTCTCGGTTCGCCATCAAAGACGCTATGAGCAAGCTCGAGTTCGCCTCCCTGCAAGCCTATGTTCGCGGTAGGTTAGAGACCGCTGTCGAAGACCTCAAGCGCCATCTGGATCCCCATGAAACCTTGCGTTTGGTGGGAACCTCCGGTGCGATTGAATGCCTAGCCGCCATGGATGCTTATGACCGCTTTGGGAAGGAGCCTGACCGACTCAATGGCTATACCCTGAGTTATCAGAATTTAGCTAATTTAGTGGATCGGTTGCGCAAAAAATCCGCCAGTGAGCGGCTGGCGATGCCAATGCTACCTGCCCGTCGAGCTGAAATCATTGTGGCTGGCGGCGTCATTTTGCAGGAAACCATGCGGATGTTGGGGGCGAAAAGCATCACTATCTGCGAGCGAGCCTTGCGAGAGGGCGTTGTTGTCGACTGGATGCTGGACCATGGTCTGATTGAGGACCGCATGGCGTTTCAGCAGTCAGTAAGGGAACGGAGCGTCAGCAAAACAGCGCAAAAGTATCATGTGAATACGGAGCATAGCAAACGGGTTGCTGATTTTGCGATCGCTCTGTTTGATCAAACCCAAGGTATCCTTCATCAGTGGGGTAAACCAGAGCGAGAGTTACTCTGGTCGGCTGCTTTTCTGCATAACTGCGGTCACTTCATTAGTCATGCCGGCCACCACATCCATTCTTACTACCTGATTCGCAGCAGCGAGCTGCTGGGGTTTACTGAAATCGAGCTGGAAGTGATGGCCAATATCGCCCGCTACCATCGCAAAAGCCCTCCCAAGAAGAAACATGACTCCTTCCAGAACTTGCCCTCCAGACATCACCGCCAAATGGTGTCTCAACTCAGCGCGATGCTACGGGTTGGAGTCGCCCTGGATCGACGGGGTATTGGCGCCATTCAAAAACTGGATTGTCATTTTGAGGCGGATTCGTCCACTTTCCACCTAAGCTTTAAGCCAACTGACGACTCCGATGACTGTTCACCAGAGCTATGGGCCTTGGACGATAAGAAAGCCTGCTTTGAAGAGGAATTCGGCATCCAACTACAGGCTAGCCGACTCAATAGTCACTATCCGCAACGCAAATCCCTTTACACTTAACGCCATTGCTAGCCGTTCGCCGACAATGCGGGCATAGAACCTTTTCACTTTCTGTCCCTTGAGTGATCTCTTGATCACTCAATTCTTGTGACAGGTCTTCAGTCGGAGCCAAAGTCATATAGAAAAAGAGATTACATTTCGGTTACCCCCTACATTCTATATTTTCCCACCCTCTTACAGACACAGTTTCAGCAAACCCAATCGCAGTTAAGGATTTGATAAAATATAGAGTGGTCCTAAAGATGTCAACATCAAAAATGGGGCGTACATCAAAAATTAGGTTAAGAATTGGAAAAAATTGAGCGATCGCCCCATTTTTGTTCACACTGCACAGTTGGGCAATTGTGTAGGCGCCTTATTCCGACGGCGCTTACTATAATCTCAACGTCTTGGATGGATGAGAGACAGGTTCATGGCGACAACTCCAGCAGCATCTCTACCTCGCAATTGCACCTTTAGTTCTACTGACTGGCAGGCGCTTGCCCCCTTTTGGCATCCCGTCGCCTTTTCCCACGACATCACAACGAAAAAGCCGTATGGTACACGGTTGCTTGATGAACGATTGGTTATCTATCGAGTCACTGACGGGGCGATCGTCATTGCCCAAGATTTATGTCTCCATCGAGGCGCGCCGCTGAGCTTAGGTCGACTTGAGCGCGATTGTTTGATCTGCCCTTATCATGGCGTGCAATATGATCGCCAGGGTCAATGCGTTCTGATTCCCGCCCAACCCCAAGCAAGCATCCCCGCCCGCCTCAAACTCAAAACCTATCCCGCTGTAGAACGCTATGGTTTAGTTTGGACACGACTAGTAGACAATGGGCCTGTCCCATTTCCAGCTATGGATGAATGGAGCGACCCAGACTACATTCAGATACTCCCCGAGGCGGTTGATCTCAACGCGGCAGCCGGTCGCCAAGTCGAGGGGTTTTTGGATGTTAGTCACTTTGGTTTTATCCACGCTCGATCCTTTGGCGAGCAAGATAATACAGAAGTTCCCGACTATCCGATCGAGTTAACACCCCACGGCTTTCGAGCGGATTATGTCAGCAGCGTTAGCAATTATGCACATGGTATGAAGCACCTGGCGCCGCCCGATTTTCGCTGGCGCCGCTTGTTCGAAGCATGGTTGCCGTTTACGGCTAAATTAACCGTCTTTTTTCCCAATGGGCAACTGCATATTTTGAATGCAGCGTCCCCCTTGTCGGCTCGACAAACTCGCGTCTTCGTACCGATTTGCCGTAACTTTGATCAGGAGATTCCCTTACAAGACACCCTCGACTTTAATCATCAAATCTTTGCGGAAGATAAGGCTATCGTGGAAGAACAATGGCCGGAGGATTTACCGATCAAGCTTGCGGATGAAGTGCATATTGCTGGAGACAAAAGCTCGATTACATACCGTAACCGGTTAGCTGCTTTGGGGCTAGGACAAACCTACACCGCTTAATCCAAGTCAAGATCGCTTGGGTAACTCAAAAGATTTAGGGGTGCAAAACATGGCTTTCAACTTAAAGCGGGAAATTTTCCCTAGGCGAGAATACAGGAGTCAGGAGACAGAATCCAGTTCCCTAATGATTTCTGACTTCTGACTTCTGACTTCCATACTCACTGGATTTTCCCGGGTTAAATTACACGCCCAAAACATTATCGTTTTCCAAGAAAATAGAAAATCACATCGAGGCAATCTGGCGCCTCATCCATCACTACAACACATCCTTATACCAATCCAAAATGAAGATGAGCATAACTCAGAAACTGAAAGCCTTGCTGCCAAAGAGTTTAATCTGAACTATTCTGCTCAGCTTCATATCCATTTGGTATTACCTATTTAGGATTACCTAAAAAAGTTCAACTTCTGGATAGGGAGATTCAGGGAATAGCTTACTTGTAACAATGATCTCAAGACACCACAACGAACAGCCAACATAATAAAGGAGTAGCGCCGGCAGCAGCAGCACTACGAAAAGCAAATAAACCACACTCATGACTGGATGGTCTTGATACCGACGCAAATTGGACATGGCTCTTTTCATAACTCGTTTGAAGCAGTCTATCAACACCCTACGCTACTTGAATTGAAGGTTTTTAGAAGGTAGATAGCAGGTTGGCCAATTCAAGGTTGCATCAGGGTATATACGTATAATAAAAAGTTTTTGTAAAATAAATTACTTATTTACATAAATTTGTAAAAGCCTGCTCGTCCGCCCGTTAGACCCCTCAAACCTCGGAAGGCGACAGCCCAACAATTACGTTTGAAGACACCGTAATTGTTGGGCCTAGGAAAGTCTTATTTGACACATTGTCTAGGCAGGTGGAGCAGCGGTTAAAATCTACAAAAGATCTTCAGACCCCAGTCGACCAGATCTGAGATTCAGTTTATGGCTCTAACTGGTCGAACCTTGTGCGATACCACGATAGAGATGGATCGTTAATTGTCATCATAAGTTAATTTTTTTTTTGGAGGGCATTGCATGCAATGCCCTCCAAAAATCGAGCCGACACTTGAACCTGCCTGCCGTCAGCAACGTTAACGCTGATGGAATGGCGTCTGCTCAAAATCCCTGACAGCGAGCTTGAGGGCTGCTGACCAGGGTTGAAGACAATCAAACTGGAAGCTTCTTTACCCCTTCGATTCAATTTTCTCAAAGCCCTCTGCGCTGACTCGGGTGTCAAAGGTGTTGCCCATATAAACACGTACTTCCACCATCCAGTTCCCTTGTAATAGGTAGCAGGCTTTGACAAAAATGCGATGTACCCGCCAGGGATGCCAGGGATCGCATGGACGAATAAGATCCCCAGAATGGAAGGGGGGAACGGTGACGATTCGAGTCAAATCAAGCGGTGTGTCCACAAATAGTCCTCTGACTATGGCTTGAGCAATTGCGATGGAAAGTGTTAACCCGCTCGAAATCCTCAGCTAGAGCTTGGATATGAAGCGCTTTATGAGGATGAGTGTACACAAACACGGTAATAAGCCATGTTTTAGAGATTAGGGAACAGGTGTCTACGAGAATAGGATGTTGCCGCCAGGGGTGAGCAGGGCAGCGCGGCCTGATTAGCTCTCCCGACTGAAAAGGCGGTGTAGATGACCTCTCAGATGCATTAAAGTTGAAAAAATCTGCCACAACGACAGGATTAGTTGAGATTCCCAAACGGGCGGATAAATCCATGATTTATGGCTTATCTAGCTGTGCTTGCAGCCTGACAACAGATGACAATCAATTGAACATTCACGTTCAATATGAACTAGCGCAATCAATTGTAGTGTAGAGAAAGGGATCACTATTTAGCCTCAGTACCTTTTTTTACTTCAGATACATGCGTAATGCGTGTCTTATTATTCGATATAAATTTCAATATTTCAAACCTTGATAGCGCTTAGAAAGCTTAACTTTAGACAGTCTGTATCACCTAGCAATGCAATTATGCGTGATGAGCCTAAATTTTTTTCTGGAAGAGTTCTAAGGGCTTGACTGTTAAAATACGATGATATTGAAGTTCGGTTATAACTGTCATGCGCCATAGGCAGAACGAACCTCAATCAATTCACTGATTGTCAAACCAATTGTGAGCTTTACAGTCGCTATTTAACTATTTAATAGGAGCTTGGACTGGCTGTTTAGACTTCTTCTCAGGATATAGGAGCGAGATAAGAGCATCATTGGCTGACCACTCTTCCCAAACAGAGT
>JAAUYH010164692.1_pt1 | contig 10607 bp, 8 predicted proteins | sample 7278061 | NCBI WGS metagenome assembly JAAUYH01 (sample SAMN14350203, study PRJNA611818) | marine sediment metagenome | isolation source: surface marine sediment (0.6m) | place: French Polynesia: Moorea | collected 2018-08 | reverse complement strand
GGTCACTTTTAAGGATCCTTCCGGTTTACCATCCAGTGGTCATCGTCTACTACAACTGTTACCATCCGGTCAGTGTGGGGGCGTGGCTGCTGGTACCTCCAACCTACGTCATACGCACATTCCTCTACATCTCACATCCTCGTCAAAGACGGTGGTAGTGCTCAAAACACGCAGTAGACGGTACTCTACGACTGCCATCAGAAGAACGAGGATCAAGCTGCGCTCACCACGCCGACAAGGTTCAAGTCACGGTCATCTACTGCCCTTGGAGAGGAACTTCGGTTCTGGTCCCAGTGCATAGCGCTGACACCAAGGCATCGACTGGAAAAGCGTACAACCCGCCGACGAGTCGAATATCAAGAACAAATCTCATCGACTGACTGGCTCGTGAACCAACACGCAACAACAATCGACTCTCTTCGAAACTGCCGAGGTACACATTCTATCTCGACGAGCATGGCCGCAGTCCGAGTACAAGTTGGCCTATGTTTTTTGCATCTTGCATTTATAGGAAGGCGGCCAACGAAGATGGAACTAATAGATAACAGTCATTTGATGATTGTCGAAACGCTGATGCGATATAATTAATTTAACTATGCGATTCAACAAGGAGTGATGTATATAACTTAGTTAAGGTAAACGATTGTAATAGAAGAAAGCAGAATTCGTGGTGTGGTCGTCTAAATGGACAGACACGGCAGAAAAATGCTCTGGTTGCTGGCAATAAACAGGTTAAAATTGTGTCAAACACAGCAGGGCAACTCGAAGTTTGGCTAAATCAAACTAGAGCACACACCGCTCCGTGGAACCTTTTGCTACAAGATTTCAAGGATTAGGCCGGCCCAGCTTCGTCATCACGAGTGCAGGACCTCGGAAATACTATAAGTGAATTGCTTCGTTATGTTGTTAGAAGTGAACCATCCTCGAAGCACTGCATGACTCGTGGTAGCGGAGTACTCTCCGTCGCACTTGGTCGAATCGTTATTTCACACCGTGAAGTATTGGAATCTAAGATAGATGTCATGAATTTATCACATGGGATGAAGGAGACAAATATTCATTTCCTGTTCGAAGTATTGAAACAAACGGTTCGCGTAATGCAGTCAACGGAGACACAATTATTGCTTGGCAAGGCAACCAAATTATCAGCTTCAGAGGTTTGAAAGAGGTTGTGAGGAAAGTAGGAAAGCTAGAAATGATCACGGAGATTGCAAGTAACATTTCTAGAGTGTGTGAAGTCAGTGCAAAGAGGAATCAGTTCGGCGACAAACTGGGAATTAGGGGCATAGAAACAGGAGGCGAGGCCTCGATGAGAGGAAACTACAAAGTTCAGTCAGCCAGGATAATACAGCATATAGGAAGTGAGCGGTACACTACATTATTCAATCGTGGCAGCAGAGGGGCACCGTAACGGGACGCTTGCAGGCACGTCGCGAAAAGGTCAGCCTCCCATTAAGAGCAAATAAGGGATGAGTAGGAATTGATTCTGGAGGTATCGTGCGCAGAGCATGCGATACGCACATCGAAGCAGCAAATAAAAAGACAGACTAATGATGCAGACGATGATGGTATAATCAACAATGTCTGCAGGGCCTTTCAGATTAGAAATGAGACATGAGACTTAAGTAATCAAGCTGAAAATAAGAAAATTTCAATTATTTGAGCAATTACAGTCTCATTTCTAACTGAGAACTACCCTTGCACCACCAGTAGGTAATGCGGTTTGGTAAGCTATAAAGTGGATACTGTAGAAAACAAAATAAACAAGCAGCCGATAATTAGACAGCAGTGTTGGTTGGATGTTTTGAAAATCGTTATCAAATATTTGGTCCACTGCTCGAAAGTAGGTGCGAAAATATCAATGAAAGCTCGATTATTTAGTTGGGGATAAGTTTTACCGTTTTTTGCAATAACATTGATCGGTTAGTTTATGATACAACTAGCGCAGAAATTCCATTGAATGCAGATTGCTTGTCTAGAACGTTCTAAAACTTTGATTCGAAAATTAGGAAAATCTAAAGGCTATAAAGACGGCATCACGGATTAAAAATAGACACGAGTTCTCGTCCAGTCCTTCAGGTCTTAATTCCTTCACCTTGAGCTTGAAGGGTAATCAAACGGTTGACAAAATTTTACCTTATTTTACAAATTGTAAATAGACTCAGTCCAAAAATAAATTCATAATGTTCGATTGTACTCTTCGTAGAATCGATATTTTTGTAAGTTTTATATTTTGACGTAAGGTTTCATATCAACTCATACGATATGGCTGAGAGTACTACAAAAAGGTGCTAGAAATAAATATTTGATGTTTGGAAATTTCATTATAATCCTTCAACTACAATAAGCCTAAGGCCCTTTTTACATTGAAAGAAGACGCAATTGAATTAGAAGTGCGATATTCGTTTTACTGCAACTCGTATCTGAATGATGTTTAAGAATCAGACGATCATAGCTTTTCACTAAAAGTCACGCATGAAACTTTTAGGTCTCGACACCATAAGTGAGGAATTTTGGAATCCAGTCTCCAGCGATCTCATCTTTTGAGTGAATCAGACCTTGATTCTCATTCGCTGACCATTGATTTCAAAAATATCTAGTTGTGGTGTCGAGGCCTGTTTGTTATCGAAACAACAGGCACGTGTTGTCAAACTAAAACCTTTATAAAGATATAATTACTTACAGAGGCAAACTCCATTTACGGCACGTCCAGTGATAGCGAAGAACTCATCGCTGGAAGGGAAATTGGAAGATTCGATTCAGGCGCGGTTCAGTTTGACCAAGAATCAGAGCGTTATTAAAGAAAATTTATCTGACGCCACTGTTCGAAATGCAAGCCTTATTCGCAATGTGGTACAAAAGGCTGCAATCAGCGAAGAAATGCCAGTCTAGATTAGCCCAAGCATCAAATTCTCTGCCTTGGGAAGTGTAAATCCAGAACAGGCAACGAAGGACCTCAGTACGATTATCAGAAGAAAGTAAGAAATGATGACTACGATGGAGATAAAGTTCGTCGGTTATTATGCATTGTGAAGGAGCTAGGGTAAAAGGATGGATGAAAAATGAAAAAAAGCGCAACAGCATCTTCGAAGAAGTTGTGCAGAGTTCAAGATACCGTTATGAGATAGAGAGGGAACAGGAAAAAGTTGCAAGTCTAAGTTTTCACAGTATTTGAAGTAGTATTTAAAGTGTATGGAGATCACTCGTTAGTTTAAATGAGAGATCAGAATGCGAATAGATCCGAAAGCCGGAATTATTCTAATAGCCGTTTCAATCCGATCGAAAATCAACGACACACACACACTGAGTGCAAAAATGCCCTCGAACGTAACGCCGAAAGGAAGCAAATTGGCAATTCCAACTAAATGATCAATACAAAAGCACGTAAACGAAGCAAGAGAGATGATTCGGATCAATAAGAATTATCAGGATGAGATTTAGCTAGTGATCGAGGACAGCAATTGAAACGAATAATCTCTGATTGCAATTTTTGGCGCTTTGATATGAAGATTAGAAATACCTTTCTGAATCGAATTGGATTAAAATTCGGAAGACGTAATAACATTATGAGATGGTGTGGTCTTGCTGTATCTACAGTTAGAAAAGAAAAACAGTATTCTTTTATATATAGCGAAACTGTAGCAAGATATTACTTCCGGAGTTCTATTTCTCGACAGTGCTTCTTTTTATGGACTGCAACGTAGTATGAATCGAAAACCAGACAATGGTTGTTCGAATTTACGAATGTTTTCCATTCAGTAATCTCTCTTCAATAGCGATACAGTTTTTGTTTTCATTTCACTATTTCGGAAAATTGCGGGCAACTTTGCATTCAATAAAACTATTTTAAAAGCGACTTTCCGAGTTAACGTGAAAGTTAATGCATTTTTCATGTGGATTGGAAGTCGAAGATTGGTGAATTCGTTTCCCAGCTAGGCAACAGACCCAGTTGGTCGATTTGCTTGAATGGGCTGTGACTAATTCTATTTTCGAGCAATGCACGAATGAAGTACGATAGCCTCATGACGATCCAAATTTGACGAGGAATATGGAAGACTTCGAAACCTATAGGCTCATCTAACTGTGCCGGAGTAGTTGTGTTTGCTTACAGCTGATAAATAGTTTGTCCAGAATCAAAAATTGTTTGATTAAAACTATAATCAAACACTTTGTACTCTTCGAGATGGAGACGAAATAAGCTCCCAGTTAATTAGTCCTTTTTGTATTTCAAGTTTGCCCAATGAATTAGGATTTAAAACTGTTTGTAGAGCAATACATTGAAAGAGTATCTGATGAATACGTTCACTGTATGACAGCTTGGATATTATAAAAGCACTACATTGTTCATTCCATATTTTTCTCTTTCATGGAATCTTCACCGGTAAATAACGTGTTTAAAATTGGCCTGAGCAGTACCCGCTTTATTTTTCTACTCTACTTAGCCCGATGAAGTATTCCAGGGACTATTATGAGCTTTTGCTTTCAAATCTAGAGTATTTGTTTGTACCTGCGATAACACAGTTTTTATTGAATAGTAAATATCTTTAGATTATTGCATTGTTCAATTTAAATGTTTAGATTCGGTGATTTTACTTAATGTAGTCTGAAAAATGTACTTGCCTCTTCTGCTGAAGTATTAGGACATGTAGAGTTTTCTTTCTCGAGCATTCTTGAATTTCTTGTTCTCTTTAGACTTCGTTCCGAAAATGACATTGAAGCTCGGAATTTCGATGGCGAATCTAAAAATGAGCTGTCTTAACTTGATGAATTTTCTTTAAGTTGGTATACGTCGTTTCCATCACTCCAACACAGTAAAACAAACTGACAACTGAGAAACTGATAAACGTCTACAACTTTTACATCTAGCGGATATGTATAGCAATAAGAAATTTCTTGTGGCAACGCTTGATTTTCGGACGCAATGATGATGAACAATAATCATCTCAGTTGTGAATGGGTTCTGTTGTATTGATTTATCCGATGGGGGCGCGATTTTCAAATCGTGAGCTGTCAATTTTCTTACAATCTAATTGTCAATAAATGCGAGATATAGTCAAAAAATATCAGTATCAGAAGGAAGAACCTGTATTCTGCTTTCTAGTGCGAGCCCAAACATGCTTGTCTTCAAATCTAGGCTAAATGTACAAGTATATAAATTTAGATTGAGTTTAAAAGGCCTTGATTTCGTAATAGCTTTTATAAAAAGTAAGAATTATTTTCTATTTCTGATATACCTAGAACATATAGTATTTATAGTTCAAAATATAATATTTGAGCATTTACGTGATTTACTGAATTTTCGGTACTGTTTTTTGCTACTTTGTAATCTTTTTTTGAAGTCAAAGGTACTATTTTGACTACTCTTTCGGGATGCGTATCATTACTGGTATTCAAACAAGGACAGAAGTTGAAAATTTATAAATTTTCTGCTTCGTGCTAAGTGTTCAGTGACGAATAGTACGCAAAATCTAAATTAGCTTAGCTTTTTCGATGTCCCCATTCTTCTGCACAATACATAATTAGGATTCAAGATATTTCGCCTAAAAGTAATAATTCTTGTGCGAGACCTTGTCAAGGTACTTCTCCGTCTAAAAATTTGAGGCTGGATCCCCAGAAATAAGAACTGGAATTCTTAATATCTGCTTGCTGTTGTTACATTGGTGAACTTATTTTATTACATTACCCCTCATTCTAGGACCGATACCAGTGCCGAAATATTTTTGAGTATGCTTCATCGTGTCAAAAAGCTCGCTCTGTTCGGAGGTCTAAATTCACAACTTCCCTCAATTCGCCTTTCGCACGCTTTCTTGACAGATTTAGGTGAATTATATAGAACAGAGCTAGCTGTTGCTGCAGAACGATTGCGCCGAGAGGGGCCTTGAGATATGATAAAAAATTTCTGTAAGCAGGTAATAATTGACATACACAGAGAGATGCCTTAGTTCCAATAGAGTGCAGCAGTTAAGAATCTTCCAAGAACCCCGTAGCATCATGTAGCGTACTTCTTTCGGATACGTTTCGTTGAGCATAACTCACTTCTGTCTGTCACGTATTAGACAAATTTGGAATAACATGCTAAATGCACCTTCAAAAGTTTTTTTATTGCTTAATTGTCAGTTTTCTATCGTGAAACAGCTTAATCGCATGCTTCTTCGAAGCTTTGCTCTTAATCATGGCACAAATTCGTAGCACAAGGTAAGAACACTGCGCTCTTCTCATGTATAATATTTTCATGTAATGGTTAATCGATTCAGGCCCGCGTTTTTTCGCATTCACGAAACATTATCAACTCCAGATATCTTATATTTGTCTTATTGTAGCACTCATCGACCAATAGATTATTACCTTGCTTTTACAGCAAAATTTTTTTACTTATCTATTTGAATAGTACATATGAATCTCCACGAAACCAAATAAAATTGCTTAAACTTATTCTTCAGGTGAGTACTGGTCAAGCAGTTTATTGTCGGGTGAAAGCTTCGGTCTTGTATAAGTATTCAGAAGGCGATATGAACCTTGCGATGCATTTCAGAGGTGAGGAAGAGATGGTTTGTTGTTCGATGGGTAATATGAAATTTTTGCGAAAAGGTGCCATACGTGGACAGGAATGGAAATCAAACATAGTACGGCAGAAATCGAAATGAAAAGCACGAACTTTGATAGAGCGAAAAAATTTATGGAACGCGCAGTAAAGCCTTGCATTTGCATCCGAATTTTTAGGAACAATCGTATTGGGTATGGATCACAACACAATCTTAAGCCAGCACCTATATTTTTCGATAAAAAATTGAAGCTGAGATTAAAAGATGATCTAATGTGTGCGCAAGGGGGGACGAGTGGAAGAAGAATAAAAACATTGATGTGCGGGACTGGTTTGTAGCGAAGAGTCATCGGCGTTGATTAGAGAAGCGGAACTGCTGGCATATAGTGTTGTTTCTAAGGGAAGTTTCTTTCAATAAAGATATCACATAATTCTGAACTGGGAATCAAGAAGCTGAAGAGCACTATGTAAATGGAAATGCTGTATTATCGTCGAAGATTACAACAATTGTACGGCTATTCAAATAAATTGTCATAAATGATTTCTTCTATAATACTGATTGCTATTCCGTGAGAAAATCTCTACGGAAATTTTACTGCAGTGCGGCAATTCTTCATGATGAAAATTTTTTACGCCAGGGCCTGGATAGTAGATTCAGTAAATCTCTACGGAAATTTTACTGCAGTGCGGCAATTCTTCATGATGAAAATTTTTTACGCCAGGACCTAGATAGTAGATTCAGTAAACTACTACATTGGTGAACCAATGGAGCAAAACGTGTGACAGATGAATTACAAATTTTAAATTTAATGGAAACGTCGCTATTGGAATTGCATATAGCGAAGTCTTTTGGAGTGTTCAAGGTAGGTCTACAAATCTAGGCAGAGTTATTGGTTGAGTCCGTGAAATTAGGTGGGATAGCTGACTGCTGTAGAAAGTAATAGAAAAGAAAGAAGAGTTGGCAAAAACTACAAAAGGTGTAATCTGTCGATGTAGCTGGACGTAACATGAAGGATTGAACAATTGGTAGATATTAATAATTGAAAACGAGGGGATATGACTTTTAAATAATTTGAGAGACAAGACGGACGGAAAAACAATGCCTCAATTGTGGAAGCATGGAGCACAGGGAAGTAGAAAGGTGCATTTATAAGCGAGAATTGTTAGGTGATATGGAAGCTGCAATATGTAGTAGTACTTGTATTGAAAAATGCTGTAGTGCTCAATGGAGTTAAACGCGGTAAGAAAGAATTTTCGTTTATTCGCTTACTGACATTCTTATAGTAAGGCTGATGCTGGAATTTGTGCAAAATGCGAGTTGAGAAAGCAAGTTGAGAGCAGGTATTTTCGCTCAGCTACTGTACCCTACTAAGCAAGAGGAAGCTCATGAAGATCTCAAATTCAAAAAATGCACTATTTGCAGTCCGGTCAACGATAGTTGTAAACTAGAGTGTCGAATGTGACGCTGAACAGTGTTTCAAGAAATATGAGGGACTGATCAGTGCAGCTGGAATTAATCAAGGTAAAATGTGTTGTATTCAAATTCTTTCCAGACACAATGAGGAGAAGCAAAAGCATTTATTCGAAATACGTGTAGCAGATGAGAGATAAATATATCTATAGTATATTTTCAAAGAACAACAACCTATCATATTTACCTGATGTTCAGAACTTTATAGGGAAGTGCGATAAATATTGATTTATGTGAATCTCAAGAAGTGTCAATTTGCAGCAGAATCACAGGCGTGTGGGATTCTTATCAAAAATTACTGATGCTTACGGTCATTTTTCGGTATTTACTTACAAGCCAACCAATAGGTTTTTAGATATCAGCCCAATACTGCACAGCACCGGTACACCACGTACCTGAAACCCATGAGAACTCATGATCGTACCATGATGTACGCGGTCCACGGTTCACGCCGCTGGTGGGTTCCACCTACCCAATCCACAGGAAGATCCCACTACTCATGCCCACACTGGGCCGCCGCGCCGAAGCGGAGCGTGTCCTAGCCTGAACACAAGCAGAGTATCCATCCCAGTTTCATGGTAATAGTGTGGTGGTGTGGTACGAGGTGGATGTGGTACACTCGAACCAACCTAGAGTGCTACATGGAATTATCGAATTACCATTTGGCGCGCCAAGTGTTTCGGTTTTAATCAACCAATGAGGCTGCTAGAATTTAAATTACAGGGTCTGGAATTTTCCAGACCCGGGCATATAAATACGGCGGCGCGCGAGCGTCGTCGGCATCCGACGTTTGTGTGCCTGCTATCTTGCCTACCCTACCTACTAACCTAGCATCTGCACTAACGCGCGCGCGAACAGGTTTGCGAAGCGGAACTTCGAAGTACGTCTCCCACACTACTCAACAATTGTAGTTTTCACGATTTCCAAAGTATTGATGAAAGGAGGGTACATTTCATGATGATCATGTTCTAGCTATAGAGTTGTAGAATATTCAAACGTCCGTTTCCTTCAACCTTGTCACGAAACTCGGAGATTACAAAACTAATTCATCTGTTACGTACGTGATCCAGGAAGCAGAGGCGACATCGCGAAGAACTAACTTGTACGATCAGAGAATCCATTCTATTGCGTCAATTTATTATTTCTTTCTCAAACAGCAGAAGGTCCTTGCTATAAGCGCACTTTTTCTAAGCGCAATTTTTATTTTGCCCAGTTGTGATGCTAATTTCAATCGGACATACCGTATTTCACGTGGGACTCGCCCCATCATTTGAAAACATAGTGACGATTAAATAATAGGTTTCGTTGTCATATCTGCCATTTTCTATTTTCACATAGTAACATACGAATAGTTTGCAATCATATTTCCGTCAAGAAATATGGGAGACCCGAAACGGTAGTATTTAGCATCTCCTGTTTACTGTTACTAGTTTGGCAAGTGTAGTAAGCTAACCTGATTAGCCGAGGATGATAGATGTGAGAGAAAGAGAAGAATAAGAAGGAAACTAGGATAGATAGTAGAGAAGATATGATGTCTTAATAAATTTCTTGGTGATCGTGCTTCAACGATATTTGAGGTACCTTTACATGTACTGCTGCATACAACACACAGGGATAGACAATTAATTACGATTGGTTAACTTAGATGAGGAAATCGATCTTATGATCACTGTATCCACAGCAAGTGTATATAAAGTAAATTGGTAAGTCTTTATTCCATCGAGGTTGACTTCGAGCAGTTGAAATTGACGGTGGTACTGAACGGTACTGTACAGGTGCGCTCCTAATATAATAGAGCACTCTAGTTCCACTCAACATTAACACGAATAATGGAGCAAATCTTCGTAACATGCAGCCTTTCTGATGAATTCAATGCAATAGGGACGTATCTACTGATCTGCGGTTGATCGTAGATAAGAAATTTTGCTGAGAGTGCTGAGAGGCTTTTCTGCTGGACCTCTTTTTCGACCAAAACTTTGAAATTTCTATATTTTGAGAGAGACTTCGTAGACAAGATTCCTTTGTGAAACTGGAGACTCTATTATTTTGTAAGGGTACCGTACAGGTCTTGTCGCTAGTTCTGGTGAGTGGGGCAAGCTATTTCGTCCCAGGCTGACCTGCTGTCCGCAGACTACCTCTAATCTCTTTTATACAACATCGTAGCTCCGGAATATCTAAATAGTGCGACCAATAGTAGAAGAATTATTAAAACAGGAAAGATCAAACGAAAAATCGCAATTACAGTGATGAAACTAACTAAAACGGTTTGTGACTCACATCACCCCAGAACGAACTTACGCACGTCCTCGTGCGTTAATGGCTAGGATTAAATTGTTTTAAGACACTTAAATCGTATTTCGCATACGAATTGCGAGATACAAGTCCGATATCATAAGATTTTTGCACTTCGCATGTAACGTTGCTGCATTTGCATCGCTCAGTACATCGCTAACCAAGGCTTCTGCCGCGGTCTGCTGAGCTTTCAGAGCTTTTGATTTCTCTTTTTATGCCTCTTTGTCTCTGTTTCCACCCAATTTCTTGATAATGTCAACTACGAAGCTTTTGAAAGCCTTTTTTGCGATAAGTAACTTTTCG
>JAAUYH010044439.1_pt1 | contig 10608 bp, 14 predicted proteins | sample 7278061 | NCBI WGS metagenome assembly JAAUYH01 (sample SAMN14350203, study PRJNA611818) | marine sediment metagenome | isolation source: surface marine sediment (0.6m) | place: French Polynesia: Moorea | collected 2018-08 | reverse complement strand
TCTATCAAATATCCGCAAAAATTTAGAGCGTCGTTTGCAGCTTGCAAAGCAAAGAGGAGATACAAATTTAATTGATTTATTAGAAGAAGAAGCGAAGCAGATCGCATTTGGTTGATATCCCAAAATTTTGTTATCGAGGTGTAGCATACTACTACCCTGTCAAGTTTTAGTATCAAACTTCAAAATGTTCAACATTATAGATTGATCAGAGAGACGTAGTATGGTGCATCTCTAGAGAGTTTTGGGTATTTGTATACCTCTCTGAATATAGTTCGTAGCTGGAAAAAGCTGGTTTTTGCTGTTCAATAATCTCTCTAACTAAATTTAGATCGATGTGGTGAGATTCGGGAACGCGTAGATTGACAATAAAATTATAGGGACGTCCACCCCCCAATATCGAATCTTCGCCTATATGGGTTGTTCCTAAAACAAAGCCATCATTAAAAATTTCTCGAACTACGATTTGTTCTAAAGGTAAATCTGTGTAATAGTGCAGGTACAAGCGTAGACCGTATTTTGTTCCATGCCAACGGTAAAGAGCGATCGCATTCCTAATCAATCGTCTTTGGGTTTTTAGATCACAGCGACTGTCAATATCCCAAGCAACCGCAACCCATTTTGCAAGAAAAGGAAGCAATGCTGATGGTGCAGTTAAAGGGTCGAGATAAGCCCACATCGTATCTATTGTTTGAACGACAGGGTCAAAAGCTTGTTCAAAAATGCTGAGTAATCGCCCGATAAAATCTACTTCCCGGTAAATAGCGGGTAGAAAATTTGTATAGTAATTCCCGGATCGCTGGGGTTATGATTAGTCCATTCCGGACAGTAGCGAGGAATACGGAGAATACATTCTTCGACTAAGTCTTTAAATGTGCGATCGTCTAGATCGGATTTTGGTAATTTGGGTAAAAATTCAAAGTCCATGCTTTATCGGTTATCAGTTAACAGTTATCAGGAATGAGGAGATGGAATGAATTTATCAACTCATCACTTATTACTCATCACTCATTACTCATTACTTGTTTATCTCTATAGAAAATATATTATTCCCGTGGTGTGAGATAAAAGGGATATACTAAACTGCGAATATCATGACTGTTTTTGGGTTGATAGGTAATTACAATATCTACTTTTCCCCTAATTGGATCTGGATCTGTGCGTACTTCTTTGAGAATTATTCGTGGTTCCCACATCTCTAATGCTTCTTCCACATACAGACGAATCAATAATAAAGTTTGGGTATTGAGGGGTTCAAACACTAATTCAGATAAACGCGAACCAAAATTGGGACGATATACTCGTTCTCCCAAATCTGTCTGGAGAATGACTGCGATCGATTCTTCTATATTTGGTTGGTCAGCACTGAGTTGAATCCCTCCCTGTACATTCATTCGTAATGGGAAACCCAATCCCGTACCGATATAGTCTGGTTCTTGTAGATAATCTATTTCTTGTGACATTACGTTTACGTCCCTGAACTTGAATATCTTGAGCTTGAATATCTTGAAGTTGAATAATTAGTTCATATAACTGATTACTTTCAGCTAGTTAAATTGAGGTGGTAGCTCAAGTGGTGATAGTTCTGGAGGTGCAGGTTTATTTGAGGATTTTGCATTTTTGCGATCGCTACCTGTAGATGTATTCGATGTCCCAGGATTATTAATAGTTGTAGAAGATTTTCTTTGTTTTGGTAGAGTTGATTCGACAGTTTGAATGATTACTGATTGAGTTTTTTCCTCCCCAGCTTTATTGGTGACTTTTAAGGTAATTGTTTCACTGCTTGGTGGTTTACTTAATTTATATTGAGTAATTGAATCTTTATGACCCACTACTCCAGGTGCAGGAAGTATTTCAACTTTGATATCTTCACCGTTTTTTACTTCCCAAGATAAATTAATAGGGAGCATCTACTTTTGGCAGAAACACTCAAATAACAAGTAAGCCATTAAGATAGGCGCAGCGAACAGACAGAATTTGATTAACACTTTCAATATTCCACTGTGCCCCAGAAATTTTAATCCTTGCTCCAATCTGTTTAATAGCAGACTCAACTGCTCCAGAACCGATAGAACAAAGTTTTTCTTCTTGGTAACAGTTATGGTTAACAATTCGAGAGTTATGTTTATCAAGATAAGCAATGAAGTTCTTAACTTGTTTACCTCGGCAATTACTAAATAAAGCCTTCGTTTCCTCAACTTTACCTTGCCACAATAGAGTTTCAGCAGTTTTAAGGCGCTTTAAAGAACCACCAACTTTATAAAGATTTTCCACCAAGTGATACCAATCTAAAATTTCCCAACGTTCAAATTGCTCAGTTCCAAACTCTTTGACTAAATTCCAAACTCCACTCCACTATGACCATCTCCCAAGCAAACAAGTGGGTTCACCAGACGCTGACTGTTGACATAATCAATTAATGATTGATTGTCATCGAAAAATGCACCATAGTAAATTCCTTGCAAACGGATAGCTTTATAGTCTCGCCAGTAACAACCTTGTTTTGGCTTGCCTCGTAGTCGAACTTTACCTCCATCTACACTCACTTCTGAAACGGATTGTTTTGCTTGTGGTAGTTGAAAATCTTGTTCGAGGACTAATTTTTGTTGTGTTGAGTGACTTACCTTTACCCCTGTCAATGCTTCAATTTCTGATTCTGTATTTTGATATGATTCGTTCGCTGATAATCTTAAACAACACTTAGAAAGTAATGGACTCAATCGACTTCTTGGTTTAACACCCAACTTTTGTAACTGTTTAGACTTTAATTTCAGTATCCCGACCAGACTTGTTATTTTCCTGGTTTTACCTATTTTTGTTCCAGTTGTTTGTTCAATAAAAAAAGGGCTATCTCAGGGCTGACATACTCCAATACTTGCCTTCGAACTGTTTTTTCTATTTCTTCAAGATTTGTTAACTGGTTTTTATCAACTTCTTCGTACAACAATCCTGCAAGCTCTTGTAAGCAAGCTTTTATACGTTGTTGTTTCTCTTGGTTCATATAGCGATGCCTTCGGCTATGCCCTTCGGGCTTATCGCACCCCAGCTTAACTTCTTTGTCTCATATTACATCCCTTCTTGCATTTTCCCAGAAATGGTAAATCTTCCAAAAGTGGATGCTCCCGTTTGTGAGAAATGCGGGATACCTGTTTAGGACTACCAAAATTTTAACCAATCTGCTATTTCATTTATCAACCAATAACGTTCTATGGTTGATAAAGGAGTAGTGGTGATTTTTTTATTTTTAATTAATTCAATAGTTACACCCATAGGTGCTGAAGCCAATTTTTTATTCTGTTGGTAAATTTCTTGAATATGTTTATTTTTACCAGTTTTTCGCCAATAACAAAACCCAAATAATTCCCATCTGATTTCAAATTTTTTATTATTGAAACAAATGTTATTTTCTACAAAGCCAGGTAATATCAACCAAGTGATGATTAAAGTACTAATTATAAAAGATACCCAACCCACCAAAACACTTACTACACCACCAGTATTGAGCATTAAAAGTAACCATAGAAATAAAGATAATGTACCTCCTTCAAATACCAATTGAATCGCATTTTTTTTAGTGGGAATATAGATTTCTAATTCATCTAATGATTTGATTATCAACGCTGTAGCATGGGAAACATCAGTGTTTGTATTATTTGTTGCTAGCTCGTTTTTTTCAAGTGTTTTGAGTGCCTCCGCTGCCCTCCCAAAGCGGTAGTCCAAATTAGGTTCAGTCATTTGCTGCAACCACCTGACAAAGCCAGGGTTTAATTTGACAAGATGGGAAAATTGTATCTTCGAATCAAACTGTGGCAAATCTGCTGGTGAAATACCAGTCGCTAAATTTATCAAAGTCGCTCCCAATGCATAGAGATCCGATGCAGCTGTCGCCCGTCCACCAAACTGCTCTAAAGGCGCATATCCATAAGTACCAACGACTGTAAATGTTGCACCTTCTGCTGCAACATGGTATTGAACAGCACCAAAGTCAACTAAGTAAATTTGATTTTTATTTGTTGATTCGTCTAATAATAAATTGCTGGGTTTGATATCACGATGCAAAACAGGTGGGTTGAGTGTATGAAGGTAAATCAGGATTTTTAAAACTGCGATCGCTATTTCCCTGACCTGGGCTTCACTAAAAGTTTTCCCAGAAGCAAGCAATTCCTTAATAGATTTGGCTGGTATGTATTCCTGAACTAAAGCAAAATATATAACATCGCCCTCAAGAACAAAATCATCGTAATATTGAGGAATGCGGGGATGGTCCAATTGTCGCAGTATCTTCGCTTCGCGTTCGAAAAGCGGTATATTATACCACTGTAATTGGTCGTTAGCTGTCAGCAGTTTAACAACAACTTGCTCTTGATTTTTCAAATCCCGTGCTAACCAAGTTTGACGAATCGCACTTTTACCCAGCACTTTTTGAAGTTGATACCGTTCTACTAATATTTCCTGCGCTTGTAACATCGTACTCCGTTTGTTAAGAGGGGTACATTATTAGGAAGATCCAAATAATAAAATCTCCAACCGTTACACCGCTTTGCGGTGCGTGCTGTACGCCACGGTTATTGGCGCGTGCCATACAAAGATATATTAGACCCGTCCATAAATTTATAACCCATACTGTACAAGCATTTCAAAGATTATTCATATGTATTCAATCAACGTAGGAATTGGGGTTTGAGATAGTTGATGATAGTTTAGAGAAAAAAGATAGGATTTTCAAATTTTAAGCATAAATATTATTTTTTATGCTGTAAAAGATTTAAAAGCTATATTTCATGGGCTTTTTAATCTAAAATATGAAATTTTATATTCTATCTTTCCGCAAATTTAATTTTTGGACAGGTCTATTGGGTACAACCTTTGCACACATCCTGCGGATGTTTGCACGCATCCGCAGGATGTTAGCGGTAGCGTGACGTTAGTCATACACGTAGTGCGTCCAAACGCCCTGGCGCGGGCTAAGGACTACTGGCGCTTTCTCCTGCAAGGGGAAAGCACTGGCAGATTTTATTTATTGGAAGTCCCTTACATCATATTATTTTTTATGTCTCTGACGGGAGGAAATTTAATTTGAATCATAATTTGGCAAAAAGGTCGCGATATACTTCATGACCTAATACGGTTGGCGTCAAGAAATTGATAGTCGCCCGACTGGTGGGGCGCTTGCTGATTTGAGCAGGTTTTTCCAAGGGGGAATTAATTTGTTTTTAAACCAATATTTTTCTGAATAAGTATTTATAAGAAGTGATGAATAAAATCCAAATCGCACCAATATGATTGTCCAACAGTTTGGAAAATGACAATGTTTCACGGACTAACCGTCCAGTTCTCTGGCGTAAGTTATTATTAAACCTCTCAATATAATTACTCACGGTTCGCCCATTTAAAATTGAGTTAGAAAAAGCTTTTTGGGCGCGCGTAGCGAACACACCTCCGGTGCTCCTCACGCTAGCTGCCGCGTGTCTTCCAAGCTGTTTGCCGCATCCTGCGGCAAAAAGCGGAAGCTGCGTACTAATGCGGCGTGTGCCGTACGCCACGAAGATGCCCTCCGGGGCTGGAGGGACATGCGCGGAGCGATCGTTGGTTCATCACAGATGCGTCTTTAGCAATACGGTATTAAATAATATATGTGTATATTTAGTTTAACCTGCATGCCGCTAGTTTTAAAAGTTAAGTCTGTGTTTTGTTTTGAGAGTAATTATGACCTATGAGTTTCTATTTTTCGGGAGTTAGAAGAAATGCTACTCAGGGGTAAAAGTTTGCATTAATCAAACAAATGGTTTACGCCAATGTGATGATGATGGATGAATATTTACCAGGAATTATGACAGTAATTGAAGGGGAAGTGGAAGTAAAAGAAGCAATTTCTCTAATTGAAGCTTAAGATTTTTCATAACTTACTACTTGTTTAGTGCAAGACATCACTCTTCATTAAAAGCCGTATACTTACCCCCTAATCCTTCAACAATCGTGCGGGTATTAGTAATTAGCATTTTTTGATAAGTTTCAGCTCCCGAACCTTCTTCACCCAAACCATCTGTATATAGTTTGCGGTCAGATACTGTTACGTTAGCCTCTTTTGCTAATCTCTCAATTAGCCTAGAATTGCTTGCATTTTCAGCAAAAACAGTTGGTACTCCCTTTTTTCTGATTTTTTTAACTAGCTCGCCAATTTTCGCTGCAGTAGGCTGCTCTTCGCTACTCAAACCCTCCAAAGCCCCTTCAAACTTTAAACCGTAAGCATTGACGTAATAACCTAATGCACTGTGGATTGTAACTAATTCCCGTTGGTTCTCTGGAATAGTCGCAACTTGAGACTTAATCCAACTATCTATTTGTTTGAGTTCATTAGTTATTTTTTCAGCATTGCTAGCATATAACTGGATATTTCCTGGAGAGACTTTTCCTAATTTATTTTTAACTACTTCTACCATGCGAATACCATTTTGAGCATCATGCCATACGTGAGGATCTGGAGTTGCTTCTTCTGTGTGTTTTTCTCCTTCATGCTCATGTCCATGGTTATGGTCGCCAGCTTCCCCCATAATAGGTTTACTTACAGCTACCTCATGTACTGCAAATTTTGGTGCTTGATTTTTGCTGGCTTCTAGTAACTTGATAATGCTAGGTTCAAAACCATATCCACCGTACAAAATCAAATCTGCAGTTGCGATCGCTTTACGGTCTTCTGGTTTTGGTTGGTAAACATGGGGATCTTGACCTGCACCTATCAAGCATTTGAGGTCAATTGTTTTGGCTGCGACTTGCTTTGTTAAATCGCACAACACATTTGTAGTTGCGATCGCAAAGGGACGATTTTTGATTGATGAATTGTTATTGGTAGTAACAGCGCTTCCGTCGTTGTTCTCTACATTGGGTTCTGGGATTGTATTGCAGCTAAATAAACTTGTTGTTACGGCTAACAATGTAATTACTTGAAGTTGTAGTTTTTTAAACATTATAGTAACGGTATAATGATTAGGATGATAATTATTATCATAATCGTATAGGAGATATCGTGTTAGAGGTAGAGCATTTAGACGTGAATTACCGAGGTGCTATTGCCCTTGAGAATATATGCTTTCGGGCTTTACCGGGACAAATGATGGGGGTAATTGGACCCAACGGCGCAGGGAAAAGTACCTTAGTAAAAGCAATTTTAGGTTTGATCCCATCCGCGCGCGGACTCGTAACATTTCGTGAGCGTAGTCTAAAGAAACAATTAAATTCAGTTGCTTACATACCACAAAGAACGCAAATTGACTGGGACTACCCAATTACAGTTTGGAATGTAGTGATGATGGCGCGCACCAGACATACGGGATGGTTTCGCAAACCCAGTCGCCAATCAAAAGAAATTGTGAAATCTGCATTGGCACGAGTTGGAATGTTGGATTTTTGCTCCCGTCAAATCGGTGAATTATCCGGGGGACAACAACAGCGAGTATTTCTTGCTCGAGCCTTAGCACAGCAAGCAGACTTATTTTTTTTTGATGAACCCTTTGTTGGTATAGATCGAAAAACAGAAGCAATCATGTTTGATGTTTTTCGTGAACTCAAACAAGATGGCAAAATTTTGATTTTGGTTACCCACGATCTAGGTGCGACCTTAAAAAAATGTGATTCTTTGCTCTTATTGAAGCGACAGATCATTGCTAATGGTTCTTTTAAGGAAGTAATTACAGCAGATAACCTGCAACGTGCTTACGGCGATAATATTTTATTGTTTGAGCGAGAAGAGATGGCATGTTAAATTTATTACTGGAACCTCTGAGTTTTGGGTTTATGCGAGATGCCCTTGCAGTAGCGGTTTTACTGGGAATTCTTTGTTCGGTTGTTGGTTCCTATTTAATCGTGCAACGCCAGGGATTATTGGGAGATGTAATTGCTCATGCGGTCTTACCGGGACTTGCGATCGCTTTATTTTTGGGTATAGATATCTACCTAGGTGCTTTTATCTCCGGGACTTTTAGTACATTTGTAATTGCTTGGATTGAATCCAAATCTCGGGTCAAAGTCGATGCAGCAATGGCGTTAGTATTTTCCGGTTTTTTAGCATTGGGTATCATGCTTATCAGCGTACTCAAAAGCAAAGTTGACTTACATGATTTTTTATTTGGCGATATTTTAGGTGTTACAGCTAGTGATGTTTGGCACACTTTAATAATTACAGTTGTGACCTTATTTTTAGTAAAAATTTGTTATAAAGAATTACTATTTTATACTTTTGATCGATTGGGCGCTCAAGCCAGTGGATTACCAGTAAATTTAATTCATTTTGGTTTAACAGCAGCAGTAACTTTAACTATTATTGCTAGCATGAAAGCAGTGGGAGTAGTTTTAGTGATTTCCTTGCTTATTGGACCAGGGATTACTGCTTATCTATTAGTTAAAGAGTTGCATCATATGATGATTCTAGGTTCGGTAGTAGGTACCATTGGCAGTGTCAGTGGATTGTACATTAGTTACTACCAAAATGTACCATCAGGTGCATCAATTGTACTGGTAATTTGCGGATTGTTTTTATTGGCATTATTATTTAGTCCTTCCCAAGGAATATTGACTCGATCTAGAGGAATCGCCAATCGTTCGGCAAAGGTATTACGACAATTGAAATAAGTGGGTAAGGTAATTACAGTATCAATCGCCAATCCCCAATACGTAAGTTAAGCTGGAGTATTAAACAAAACTTTTTTTACTTCAATTTACTTATAATCATGTACAAGTTAATATCTGTAACTTTAATTGCAACCACTTTATTTGTTGGGATAGTAAAAAACGCCCAGCCAGTTTCTGCTGGTACTTGTGCTTCCAAATGTGGTCCCCGTCCAATTCAATTTACCCCAGGACAAAGAGTTAGATTAGTAGTAGTAAATAAAACTCCCAGGTCAATCCACCTAGAAAAAACCCACGGAAATAAACCAATTTCTTTGCAACCCGGACAGAAATTACAAATAGAACAGGGAGATGGAACCGAACCAAATATCTCCCTAGTATTCTGGGATGAAACGGGATTAGCCTTGAAAGCAAATATAGTCAAACCAAATTTCGCAACACTGCAAGTAGAACTACATCCGGAATGGCGTCACAAAGGTGATAGCGCAGTTTACCTCGATGATGATGGGCAGGTAAAAATATTGTAGTTCTCCTTCTGGACAAGGTTAGGACTCACAAGTGTGGAAGTCTGATAAATGAATAAAGGTACACCGAAGTGTACCTCTACAGATTACCAATTATGATGTGAATATTGATGTGAATATTATTGAGAAATCCCCGATCGCTTCACAAAGTAATTTTTAGACTATTTCTTTTTTAAGACGATCTGCTAATCTAATCGCTAATGCAGCCAAGGTTAAGCTTGGATTCGCAGCAGGAGATGTGGGGAAAACAGATAGATCGCAAGCATACAAGTTTTCATATGCATGGAATTTCAAGTTGGGATCGACCACGCTAGTTGTGGGGTCTTCACCCAAACGTAATGTTCCCACTTCGTGAGAAACACCACCCAAATCAGCTTGCTTAAGGTCTAAAGTTTCGTTTGCTAATGGAATACCACCCAACCAGTTAATGATATTGTTCTTCAGATCGTTGATCTCATTCCATAGCTCTGGTGAGACTTCATTGGGTTCCATCTGAACCACTGGTTTCACTACGGATGCTCCATCCTGAGTGATGTTATTAGTTTCTACTAAAGGTGCATTCAGTAAAAATACAATTTCGCACAGCATGGAATTACCCAGCATTTTCACATGCTCTGCTAGCAAGTCATCATCTACATATCGCCCTTGGTTCAAATCCGAACCTAGTTCCAACACCATGTTGTAGGAATGTTCTTCAGAGCTATCATTAGCATTTTTATGCTGAGAAAGGAGCTTACTGCTATCTAGTGCAGTGTAGTAGGGGGACTCCAAAGGTATAGCAAAGTGTGTAAAGAAAATTGGGTGGTCTGTAATTCCTACACCAATTTTCTCCGATGAATTATCTAATTCGCTAAGTAGAGCTAATTTCGCACTTTCAACTGTTCCTGCGCAAAGAACAACAACTTTTCCTTTATAAGTACGATGCTTATTGGCAATCAAATCATAAGCAGTGACTCCAGAAATTCGACCTTCTGTTTTTTCCAACTTCACAACCGCATGGTTGAGATTCACCGTCAGATTTTGATTTCCTTTGGGGGAATTAGTGAGGCGAGATTCCATCAACAAATCTGCTGTAGAGAACATACCCACGGGTATAGTTCCTAAATTACCGTTGTTATATTGAACCGCAACAGGTGCATCGAAGTGATTATAATCCGGTAAAAAGTTTCGGATCTCGCGTTTTACCAATTGATGATAAGGAGATGGTGGTTGTGGGGATCGGTTCATTAAATCCTCTGCCCGCTGATAGCCACTATCTTCAAGGTACCACTTGATTTCTTGGGGCCATGACTCCATTTCATAATTTTGCATTCTGGGGATCAATCCTCCCCAAAATATGGAACGACCACCTAGGTTAAAGCCTTGGGCTCCGTTGTAATTTGATTCTGGAGCATTGATGTAATTAGGAATTTGAAACTCATCCCATAGACCCCAAACATGCTTATCAAACTGTCCGATTTGATGT
>JAAUYH010235830.1_pt1 | contig 10609 bp, 8 predicted proteins | sample 7278061 | NCBI WGS metagenome assembly JAAUYH01 (sample SAMN14350203, study PRJNA611818) | marine sediment metagenome | isolation source: surface marine sediment (0.6m) | place: French Polynesia: Moorea | collected 2018-08 | reverse complement strand
ATTTTTGAACAAAACTCAGTACACTTTTATTCTTTCTTCCCTGTTCCCCGTTCCCTGTTCCCCGTTCCCTGTCTCTACGAGTGATTCAGGAATCAAATCGGATTGGTATATTAGATTGAGATTCTTGAGAATTTTCCTGTAAAGCCAACCATCGGTAAGCGAACTCAACACCAGATTTGATCCGGTTACGGTTTTCTTGGAGTAATGCTCTATCTCCTTGATACTGTTGCTGAAATAGTTCTTTGACGCAGGTTGTCATAAAAGTATGAATGGCTTTGATTTCTTCAGCTTGTCTTATGGAGTAATCAACAGATTTATCCATAATCAATGGACGTTTATAGGGTTCTTGGCGTTCTAAAGCATCTTTAAGTTGTCCAGCACCTTGTAAAATCAAATCTTCGTCATCAATTTGTTGAGGAACACTTAAAATTATTTCCAATGCTTTAGATATGGGAAGTAAAATCGTATGACTTGATTCACTTAATTTTGCTTGATAAAATGTTCTATATTGTTGTACTAATTTTGTGATTAATTTCATTAAATACTTGCCTCCATCACTATTTGTATATTTATCTTCTAAATGATTAATGGATAATATTTGGGCATATTTCCAATAACGATAAACCTCTTTATTACTAACATCTCTATTGTCCGCTCGTAGCTTTTGATTGGCTAAAGCAAATACATTCAAGATATTTGTGGTGACTTCACGAACTGTTTTAATAAAATCTCGCCATTTCCCATCTGGTGGTGAGCTGCGAGTCTCTAAATGTAAACTGTAAGCTATTAATAAACGCTGTATTGCTGTTTCAAAATCTTGAATGCGTAGGGAAGTTGATAAACCCAACAAAGTCCAAAAGCCTGGGGGTGCATCCAGAATAACTGATTCATAAAAATCCTGATCATTATTATATAAAGGAACATTACTACTAGTAGCGACTACTTTCACTCCTAATAACATGGGAAGTGTTAAAGCTAAAAAAGCTGGTTGTATCCATGCATCGGTAAGGGTTTTACCAGTTGTTTTGGTATAAGTCATTGCCATAAATGGCAATTCTTCTTTCACATATTTTTCTGTTTGAAAGCGTCCAGATATCGCTTCATCATCTAACCAATCCAAAGATTGTAAAGCATGATTATCCATTCCTGAATTAACCCACTGCTTACGGATATCCCACATATTAGCTCGTTTCATATTATTTACTAAAAGCTTAATTGCAGCAGCCGTTTGCGGTGAATAAACATATGCAGGAAAGATATATAAAAATATCGGTTGCTGTTCTTCTAATTTACCCGATGGTACACCCCAAAAAGCTTGTCTCAGCAACATTTCTAAAGACCAGATTTTAGAGATACCTCGCTTAATTTGACGACCACCCAAGGGATTTTTATTACTGTATTGTTGTGGCTTAAATAGAACTACAGAATCCATTTGGTCTTCGGAAATGAATTCACCAGAACTTAGGGAACAAATTGGTTGTTTGGCTGCTGTTGTTTTTGCTACAGTATATGATACAAATTCATTATTAAATGATAGATTGTCACTACCCCATCCTTTAACTTCTAGATATTGATGTAAATAGCTAGCAAAAACTTCTTTTGTTGGACTATGATATTCAGGAAGTAAATTATTCTCTTGCGCCCAAACAGCTAATTCTTGCGCCCATTGAGACATTTTTGCTGTAACTTCTTCCAGAGTTAATGTAGGGTTTGCTGCTACATAATGTGCTGCTGCTTGATACCAACCATAATTAACTCCTCCTGCTTGAAATTGTGTTTTTTGAGGAGAAATTTGAGCAAAAATATCTAAAGTATTAAGCATCCAATTAATATATTCAGGAGAATTGCCAAAAAATTCTTTCTGGATCAAAAAGATAAACTCAGCAATGCGATCGCAACGAATATCTGCTACTTTACTTAAATAGTCTTTATCGCTTTCATTTAATCCTAACTTCTCTAAACGTTTAGGAGTTGCAGGATTCTTAATATTAGCAACTTTTGTCTCAATGACTAAAGGAAGTTCTGGTATGATCTGCAATGGAGTGAACAACTCTAATGTTTGAGGAGCAACCTTTAAACCCTTACCATCTCGTTTAAATCCAATGTCTCCCGTTAACATTTTACTACTCAAAACTCCGCTTATTTGCTGCCAAATAAAATCTTTGAGTTCTAGAGAATCAGGGGTTTGATAATCATGGGGTGCAAGGTAGACTATCCCTTGAGCAAAAAATAGAATCGGCTCCCATGCTAATTCTCTAGCAAATAACATTACTGCATTATGAATACCGTTACTGAGAATTCCAATAGTATCTCGCAAGCGATGATAAACCAGTTTTTTATTTATCCCTAAAGAACGTAAATGTTCTCGTAATCTATCACCTCCAGTTTGAGTATCAATATCACCAGGATCTGTTAAATGAACTGCAACATCACCAAAGGCTAAAAGATAGCGTAAAGGTAATTTTAACCGGCGAGAATCTTTAAGAGAAAATTCACCTTCTCCCCTTAACCAGTTCGCAGGAATAATATTAGTTCCATGTTTTAACTGTGTATTTTGAGCCAGGAAAGCAATATCAACAATATATTTTCGCCATTCCGACCAAAATAAATCAAAATTCAGTTTTTCTCCCAATTTTTCACATAGTTTGAGAATTGCGGGAATATCATCTGAACCAGGAGGTTGGATTCCTTGAGAGCGACAATGTTTGTCATAATCATGTAAAGTAATTCCCAAACAAAGTAGATATTTTTCAACTTCTGTCAGGGAATTAGCTGAATTTAAATAAGGAAGCAAATTCCAAGATGTAAGTAAAGCATTGAGTACATGAACCATCAAACTTTGGTCTGGTTTTTGCGACCATTTTTGAGCTTTTTCTCTAGCATATTTATCCCCAAGTTGAGATAAATTTTGATAGTGTGCCTCTTCAGAACCTCCCAATGCTGTAGTTAAAGAAAATTCTCTTTCTAACGCTGGTAGTATTGTTTCAACATAAGAACCTAAAATTGGGTCTGTATCTTCTGGTAAAGTTTCAATTAATAGAGTTTGTAGTAAAGTTTGTGACATAATTTGCAAGTTTTTATAATAACGATTTAGTTAAAATATTAATGATTCAAATCGATGGCGGGTAAATTTTTTCAATCGCCATTTTAAGGATTCTAAAAGTAATGCATCTTGATTAAATGCACAACCATAAGCTTGCTCATCAGCATCTATGAGACGATATAAACCAAATAAAGGACTGAGTTTAACAGTTTTGCTAACTTCCCAATGACTATTAGCAGATTTTTTATTGACAGGAACTAAAAAAGCTAGTAGATTCTTTCTTTGTAAACAATTAATGACATTTGATTGGGGATGTCCATCTAAACTCAGCTTCTTGATCAAAGTCAATTCACAATATTCTAGTTCGCTACTTTTACAATTACAATGCAAGGTTAAATTCAACCGTTCATCCAGCCATTCTTGAATGCGGAGATAAACTTGGATATATTTTTCTGGAAATTCTTCCGCACCATAATTAAATTTAGATCCGGCTTGTAAAAAAGTATCCCTATCGATAACTTCTACCAATGCATAGGGTAAAAGTCTGAGTAAATCATAGGTGTAAAAGCTAGTACAAGAGTTGCTACTATCCCAAACCCCGGCTTGTAAGCTGGAACTACCGCGAAAACGTAGAAGTTCCTGTTGTGTGGCTTTTCCCACATCATTATTTTGATTTTGCATCCCATACCATTGCTTACTCACAGATTCGAGATTTTTGCTATAGATACGTTGCAAATTCTCCCTCATTGAATCTTGCAAATATTTACTTACCTGGGGATTGTCCCGACTCATGCGCCAAAACATCCCTTGTACTTGCAATGCACCCCAACGCTGACGATATTCATCAAACTCTTTGGGAGCATCAAAAGCATTAACAATCCCCTCATTTAATTGACTCCTAGTAATACTTTCCTCTCCACCAAGTTTGTCTTGTAAACTGTCTTGTAAACGAGCCATTACCCAAGGAGTATGACCAGGAATTAAAATAAAAGCCTTATAATTATCAAAGCCTGAATGTCTCCCCAAACGTCCCAAACGTTGAATAACTGTAGCAGAATCACTACTCTCAAAAATCAATAAATGAATCCGAAAATCTACTCCCACATCAACAGCAGATGTACCTACAACTAAAACAGGCTGTTGGGCATTTTTTAACTGTTCTTTGGTTTCTTGTCTTTTGTGAGAGTCTATACGTCCACTCACTTCTTTAACAATTATTTCTGGTAATAGTTTTTTCAGTAAACGAGTGACTAAACCAGCCTTAGCTACAGAATTAACAATAATTAATCCCCTACCTGGCTCCTTTTCTTCATTTAATATCACTTGAATTTGGGGAACCATTTCTGACAACCAGTTAGGAGTATCCGTATCCTTTAATTCCACAAACTCTAACTCTACCTTTTGGAGAATTGGTCGATATCCTGGAGTTTTTTGATTAACATAAACTCCCTGCACACGCTTAACCTTAAAACCAGCTTGTTCCAGTTGTGTAATAAAATCTTCTTTTGGGGTAGCGGAAGTAAACAAAAATTTTCTGGGACGAGAATTATGATTCTGGCTGCAACGAATCAAAGTCATGCTATTAATAGCCGCAGTTTCCTGATGGGGACCAAAAATATGAAATTCATCAAATACCCATAAATCTGGCCATTCTGCTAAAGTCATAGGTAGTAAATCTCTACCAGAAGCAGGATTTTGATATTGATAGTGAGTGATGTAATGAAAAATATCGGGGTTGGTAAGTAAAACCGGCTTTTGTTCAATAGCCAGTAACAATTCTTGAAACTTATTACTTTTTTCCCCTTGCTGAACTCGCCGACTTAATTCTGCACCGTAGAGTCTATCAATACGTTCGGTTGGATCTAAATTAAATAATTTATGGTACTCTTTTTGTTGTTCCTTTTGGTCTTCTACTAATTCGATAGTGGGATAAAGACTCATAATCCGAAAATTAGGATTCAGCAAAGTTGGTAAATTAGCTGCTAAACTTTTACCATCTCCAGTAGCAGAAGTATTAAAGATAATCTCTGCATCACCATGCATTACCTCTGCATAGGTTTGTGCTTGATGAGAAGATAAGGGACAAGTACTATCTTTGTGAGGTTGAAAACTAGGAGCTTTTTCGGATACAATACACAGTTGTTGGCAGCCAAGGGGACATTTCCCCAATCCCTGATTAATTTGGGAGTAGAGGGGTTGTAGTTGAATTTTCACGATGGTTGGAAAATCTCGATGAATCTAAAATAGTGTGGATTTATTAAATGTTGTAGTCAAAAAATGATAACAACTGCTTTTTTAGAAGTATAAAAATTTGATATATCCTTCAATTCCATGTATAGTCGGGTTTTGACTGGATTTAGTATTTACGAGTAAGTCTTAAATTATCGACAATTTAAGTTGCATTATTTTATGATGTAGCCAAGTTAATTTTTGACGGGGGAAAGCGGGGGCGAAAACCCCAGGGGCCCGGTCAAATCGCCAGAACCTTGATAATTGAATAGTTTCAGCTTTTTGTACTTTGATTTTTACCTTTTTGCCAATGGCTGAAATCGGGTTTTTTTATTTCCCCGTCAAAATCGGTCGTGGAAATGCCTCTATTATTGAGTTCTAGGTGGCAGACTTTCTTATTAATGAATCCTGGAAACGGGATTGAAACAGGAAATAATTCAACCACCCCAGCGATTTACATCAGACTTTCTTATTAATGAATCCTGGAAACGGGATTGAAACGCATAAGCAGCCTTAGCACTAATGCAAGAGAAAGCCTTTCTTATTAATGAATCCTGGAAACGGGATTGAAACTTAGGAAATATTGGTACAAATCAAAAAACTTATTTATGCTTTCTTATTAATGAATCCTGGAAACGGGATTGAAACACGAGGAATTATTTGAGCAGCTTCTTTACATTCGGGCTTTCTTATTAATGAATCCTGGAAACGGGATTGAAACAATTCAATATTTTCGGCTTCGTTGTAAAGCAGGTCTTTCAATTTAATGAATCCTGGAAACGGGATTGAAACATAGTTCTGGAGCCTCAAGTTTCCCGTACTCGCGGGCTTTCAATTTAATGAATCCTGGAAACGGGATTGAAACCTCAGGGTGTGGAGCTTTCAAACGACTTTCAACTTTCTTATTAATGAATCCTGGTAACGGGATTGAAACTGCAAGTCAAATGGGGCTGGCATTTGTGTCCCCTGCTTTCTTATTAATGAATCCTGGTAACGGGATTGAAACCTGTTTATTTTACGGAAGCGTGGGTCTGAAGCTGAGACTTTCAATTTAATGAATCCTAGAAACGGGATTGAAAGTGATATATTATTCACAAATTATCTAGAACCGCTACAGAATTAATTGGAGATTTTTAATTTTGTTTACGAATACATTTTTCTAATTCCGCTTCAGCTTCTTCAAGAGTCATCGGAACTGATTTAACAGAAGCAGCACGTTTCCTATCAACATAAACATAAAACGCTTGCTTATCTTCTGAATGTTGTTTAACATAAATCAACAGTTCTGTATCTGACATAGCTTGATAATTAAGCTGGTTCATTGAATTAACACCTCTCCATTTGGAAGTATTTCAATTTGTAGTGTCTCTCCCACCAAAATAACAATTCGTTCGACACGTTCATCATATCGAACCAAATTGACTAGTTGAAGTAAATTGCTTATCCTTACCACCATTCTATAGAAAGATTTCAATTGCTGGGCTGTTGACCCCATATGTCACCCCATAAATTTAAAAACATGAATTAGTATCGCAAAACTAGTTCTAAGACGCTTATTTTTTCTCTTAAAAAAGCATAAATTACCATTGATTAATTAACCCAGATTAAAATAAGAAAAATCATATTTTGATTTCAATTTCTATTTTGATTCATGGCTAATAAAACCAGCTATAACCAGATTGCATTTGCCTTATTAATCCTGAAACTACTAGCCGAAAAACCTAGAAAACGAGAGGAATTATCCGATTTACTCTCAACTTATCTAGAAAAACATGGTAAATCTGATGGTGACACCATTCAAAAACTCACCCGGACAATTCGCAAACTCAGAGACTGCGGCATAGAAATCAAAAGCGCCCCCCATTACCCCTACGAATTAATAGAATCAAACTTTCCCGTCATCCTTTCCACCCAACAGCGACAGGCACTCGCCCATGCAGCCTATATTCTTTCAGACATGGGTTTTTCTGCACAAGCAAGCCAAATACAAAAAATTGGCAACCTCAAAATATCTGATATCCCACCATATATCAAAGTCAACTTTAGCCCTCCAGTCGATTATAGTGAAGACAAACTAGATATTATAGTTCGCCAACTTCAAGCAAGAATACAAAAGCAACGTCGCTACATAATTCGATATCAAAGCCCCAATGGAACCCCAAGAAATTGGGATATAGATCGTTGCGAATTACGTTTACATAATGGAGTTCTTTATTTATTTGCATTTATCCCAGACTGGAATTCTTGGCGATTTACATACTTTCCCAACATTGACCAAAACCATCTTTTTCGGGTTGATAGAATCCAGTATGTTGGTGGAGTATCAGATACTCACTGGCTATCTTTGAACTTCCCCACATTAGAAATTCGCTACCGTCTGAGCGGACAATTAGCTAATTATCAACCTAGGAGAAAAGATGAGTTTGTAATTGAGCGCAACTTAGAGTCAAAATTTGTTGATATTATCGCCAAGATAGATTATTGGTTTTGGTTCCGGCAACGAATTTTACAATATGGTGCCAATGTACAAATTATTGAACCCGATTGGGTCACTAATGAAATCAGAGATGAGCATCACAAAGCTTACACTAAATATTAAGATTATAATAGTGTTAATAGAGATGGGTTTATATCGGTGTGAAGTATAAAATAGTTTTGCCAAAAACCTAATGCTTTGGCAAAATCCTGTCCCTAGTATGGATTAACATGAAATATTTTTTCTTATCGGAAGGCTGGACAATTGGTAGAGTATGGGCCACAGATGGATTATGGCAGGTTACTGCATGGCGACGCTCCCCTGAAATTGAACAGCTGAATATTTGTTTAATCGAAACAAGCGAAATGTTATGGCTGTATCGAGTGGAAGCAGCAGTAGTAATGGTAGAAGTGAAACCAAGAGATGAAACATCATTGCCCACATCACAACAAGCCATTGGTCAAGTAATTTTACGACGGTTAATGAGTGCCGAGCAAGTCATCGAACATTTAGGTAAAGCCGCAACTAAATGCCAACTGCAAAATCTCAACTCAGTAGTATTTTAATACTACTCAAATTTTGTATATAGCACTACCTAATTAAATGAGAAACTGATTGAATATTTAAACCGATAAATAGTAAACTTATTACTTCAGGACTTGCGCGTAACCCCATAATTCAGCCCAAATAACTACAGTAACTGACTTTGACTAGAAGCGATCGCTACCAAAATCCCCTTGCAAATAGCTACATATTCTAGTTACACTTTTTAAAACATTCTCATTTTTACTTGGCCCTTGCGTACATCATCCTGGGGATTATACCTTCCTGGCTATATACCCAAAGTACGTCAAGTTTGCCCAATTAACCACGCTGTCTATATTTTTCAGACCAAGCTGTGGAAAAATGTAGACTGTGGCAATAACAAAAACTGAGAGAAGTTTTTTCACAGAGCCAGTAAATTTCCCCACAGGGAACTTATCTGCTCCTAGTCATAACTTCCGTAAGAAAATTGCTTTGTAAACGAACTCATCGAGGAGGGGCGTAGTCGATGGGACTACCTTGGTACCGAGTACACACAGTCGTTCTGAACGATCCAGGACGGCTAATTTCTGTACACTTGATGCACACAGCCCTAGTGGCAGGCTGGGCTGGATCTATGGCTCTTTATGAGCTAGCTATTTTTGACCCCAGTGATCCTGTACTCAACCCAATGTGGCGGCAGGGTATGTTCGTACTACCCTTCATGTCACGTTTAGGTGTTGTAGGTTCCTGGGGTGGTTGGAACGTAATCGGCGATCCCAACTATGACCCTGGTTTCTGGTCATTTGAAGGGGTTGCTGCTGCCCACATCGTACTTTCCGGTTTACTATTCCTAGCTGCTGTGTGGCACTGGGTATTCTGGGATTTGGAATTATTCCAAGACCCCCGCACTGGCGAACCCGCTTTGGATTTGCCAAAAATGTTTGGTATTCATCTGTTCTTATCTGGTTTACTTTGCTTCGGTTTCGGAGCATTCCACCAGACTGGTTTATTTGGTCCGGGAATGTGGGTTTCCGATGCCTATGGCTTGACGGGTCATATGCAGCCAGTAGCCCCGGAATGGGGCCCAGCAGGCTTTGACCCATTTAACCCTGGCGGCATAGTGGCACACCACATTGCTGCTGGTGTAGTTGGTATTATTGCAGGTTTATTCCACCTCACTGTAAGACCACCTGAAAGGCTGTATAAAGCCCTGAAGATGGGTAATATTGAAACCGTACTTTCCAGTAGTATTGCCGCAGTATTCTTTGCAGCCTTTGTCGTTGCTGGAACCATGTGGTACGGTAACGCCGCTACTCCCGTTGAACTGTTTGGTCCTACACGTTACCAATGGGATCAGGGATATTTCCAACAAGAAATTGACCGCCGAGTTCAAGCTAGCCTCAACAATGGGGAAAGTTTATCAGAAGCTTGGTCAAAAATTCCCGAAAAACTCGCCTTCTATGATTATGTCGGTAATAGCCCCGCCAAAGGTGGTTTATTCCGTACCGGAGCCATGGTTAATGGTGATGGTATTGCCCAATCTTGGCAGGGTCACGCTGTATTCACAGATGCTGAAGGTCGGGAACTGAACGTACGTCGCCTACCTAACTTCTTTGAAACCTTCCCCGTAGTTCTGGCTGATAAGGATGGTGTTATCCGTGCTGATATCCCCTTCCGTCGGGCAGAATCTAAGTACAGCTTTGAGCAAACTGGTGTTACAGTTAGCATCTACGGTGGTGACTTAGATGGTAAGACATTTACCGATCCTGCCATAGTCAAGCGTTTTGCCCGTGGTGCTCAAGGTGGAGAAATCTTTAAATTTGATCGAGAAACCTTGAATTCTGACGGTGTATTCCGCACTAGTCCCAGAGGTTGGTTTACCTTTGGACACGCCGTATTTGCTCTGTTATTCTTCTTTGGTCACATTTGGCATGGCTCTCGGACAATCTACCGCGACGTATTTGCTGGTGTAGAAGCTGATATGGAAGAACAAGTAGAGTGGGGCTTATTCCAGAAAGTTGGTGATAAATCCACCAGAACTCCTGGTAAAGAAATTGCCTAAGGCTTTCTCTGCAAATTTGAGGAATGGTCAGAGTAAGGCTGCAAGTTGCTGGTTAAGAAATGAAAAAGGTTTATCATCATCTATCTATAGATATATTTGATATCTATTTCTAACTTGATCTGCGTAACTTCATCCTTCTTTGTTACCATTCTTTCTTGTCACTTGGTACACTATTCTTAACAGGCTAGAAGGGAAAAAATAGTCATATGGAAAGCGTTGCTTACATTTTAATTTTAGCTCTAGCAATTGGAACTCTTTTCTTTGCGATCGCATT
>JAAUYH010148542.1_pt1 | contig 10611 bp, 10 predicted proteins | sample 7278061 | NCBI WGS metagenome assembly JAAUYH01 (sample SAMN14350203, study PRJNA611818) | marine sediment metagenome | isolation source: surface marine sediment (0.6m) | place: French Polynesia: Moorea | collected 2018-08 | reverse complement strand
TTTTATAGCAGTCGCCATTATTGTTAGGACATTTTTCTATTCCCTGTTCCCCGTTCCCTGTTCCCTTTGAACCAAAATACGATGTCCTAACCTATGTGTCCGTCGCTATAAGATTAAATTATGAACATTTTAATATTACTTGATAGAGAAAAACCATGACTCGTCAGCCATTACTGGATCCTAATCGTTCCTATACTTTTAGTAATTATTTTGAATTGGGATTTACAGTAGATGATTTAGTTGCTGAGTTTGGTTACTCCTTTGAGCGAAAATTCCTCACTTTACCACAATATTCCGATAAGTTAGACCGCATTGCTGATTTAAAAGACCGCATTGAAGAGATACTGCCTTATGTAGATTTGGAAAATGAGGCTACCCGTAGGGAAATGCTCATTGCACCCATTATCTCAGATTTAATTCACTATTCCCACGCTAAGTTAAGAATAGAATATTCGATTCAAGTTGACAACCGATTGCAAGGAAAATTAGACTATTTGTTACGTTCGACAACGAATTTAATTGTTATTGAAGCTAAACAAGCGGATATTAATCGAGGATTTACCCAATTAGCTACAGAAATGATTGCTCTTGATCAATGGATTGATTCCCCCCAATCTGAAATTTTAGGGGCTGTGACTACGGGTAATGTTTGGCAGTTTGGTGTTTTAAATCGTCAAGCAAAATCTATCTGTGAAGGAATTAATCTTTACCGTGTTACTGAGGAATTGGAAGTAATAATTAGAACTTTATTAGTTAGACTTGTTTGAATGTGCCTACATTTGTGGGTACAATAACAAAAGTTCAAAAGTATTTTTTGAAAATTTCATCGTTCAGTTGTCAGTGCATCCCAGCGTGCTTTGCTCACCCAAGAAGCATCAGGAGAACGAGTAGCAAGCACCATTGGTTAAAATGAAGCCCGTAGAAGAATCAAAAGCTTCACCAAAGATGCTTACCTATTAATTAACATATTCTACAAGAATACAAGCTTCCAAGGGATCACTCCCCAATAGGTACTGGTGATTTAATTGGGATAATATTCATAGTTGCCAAAAAACTCAACACCAAAAATTGATTGAATTCTATCCCTACTTACCCAATTCCTGCGATCGCTTAGTTGCTGCGATCACCGCTTCTATCAATGCTGAACGAAAGGCAGCTTTTTCTAACTGAGTAATCCCAGCTATAGTTGTACCCCCAGGACTGGTGACCCGATCTTTAAGCTCTGCGGGATGGATTTTACTTTCATTTAATAATTCAGCCGTTCCCAACACAGTTTGTAACGCTAACTGATTAGCAATGGCTCTTGGTAAACCGGCGGCGACACCTCCATCTGCTAAGGCTTCTACCATTAAGGCGACATAAGCAGGGCCACTCCCAGAAAGTCCAGTCACAGCATCCATCAGTGGTTCTGAAACCTCTACCACCTCCCCCACTGCTTGAAACAGTTTTTTGGCTAGTTCTTGATGATTAGCTTTAGTGTAAGCACCGGCACAAATCGCTGTCATTCCCGCCCCTACCGTAGCTGGAGTATTAGGCATTGCCCTAATGATGGGTAAACGGGGAAATGCTCCTTCCAATTGCTTTAAAGGCACACCTGCCAAAATTGAAACTAATAATGGCTTAGTATTATTTTTATCAGTACTTTTAGATTTAATTTCTGAAACCTCGGCTAATTCTTGAGCGATGGCACTAAATACCTGGGGCTTCACCGCTAAAAATATCGCTTCTTCTGCTTGGATGAATGCCTGACGATTATCCGCAGTTACATTAACTTGATACTGCTGCTCTAAATAACTTTGTCGGGAACCTAAGGGTTCGCTGACCATTACTTCCGAACATTGATAAGTACCCCGAGAAATCAGGCGGGATAATAATGCTTCTCCCATTACCCCGCCACCGATTAAGGCAAATTTGATTGTCATTGGTAATTAATTACTGGTCATTGGTCATTAGTCATTAGATTTATTCTGATGACTAATAACTAATGACTAATCCTAGTCTCATTGTGCCATACGGTTGACTTCATTTCCCCAACTAGGATTACCGGTATTGGAGTTGGAACGTGGAGTATGTACTGGGGGCTGAGGCACTTCATGGAGCACAGAACCGTGGGTACTTACTTGTACACAACTGGGAGTAAACAAGAAAATGCTTTCCCCAATGCGCTCTTGATGACCATCAAGGGCATAAGTACCACCTGCGACGAAATCCACAGCTCTTTGCGCTTGATCCGGATCCATAATAGTTAAATTTAATACTACAGATTTCCGTTCCCGCAAAGCTTGAATTGCCTGGGGCATTTCTTCAAAGGTTCTCGGCTCTACTACTAAAACTTCTGAAATTCCATTCAGAGCTCCTGGCATACCAATAACATTACCCACTTGTTTTGTTCCCGTTGCTACATCTGTTGTATTCATTGTAGACATTGGTTCCCGCCAACGTCGATTCTGATTTACAGTTTCTTGGGGTGCGGGTTGGGGATTTTGTTCTTGGTATAAATTTTGGTAGGTTTCTACATCTGGTTCTTCTTCATAGTATTCGTATTCTACGCCTTCATTTAAACCAACAAAATCTTTTAGCTTGGAAAAGATACTACTCATAGGTTTACGCTCCTGGTGCAAATCACCCTTAATCAACTGGTAAAAATCGATGCAGTTTATGTGCTCGAATTATAATTGCGATTTTCTAGAATAACCACTCAGCGATTCTCTTAAGGGGGAGAGGCGATCGCAAGTAGATACTTTAGTTATATTATCGCTGTTTGTAACATCTATTACGAGGTTCGCCAACCAACGCATATCTGAAACAAGCATCTGTTTTTCAACTTCACGCAATAATGAGTCAAGATTATATCCTAAGTAATCTTATATGCAAAGTTGTCAACACCCCTTATTGAGTTTCCCCATTGCCTTGTGTCAACACCATCTCTTTACATATAGGAATTACCCTCAAGAAAACCGTTTTCTAAGATAACATCATGGTTTTGAACCATAAAAATCAATAAAAACACTGAGTTGCTTACGCCCCCTTGGTAAGTACTGTTTTATTAATCAAGAAGTAAAATGGGTAACAGGTTTTTTCCTCTTAATACTTTGTTAACAAACACAGAATTTTCTGGGATTCTCAGTATTGTCAAGTAAGTTTTGTATCAGTATTTATGTTGAGCGTTCTCCAAATAATATAGTTCCTAAACGTATCATGGTTGCACCCGCTTGAATGGCTAAATGATAATCCCTGGACATCCCCATAGACAAATGTTTCATCTGAATGTGTGACCAATTTTGGGATTGAATTTTTGTTGCTAGTTCTTTAGTATGATTGAATACACCTAAAATTTCAATATCATTTAATCCTAAGGGGGGAATTGTCATCAAACCCTGAATTTGTAAATTTTTACATAGATCCAGGGCTGGTAAATCCGTTAATAACTGGGGTATATGCCACCCTGATTTACTGGGATCAGCAAGAAGTTTCACTTGCAAACAAACTAGGGGACTAACCCCTAATTCTGCTGCTAAGTGATTCAAACGCTGTGCCAACTTCAAATTATCCACGGCATGAATCCAGTGAAAATGTTGAATGGCTTTTTTAGCTTTATTGCTCTGTAAGTGCCCGATAAAATGCCAGGTAATATCTGTTAAGTCTTGTAACTGAGTCTGCTTGTTTATGGCTTCTTGGATGCGATTTTCGCCAAAATCTCGGATACCCGCATCATAGGCAGAGCGGATCACCTCAGAAGTAACTGTTTTAGTTACGGCAATTAACCGGACTGAATCTGGCAGCTTTGAGCGTACAGCATCAATGCGTTCGTGAATGGAATTGATCATTGGAAGGTTGTTTTGAAAACACTCTGAAGCTGATCGTACTCCTGAGTTTGCCCCATACGTCGTAAATTACGCAAGCGACTTTCCAAAAGCATTCTGGCTTCTGTACGTCCTATGGGTTGAAATTTAAGTCCTTTAGGATCAGTAGTTACTAAAAAGAAAAGACGTTGGGCATAAAGTGTTGTGAACAGTTCTTGGTTTTGCTCAACCATGCAAACTCTATAGAGCAAACCCCAAGTTGGATGATTTATGTAAGTTTCTAAGTTATCTGGGTTCATTTCATACTGGAGTATGAGTACTTAATGGTTGTGTAATTGGAGGCAAAAAAGTGCCGATAGATGGTAAATGTTCCTGTTTAACACAATATTCGTTGATAATGCCCTAGAGCATCAAGTTAGTAATCAAGAGCAATCATCAATCCTGTGGGAGAGGAGAGTGTGGGAAGTGTGGGGACTGTGGGAGGTGTGGGGAGAATAAAGAAGTGATAAGCTTTTTACCTTCTCTCTTTTCCCCATCTTCTCCCTCTTCCTCATCTGACCACACTCTCCCCTCTCACCTAACCAGGGATTTTGGCATTACTGAATCAGTGTTCTAGTATTGCCGTGCCAAAGTCAAAATAATTGTGCTTTCTAGGTTTGATCTTTTATCAATGGTAGGTTTATTGCCACGAACATATACTAGATCAAGGTATCTGTGGTGATGTTCTGGAGTCACCGCCAAGGATGCAAACCCATAAGATGTTTAGTGGAGCATGTGGAGCATTTCGTCATCACCATCAAACTTTGAAGTTAAGAATTAGTCGCAGCATATTGATTCAGTACCATTGCTAGTGCTTTTAATTGTGCCCGTGCCTTGTGCAGAGACTCATACCATTCTTTCTCTGGAACGCTGTCTGCTACAATTCCGGCTCCCACTTGTCCCCAAATCAGATTGAGTTTTGGCAACTCCTGAGATAACTGTTCCCATAGAAGTGATGGTAAACATTGTTGAGGATTTGTTTGAGAGGTAGAGCTATCTGGTAAATATCCTGCTGGTTTTATGGGAGCATCAACCCCTTTGTCAGGGTCTTCCGCATCATAGCAGGATTGGTTGGTTGATGGGGTGAGGGGAGATGAAGTTTCTATGGTAGATTTTGATGACTTTTGTATATCTTCATATCTTTTTGTATCAACCTTAGTTGCAATGGCTGAAGCCGGAACTAATAGCAAAGTTCTAATCAAAATATTGAGGTCTAAGTTTCCTTGCCAATCTAAATACCCACAGGAACCATAAAATAAGTTACGCCTAGTTGGTTCCAACTCTTCAATAATCTCCATACAGCGAACTTTGGGACAACCAGTAATTGTCCCTCCAGGAAATATGGCACGAATCAAATCTACTCCATTTACAGAGGTTTTTAATTTACCCGTAACGTTACTCACAAGATGCATGACATGACTGTAACGTTCAATGGTGAGTAATTCATCAACGGTTACAGTACCCCACTCACAAACTCTACCTAAATCATTGCGTTCTAAATCTACTAGCATGATATGTTCGGCAAGCTCTTTGGTGTTACTGAGTAATTCATTTGCCAATTGGGCATCTTGTTGGGAATTTTTTCCCCGCTTTCGCGTCCCTGCAATTGGTCTAGTTTGAGCTTGTCCTTGTTGCAATTGCACTAATCTTTCGGGAGAACAACTAATTACTTGTCCCCAAGGAGTATGCCAATAGCTAGCAAAAGGAGAAGGGTTGATGGTATGTAAAGTTTGGTAGATTTCCCAGCCAGAAGCTTGAGTGGTTGCGGCAAACCTTAAGGAAAGATTTGTTTGGAAAATATCTCCAGATTGGATATATTTCTTCGCACGATTGACTGCTGCTTCGTAATCCTCCTGAGATGTGACAAAGTGGGGAGTGTGGGAGGTGTGGGGAGTGTGAGGAGTGTGGGGAGTGTGGGGAGCAGATGAAGATGAAATAATTATTCCATCACTTCTTCCCTCCTTCCCTCCTTCCCTCTTTTCCTCTTTCCCTCCATCACTCCTTCCCTCTATCCATCTCTTCTCTAACCCATCTAATTGTTCAGGACTACTAGCAGCTAGCCACAAAATTTGTTCCTGGTGATCTAAAACAGCGAAACACTCTGGCTCATACCAAAAAGCCACGGGAAACGGTAAGGAATCGGCATTGGTATAGGGTAATTTTTCAATTTCCCAAGCAATATCGTATCCTAACCAACCCAACCAACCTCCCGTAAAAGGAAGTGGGGGAATTGGATGATAATTTTCTGGACTAACTACCTTACCTGGTTGACGTTTTAATAAATTTTCCAGAAATGGCAGCACTTCTCCCAATGGGGGTGTCCACATCTGGGGTTTACCATCTACTATCCGGGGACTACCCGCACAAATAGAGTAACGGGCTAGTTGGGGATAATCCGTAGGAGTAGAGGATGGACTCTCCAGTAAGGTAGCAATTTCCAAATCAGAAGTAGGCAAAAATAAGCTGGCAAAAACAGCAGAACCAGTACATTCTTCTAGAGGACGCGATCGCCAGTACCAAGCTGGTATTGTATTGTTGGCTGCAAGGTCAAAAACCATAACAATCTTGCTGGGCTTTGGGGAATAACCGTTATCATACAGAAACTATTTTCTCTGGCTGGGGATTTAAGAAGGCTGAGAAAGTTGGGTTGACTGGTAGATTTAGGTAAGGACAAAGGTAATTTATCAGTGTCAAATTCTTGCTGACAAATGGATGGAATGATGCTGTAAGTTTTGTGGTAGGCGAGTAAGTTGGAGGTTAAAACCCAATTTAATCGTATATTGTAAATTAATGAAGTTTTAATTTAAAGAAAGAAATATAAAAATTGTCAGCGTAAAGACGAAATATGAGTGTTCGGGTTCCTGAAGCAATGTAAATTTGAAGATGTAGTTATACCAATTTAAAAAATGATTGGGGCAGATGGAAAGAAAGAAAAGCTTATGTAGTAACTCTTTCACCATCCAAAATCTAAAATCTAAAATCTAAAATCTAAAATGGTATTAGCTATCCCCCCATGACTGCATCTAATAATATACCTGCATCAAAGCGAATCGGATCAGTACAAGGTAAACCTGTTTCTGCTTGTACCTGACTAATGGCATCTGTAGCTGCATCATCATCTAAATGGGCAGTGTTTAAGGCAATACCAACTACAGATACGGGAGCAAAAGCACCAGCAGCCCTAGCAACACTTTCATATAACTGAATTACCTCTGGTAAAGCAGGAATGGGCACATGGGCATGTTTACGGATGTGGGTTTGTCCAGGGCGATGTACTAATATTAATTGGGTAGGCTGGGAACCACGGATTAGGGGTAAAGTAGCGGTGGAGCCAGGGTGTAATAAAGAACCTTGCCCTTCAATATGTAAAATGTCGTAATTTTTACCAAAGCGCATAACCATCTGTTCCACTGCACCGGCGGCAAAATCTATTCGCACTGCATCTAAAGCAACTCCATCTCCTGCTAACATCAGTCCTGTTTGCCCAGTGGGTAGGAATTTGGAAGCCATACCCCGCAATTTTGCAGCCCAATGCAATTCTAGACTGGTGGACATTTTACCTACAGCCATATCTGTAGCCACTGTCAAGACTCGACGACAGGATAGAGTGCGTGCCATGCCACTAGCAATACCTAGGTTGGGTGGTTCCTTACGCACATCCCAAATTAGTTGTCCTGGCTTGAGTAGTTGTTTTAATTCGGGGATATTTGCCAATGGTGTATGCAAACCGTTGACTATGGACATACCCGCAGCTAAAGCATCTTTGAGCTCACGCCAATAGTCATCGGGTATATTACCACCTCCAGGAGCAATACCAATTACCAATACTTGCGGTTGATATTCTAGTGATGCCATAACCGAGGCAACAATGGGTACATCTCGCTGAATACCTGTTAATTCTGCTAAGGATTGACCAGCCGATGTGCGATCGATGGCAGCGACAATATTGGCTTCACTGTAGCGTAAAATTGATAACCCTGTTTTGCCTCCTAAGCTAGTAATTCCCTCATGGAGAAGAATGGCAACGGATTGATTAAGTGACAGACGCACGTTGTTGCACCCCCAGTCCTGGTAAATGATTTGGTAACAGTCTTCCTTGTTCCAACTTTGCTCCGATAAAAGGATCGTCAATTAAATTTAAATGGCTATCTAAGTCTAAATAATCAGCTAGGGGTGCAAGCTGTGCTGCGGCTGTATTGGCTAATGTGCTGTCAGAATAGCAACCAAACATTACTTGTAATCCATATGCTCTAGCTGTATGTACCATACGAATTGCTTCTGTTAAACCTCCAGATTTCATCAGCTTGATATTAACACCATCTATAGAATTTGCAAGTTGGGGAATATCCTGGCTATGAAAACAACTTTCATCCACGAATATGGGTAGGGGTGAGGATTGTTTGACTTCCTTTAAGTGCTTTTCTTCTCCCTTCGCGAGTGGCTGTTCTACATACTTAATTCCTAAATCTGCCAACCAGGGACACATAATGCTGGCATTTTCTACATTCCAACCCCCATTAGCATCAACATAGAACTCTGGTGTAGGCGCTTCTTCCCGTAATGCTTGCAACATGCTTCTGTCTGCTTCAATGCCATCGGGACTACCTAGTTTGACTTTGATAATTTGTACATCAACAAACTGTAACCATTGACGTAACCTTTTCCTAGCTCCTTCGGGAGTATTAATCCCAATGGTGACAGAAATTGGTGTGATGGCATTTCTATCCAGTCCCCACATCTGCCATAGTGGTAAACCGACTCGTTTCCCTAGCCAATCATACAGTGCCATATCCAAAGCTGCGATCGCAGCTGAAGGAACTTTTGCTGAGATTAAAACTTGCTCTATTTGTTGACGCTGAAAAGGATGAAATGGTTGTAATTTAGGTATTATTTGCTGCAAACTCTCTTTAATTATTGGTGTAGATTGGCGATGATTGCCAACACCAAAGGGTGATGCTTCTCCCCAACCTTCAATCCCATCTGCCTGAATTTTCACCCATATATTTTCAGTGTGGGTAGTAGTACCGCGACTAATAGTCAGAGGAAACCGCTTATTCACGGTAAATGTTTCCACGTCGATGTGCATAATCGCTGTTGGTAGGGGTGGGGGCAAAGTTAAGTTTAAGTGCTAATTTATCTCTATTTTTTAGATTTGTTATACTTCGTTACAAGCATTATTTTTTTGTGATTATTTTCCCTATTTATTTATTAATTTTAGTTATGAAAAATTTAGAAAAGTGGCAAACTGTAAATTCACGAATGGTGATTAATCATCCCTGGTGTCAGATCAGACGGGATGAAGTTAAGTTACCTAACGGGAATATCATAGATGATTATTTTGTCCACATTAAACCAGATGTGGCTATGGTTTTACCTATGACTGAAAATAGGGAAATAATTTTTGTCAGGCAATATAGGCACGCTTTTCATGATTTTTTTATTGAACTACCAGCAGGACATTTTGAACCAACTCAAGAAACAGCAGAAACAGCTGCTATGAGAGAATTAACAGAAGAAACAGGTTATGTTGCTAGTAATATACAGAAAATAGCAACCCTATACGATAAACCAGGTAAAGATACTAATCAAATTCATTTATTTTTAGCAGAAAATGTGATTAAAGTTGAAGAACAGCAACTAGATTTGACAGAAGAAATTGAAGTGTTATTAATTCCCCAAGCAGAAGTTTTTACAAAAATTAATCAAGGTGAAATCTCTGTGGCTGGGACAGTTGCGGCATTATTTATGGGGTTAAAATAATTAAATAATAGCTGTTGAAAAGTTTCATGACTATTTTTAATATTAAGCTGTTTCGCATTTAAACTTATGAGAATGTCATGTCCTGTTTCATCAATAAAACCATAGGGGCAATAGCTGTTACAGTTGCAATATCATAAGCACGAGCAAGTGAATGTCCTTGCGCTAAAAGTTGATAGAACAACTCTGCCCACTTGATAAAATCGTTAGTTTGCATAATAGTAGTAGCAGCAATGATATTAGTAGTCCGTGAAACCCTAGCAGCTAAATCAATAGAGTCGCAACTCGCAAGCACTACCAGTTGCGCTTGGCATATTTTTATAAGTTGAGCAAAGGCTTCGTATGTCAAACTATCACCCTCGGAGAATACCAAATTACTGTTACTTGGCTCAATATAAGCCAAAAGATGAATCACATCGAACTTTTTTCTAATTAACAAATTTTGAAATTGACTAGAATTTAAATCATGTTCTACTTGAACACTTCCCAAGGATATCTTTCTGATGATTTCAACATCTCTTTCAAATCCTAATTTTTCAAACTGAGGAGTTGATGCACATAAAATTTTTGGTTTCTGAATACGCAATACTTGAGGAATAGATTCTAAACGCTCTGAGACAATAGGTATAGGGCGCTGACCACTTAGACTCTCTGGTCGCCATACTGCTAAAAATACAACAATAGCAACCAAAACGAAAATAAGCACTAACATCCCAACTATTAGCAAAGTGCGTTCTAACTCCTTACTCATTAATGCGATGATGCTAAACAAAACCTCCACAGTAAGCACAACCAATGAAAAAAAACCGAGTGGGGTTTCAATCGCTCGGATAATGTTGGCACGCATAACTGTGGATTTGTGATTTTCAGGCATTTCCAATTATAAAATCTATATTTTTTCTGGATATAGGCAGTGTCAAAATATTATATAAACTCCTCTCAAGCCACTACATTTATATATGGGGTTTCTCCCCTGCTCCCCTTCGGGTTGCGCCACTTGCTACAACGCGGG
>JAAUYH010062568.1_pt1 | contig 10611 bp, 10 predicted proteins | sample 7278061 | NCBI WGS metagenome assembly JAAUYH01 (sample SAMN14350203, study PRJNA611818) | marine sediment metagenome | isolation source: surface marine sediment (0.6m) | place: French Polynesia: Moorea | collected 2018-08 | reverse complement strand
TGCTAACTGCTAGCAGTGGGATTCAGGATAAGGTTGACCGCTATCGGGAAAATGCCCAAAAAATGGGCATCAATATCTTACCCCCTGATATCAATCGTTCTGTGGAAGATTTCTTACCTTTAGATGATAATCATATTCTCTTCGGTTTATCGGCAGTCAAAAATTTGGGACAGGGAGCAATTGAAAATATTCTCGATGCTCGAAGTAACGATGGTGAATTTAAATCTCTGGCAGATTTTTGTGAACGAGTGGAATTACGTACCGTTAATCGTCGGGCATTAGAAACTCTGATTTATTGTGGAGCTTTCGATTTAGTACAACCCAACCGCAGGCAGTTAATCAACGATATTGATGTCATTATTTCTTGGGCACAGCAACGCAGTAAGGAAAAAGCTAGTGGACAACTCAATCTGTTTGACATGATGAACAGTATGGGAAATGCAACAGAAACTGAAGCTGGTTTTGAACAGGCTCCCAGTACCCCTGCGGTAGAAGACTATCCCCTAGCAGAAAAACTACGCTTAGAAAAAGAATACATTGGTTTTTATATTAGCGATCATCCCTTGAAAGCAATTAATCAAGCAGCACAAATTTTATCGCCGATTAGCTTAAGCGCCCTGTCCAAGCAAAAAGCCCGACAAAAGATCAGTGCCGTAGTAATGCTTAATTCAGTGCGGAAAATTATTACTAAAAAAGGCGATCCGATGGCGTTTGTGCAGATGGAAGACATCACAGGGGAAGCGGAAGGGACGATTTTTCCCAGTACCTATCAAGAGCTGGAACCGCTATTAGAAGAAGGTAAACAATTAATTGTTTGGGGTAAAGCCCAACAAAGAAATGAAAAATATCAGTTAATTATTGATGATGCCTCAGCAGTAGAACAGGTAAAAATGCTGATGTTAGAAATCACCCCAGAACAGGCTTTAGATCAGGTAAAAAGTAATTATCTCAAAATAATTTTAGAACAGCAATCAGTTGAACCAAATAAATTCAAAATTCCTGTAATTGCAGCTATCGGTAAAGGAGAGCAGCGACAATTTATTCGCTTTGGACAAAAATTTTGGGTACAGAATGAAGCTCAGGCGATCGCCTCTTTAAAAGACGCTGGATTTATGGCTCATTGTGAATCATTATTGTCTCACTGATATTCATTAAAGCGATCATAATTCCATAGTTTTACTGATGACAATTAAGCTAAAAAATGGTCTGTTTAAATTGAAATAAATAACATTGCTAATCAATTTTTTTGGATTAGAATGTAGAAAGTAAATATAAATGTAAATCTATTTTACATCGAAGTTTAATTGATGAGTGGTACTTTAATAAATAATGAGTTTGACTTCTATTTCACTCATTGAGTATTATCAAAGCTATTTACGTCGCCTTAATTACAGAGCAATATTGGGTATAAAATTTACAATTCAACCAGATGGCTGATCAGAAATCTAAACTAACTCTAGTAAAGCTAAATAAAGCCGACTTAGCAAAAGGAAGGCATGTTTTAATTGTAGAATCTCCAGGGTCAAGACGAGCAGTTTCTCTTAATGCTAATGTATTTTCTATCGGTCGTCATCCTAATAACGATCTTGTAATTAATGATCCTTTGGCTTCCCGTCACCATGCTACTATTGCCTGGATGAGATACACAGAAGGCATCGATAAAACTGATTATTCCTATTGGATTATTGACGGTAGAGGCAAGCAAAAAAGGAGTCGCAATGGTATCTCTATAAATGGAAATAAGAAATCTCTTCACCGTTTAATTTCTGGAGATATAATTAAGATCGGCGATGGAATTAAAATCTCTTACAGCTACATTACCTACAGTACTGATAGTAGTCAATTTTTGAATTATTGTGGTAAAAAACGAGTTGAATACAGGCCACTTCGTAAGAAATTGAATAAAGATACAATGATAATCAATAAAGAAGTGATCAGTGATGATATCCCAGAAGATAGCAGTATCATGGAAAATCCAATAGTTAAAAATGATATTCCAGAAGATAGTGGCATAGTTGAAGAAACAATCATCAAAGGATACCGCGGTAGAAGGAAATAGTTAAACCGCATCCTTATTCAAAGCTGGAGTTTTAAACTCACCAGGGAATATAATGCTTTGCGTCGCTCTTTGCAGAGAAATAATGATAGATACGAATTCTCTAAGCTTCCAGCCCTTGAAATCATTCAAATTTTTCCGAACCATCCGATTTTAAACAAGGTATTTTGACTCTTACCTTGCCCAAATTGGAAGATGAACCTAAAAAATCTGTCAAAGTGGATTTGTCAGACAGTTAATAGCCTTGAGGGGTAGTACTCTTCAATCAGGCTAATAACGCCAACATGAACTACCCTTACTTAATCTTACTTATCTATATTCGAGCAAGTAGTGAATAAGGGGGAAAAGTAAGCAGTCGATGCCCATGATCAAAGTGTTACCCATTCAACTATCGAGCCAAACTTAATGTTAGTTATTTTTATCCCCAAGATAAGATGAAATTAATGCTGTTTTTTCTTGAGGGATAAAGAAGTTATTGTCGCAATCAAACTCATCTAAATAAAATCGATTATCAACAAATTTAAAAGTTTCGTATTGCCAATCTTTAAGTTGCTGATGAACGTCGTCATCTTTGGCGACACCTTCAATGAGCAAGATTGGACGATGATCATTGATGGTTTTTGATGCACCTAATAATACTTGATATTCAAATCCTTCTACATCTATCTTGATAAAATCTGGTGCCAAATTAAAACTATCGAGAGTTTTAACATCAATAGTTATTTTTTCGATTTTGAGTTTATCAGGATCAAAAAAGTAAACTCGATCTTTATTAAGCCAGCTTGCAGCTTTTTCGCGATCGCAAGACCCCAAAGCTGTCATGTGTTTATTATTATAAATAGGATAATAAAAATCCAGAGATGCGGCTTTATCTCCCATCCCTACTTTCATATATTGGAAATTGCTAAATTTATCGACTAGCCTGTCTAGGTAAGGATAATTAATAGGATTAGGTTCAAAAGAAATAACTTTAGCATTGGACTTTAAGGTAAATATCGAAAGAGCGGACATCCCCACGTTAGCTCCAATATCTAGGAAAAGCTGAGGGTCATCTGAACTCAGTAAACTAAATGCGTTAAAGTCTGGTTCATGAACTTTTTTTAGATAATAACTGATTTGATAATTATTTTTAATGTTGAATATAAATTCGTAAGTTTTCGGGAATTGCAGTAGTAGAGAACGAACTATTTTATTCATCGCTTAACCAAACTTTCTCTCTAATAGAAATAAATTGTCTATGTCTATAGGCTTTAAATAGCATTATAAATCTAAAACAAAAATTATTTAGAAAACAGAAAATTCCCTGGCCATTTATTTCGCTGACCAGAACTGAGAGGTGTCATTCAATTGTTACTTTATCCCCCACAGTAATTACCTTGCCAGCTTCCCTAGGAGATAATCTGGTATTAACTGCTATCCGAAAAAAATGATTAAATTGCGCTCGCTCTGTCCATTTGGGGAGAGTAGTCTTTCTTTGTTGAATAAAAGTCTGTTGAAATTTAGGGTAAGGCTTTCCTGTTTGTGGATCACGGGTGACAACGTTGCAGCGACTACAGGGATTAACTCCCATAAAGTTTACATCACCAACTTTAAATTTAACTGTTTCTTCTGGGGTCGTAAAGAGTTGATCCTCCCAGAAAGCAGGTACTCCAGCAATCTCAATATTGGCGCGAAAACGACGGCGCATATCTGCCGTATCTAACTCAGGATACCAGGAGGCGATCGCTTCTAGAGTTGCTGTACTAACTATAGTTGCCCCAGGAGATCGGGTATCATCAGGAAATCCCAGATTTAGATTTTGTCTCATCTCCACAGGAAAACCAAAGTATTCCTCTAACCAGTTACATAATGCTCCATAGGATTCCCTCAGATTAAATGTTCTTGTCTGATCGCTACCCTGTATTCGCAGGGAAACAGTATTAGTTTTGGAATCAAATTCTGAGCGCAGAGCATAAATCTTTTTGTTACGCTTCCCATTAACGAAGTTACCGTCCTGATCAAAAATTGCCCAGGTGCGATCGCCCTCTAAAGCCCCAGATTTAAGAATTGTTACGCGATCGCAATCTACTCGATCTAAAGACTTGATCGGATACACCAACAACCGAGCAACATGAGGATTAATCGAAGACATAAAGGTAATAACCAGAAACTATTCAACTACCATAACTTAGCTCCTCGCGTTGCTTGAAGTTAGGGATTGCATCTGCATTCCACCGCAACTCTATAATAGTTCTATTTATGAGAGGTTAGCATGAAAAAATATGTAATTGAACCTGGAAAGAATACAATCAATGCTGTTGATATTCCAGAGCTGGTCGTTGGTTCAAATGAAATCAAAGTAAGAGTAAAGGCAGCGTCTTTAAACTATCGCGATATTTTAAACCTTCAATCTTCCAACCAAGACATTGTTCCATTTTCGGATGGGGCGGGAGAAGTTGTGGAAGTTGGCAGTGATGTTACAGATTTTGCTGTCGGTGATAGAGTTATCGGTTTATTTTTCCCCACTTGGATCGAAGGGGCAATTAATAAAGGCATTAATAAGGTTGCAAGAGGCGGGGGCAACACCGACGGTATGTTAGCTGAGGTAGTTGTTGGTGACGAGAAAAGTTTTATTTCTTTTCCCGACCATCTAACTTATGAAGAAGCCTCTACTTTACCCTGTGCTGGTCTTACAGCATGGCACGCCTTGTTTGAGCATGACCAGCCTGCCCAGGAAGGTCAAACGGTATTAATTCTTGGAACTGGCGGTGTGTCTGTCTTTGCGTTGCAGCTAGCTGTCGCTTACGGCCTTAAAACAATTGTTCTATCCAGTTCTGATGAAAAGCTAGAACGGGTTAAGAAAATGGGCGCGACGCACACAATAAATTATCGAACCATACCTAATTGGGATGAGGAAGTATTTAAGCTGACCGATAAAAAAGGTGTCGATATGGTGTTAGAGGTTGGTGGCGCTGGAACACTTAAAAAATCAATGAGAGCCGTCAAGGTTAATGGTGTCATTAGTTTAATCGGTGTATTGTCGGGATTAGACGGAAAAGTCAATCCATTCCCTATTGTGGGAAAAAGCTTGCGCGTCTTCGGTATTTACGTGGGTAGTAAAGCAATGCAATCACGTTTTCATAGCGCTCTTTCTGAGCACTCTATTACACCTATCATTGATCGTGTTTTTGAATTCAACGAAGCTGCTGATTCTTATGAGTACCAGAAATCCGGTAGCCACTTTGGTAAGGTCGTTGTCAAGTGTAACTAAGCTTTAAGGTGAAAATTATGCCCCAAATAGTTACTCTTGGTGCAACCAATCTATTGTGCGTAAAGGAAACATCCTATTTAATATACTTATTTAAAGCTGTTTCCAAAGTACTAATTAATTGATCAATGTCCCCATCTGTAGCTACAAAGCAATCGCCAGGAGTTGTTTCTGGCTGGAAGTTGATTAATTTTACTTGACCTTCTCCGATCACAATTATCACCACCTCTCGTGCTGGGTCATAGCCATCAACAATCCCTAATATTTCTTGTATTCTGCCTTTAGTATTGCGGTTTAATTTTTCCAGGTTATCTTGAGAGCAGGCGACAAAATGGGGTGTTGGTTTAAGATCAATACCCAGAACATCATTACGTTCTCCCCACTCTTGCTTTAATCCCCAAGCTAAAGCCGCAAGCTGCTCTTCATAATCAGTAACAAAAAAGTCTAATTGCGATCGCCATTTTTGTTCTGCTATTTCTGGTCGATTGTCGCCTAAATCAAACATATTAACTATATGGATGTCTCGATATTTTCTCAACAGCTAATGATTAACCCAGAAAGGTTTTGGGTCACGAATGAATAACCGCATCATCATCTATCATCTTTTGAGAATAAGCTAAAGTCAAGCTTTCCCTGCTGTTTCACGCTTGCTTTGATTAATTCTCTGGAACAAAATCTGAGCGATCGCACCCTCTTTGCCATCTGTTTATTTACTGTTTGTCGAGTCTTAGAGGAAAACACATTATTGACTACTTTAAAAAACAAGGAAGTGGTTATCAAAAGCGCATCAATGCCGTTTTGGATGCCTATGTGCGACATCAGAATCGTTTAGAACGATAGAGAAAGAAGGTTTCTATTTTGCAGACGACAAATTTTGGTCCCTAAGAGTTTTTTTGATCATAACTTTCCCGTTTAGGGATGAATTAATTGAGTCACTTGATCGCTATTTAGGACAGTACGTGAAGTGCGATCGCTGTTTTGTTGCCATTTTTATTAACTTTGTTGACTCTGATGTTATTTTACATAGCTTTTCAGCACAGCATTCATCCGAGTTTGATAACCTTTGCCCCCTACTTTAAAATATTCCAATACTGATTTTTTGACCCGCAACGTAACAGGTTGTGTGCTATCGGGTTAGACAATTTCTGCATTGTTCCAAAAATCGGCATCAAGCTCTGGAATATCACTAAAATCAATGTCTTTATCCTCAACCTGTGCTATTTTTTAAGGACTTATAGGTTTTTTATATTTGCTCATAGTAGATTTTCCTTTCACGACGAGAAGAATAACTATTCTTCAATTGATACGGGTTTAAAATCAATAGTTAGCCCCACTGCTTGAAGAACAGAGGTTAAGGTATCTAACGTTGGATTCCCGTCACCACTCAATATTCGATACAGATGTTGTCGTGAAATGTTGGATTCGTTGGCAACTGTTTGAGTAGAACCTTTGGCTTCAACTACATTTTTTAAAGCCAGTAGAAATGCTTCTGTGTTGCCATCAGACAAGGTTTCGTCTAAGGCAGCTTTTAAGTAAATTGCTGCGTACTGCGAATCCCCTAGCCTCTGAAGTAAGTCAGTTTTGTAGTCTTTTGTTGGCATCGTTAATTAACCTCTTTTTTGTTCCTCTTGATAAGCTTTCCAGTAGCGACGGGATGTTTTGATATCTTTGGTCTGGGTTTTCTTCATCTCTCCCATCAACAAGAGAATTACTCTTCTCTCTGATATCCCATAGTAGATACGATATCCTCCTCCGAAATGTAGCCGAAGCTCATAGATACCATCGCCTAAGCTTTTGCTATCACCGAAGTTACCTAGATTTACGCGGTCAAGACGTACATCAACACGGGCTTGAGTAGCTGAGTTGAGAGTCTCGAACCACTCATCAAAGGGACATAACCCAGTGATGGTAACATATTTAGAGATTGACCACCGCTGACTTTCCACTACACTCCTTTGTTAAGGCTGTCGCATATATATGACAATATCTATAATAGCTTTTGTGTACCCATCTGCAATTTAGGGACAATTTTTCTATTAAAGTATCAGGCAATGGACAGGCAAAAGTGTTAACCGAGAAGGAGTTGGAGCGGTTATTTAGCGATGGGTTGATTAAGAATCGAGATCGCCATTTAGGGCAATACAAGGCTACTGATGATTTTTGCTTAATTTTTCCACATGAAAACCCTAATAATTGAGAATCAAACCCTAAATGTTGCGAATAATTTATAAAATTAAGACTCAAAGCTATTCTAAACAATAGTTTGGGTTTGATATGAGCTTAAAATATACTAATCACAGTCATACGCTAATCAGACGAGCAATAATAACTAAAAATTCTCCAAAGATAGTAAATTAGAGTTCGATAGAGATAAATTATCAAGACTACTGAAAAGAACGTAAGGAGAATAAGCCGTTGACAGATCAAGCAAAGCAACCTCCTCAGCTACCTAAATTACCTACTTCTGCCATTGAGACAGAACAAGGTTTACAAGCAAAAACTCAAAGGTGGTTTGAATACCCAGTCAAGGCTCAACCTCACCATACTGACTATGCAGGGATTGTTTGGCATGGCACCTACTTAACCTGGATGGAAGAAGCTAGAGTGGAATATTTACGCTCTATCGGCATTGAATTTGCTGATTTAGTGGCTTTAGGATGTGATTTGACAGTTGTCGAGCTTTCCTTACAGTATCATCTGCCAATTCGTCTGGGAGTTTCGGCAATAGTTAAAGCGCGCCTATCCGAGAGTCAAGGAGTTCGGATGAACTGGGATTATGAGATTCAATCCTATGATCGACAGGAATTATTTGTCACGGGGAAAGTTGCCCTGGAGGGGGTAGATCGGGAACAAGGTAAAATTATGCGCCAGCTACCGCCACAAATCCAAGATGCTTTGATTAAGCACGCTACAACTTAATTTGAGTTACGGCAATATTACCGCCAAAACAAACATCCACATCTGTTCCAGGATTGCGATCGCGTTTGGCATATTCTCCATGATAATGATAGGTGTCTCCCTCAACTCTAAAATTTACTGGTAAGGGATCGATACTGGGTTCACAGAAGATAATTTTGGGTTCTGGTTGATCTGCTTCTAGATGAGGTAAGTTAACGTTCCAAAAGCTGCCAGGGGGTAAAGAACGCGATCGCAAATCTGCTAATACTCGACTAGTCCACTGGGTTGCTACTGACCAATTAATGACTAAAGGTTTTTTGATCCAATGGGAAATAGCGATCGCAGGAATACCGTGGATAGCGGCTTCCCTCACCGCAGCTACCGTTCCCGAAATATAAACGTCTGTACCCAGGTTTCCTCCAGCATTGATTCCCGATAAAACTAGCTTAGTATTACTAGCTATCTGAGTAATTGCCAGGCGAGTACAATCAGCAGGAGTACCATCGACAACATATTCCGTAGTCGATCTTTGTTCGAGTTTTATACCTCGATGGGTTGTAACCTGATGTCCACAACCAGAATACTGTTTATTAGGGGCGACAATAGTGCTAGTTTCTGTGATCGCTTGTTGTACAGCGCGAATCCCTGGGGCATCAAAGCCATCGTCATTAGTTAAAATAATCGTCATTTAGGTTGAGTTAGGAGTTCGGAGTTCGGAGTTCGGAGTTCGGAGTTCGGAGTTCGGAGTTCGGAGTTCGGAGTTCGGAGTTCGGAGTTACTCATATAAGACTTTAACTAATTCTGGTAAAGAGTAATTTATGAATCATCAGAAGTTTTGCTAAATAAGAATACATCATCTTGCTGAAAATCTAGCTTGAATTTTGGTGATTGTTGTAAACGCAACAGTAAATTATTAACCAAACTAGGATTAACATTTATACCTAAGTGGCGAGTATTTATCATGACATATTGATACTCATTGATCACAGGTTGAGGAATACTATTATCGATCGCCGCAATGCGCGGACGGTGAGTCAAATGAGGTACAACCGTAGCTGGAGCTAGCACGGGCTTTTCAGTCAGGATCTGAGAAATAGCGATTTTAGTAGCTGCTTGGGTGTCAATAGATTGTAGATATTTGCTGCCAAAATAACCAAATTTTGCCAAGGCTAACCAAGTAACCACTGACCAGATAATAATTGCTTGGCGACTGCGTAGCCAACCACCACCCCCAGCCAGAGTTGCGATCGCCATCAGGACTAAAAACGGTAGAATGGGCAGAGAATATTGGTGAATTAAATCTTTTTGTAAAGGATAGTCAGTAAGTAGATTTAATAATAACAATGGTGTTGCGCCAATTAAGGGAGCGAGATGTTTGCCAGAAATCCCCCACAACCAAGGAGCGAATAATAAAGCTAAATACTCCAGATTAGCAACCGTAAAAATATTACCTAACACTAATCCTGGCTTAAAGATTAAATTAACAGCAATTTCGGTTACCGAGTCCCCCAAAAAACCATATCTCCCCACAGCCGCCGCCTCCTCTCCACTAAAGGCGGGAATAATTAATTGCGTAGCCACAATAAACCAAGCCATACCGAGAATTATAGCGATCATGCCATAAGGTAATCTTTTTTCACTGATGATTAACCACAGTCCCATTGCCACTATCATTAAAGCTAAGACCGCTTTACAGCCCAAGATGATAATGATCGCACTGCAAAACCAACCCAGTTTTTTAGCCCTTGCAGCCCACACCGCAACTAAAATCAGGGGAATAGCAATTACTTCAGGATGAAAATCAAAGAGATTGGCATTAAAAATCGCAGGATAGAGTAAATAAGCAACCGCTAAACCATAAGCTTGTGCATCACTCAAACCAGCTTGAATAGCTAGATACCATGTAGGAAAAGCTCCCAAAGCCAAAGATAGTCCTTGGACAGCAAACAGCCAATGAACATTAGGAACAACTGCATATAGTAAAGCCAAAGGATAAAGTATCCAAGCAGCATGATCCCCCAAAATATGTAAGCCACGAAAACTAACTATCGGCTCTTGTCCCTGGCTAATCAAATAAATAGCATTATCAAAAATACCTAAATCAAAAGCAGTAGATTGAAATAAACCATGGCGAAGACTGCTACAGACAAACAAAACTAGTGTCGCAATAGCAATCAACCACACCAAGGGAAAGCGAACCCAAGATTTATCACTAAAAACCGAACTTATAGCCATAGGTAACTTGTAGGGGAACTTTCAGATTGACAAAACAGTATAACTTATGCATGGTGAGAGATACAGCCCGTACCAATACTGTTCGGATAAGCACTTTTATTTATTGGTGGAGGTATGGGGATTTAGGGAGATAGGGATGTAGGGAGATAATTATTTTCCCAATCCCCCAATTCCC
>JAAUYH010111833.1_pt1 | contig 10612 bp, 3 predicted proteins | sample 7278061 | NCBI WGS metagenome assembly JAAUYH01 (sample SAMN14350203, study PRJNA611818) | marine sediment metagenome | isolation source: surface marine sediment (0.6m) | place: French Polynesia: Moorea | collected 2018-08 | reverse complement strand
TGGTGGTGTTACCATAGAACAGCTACGTAAATATGTCGAACAACAAGATAGACCTAGCCCGTAATTCATCCCGCCACTAAAGTGGGGGACTTCTTACGGAAGAAAGTTAAACCAATAAATATTATTACTCTATTTACCAAAAGTAGTGAGATGGATCGTAAAGCTGAAATGATGATATCAAAATTTAGTTCGATTGAATCTCTCATTACTTTTGCCAATTGTTATCAGGTCCAATTAAAAATAATGTAAGAAGTAACTCCAGATAATTAAATCTATCATTATTTACTTAGGATTAGATCTTATCGATACCTACCTCAGGGACTATATCTGGTAGCTTATCCTCTACGAATCTTAAAGGAGAATATTGATAAGCTGCAATGGTAGCAAGCATAGTTAGAAATCCCATAATGATAAAAATAAGAGCAATACCTCGACCATCACCTGTTCCAATGATACGACCGACGGTACTGGCTAAGGGCCCATTGACAGCCATCAGTGGTTCAAAAACACGGTCAGCAAGAGGTCCAGCAATACCATAAGCTATAGGTGAAGAGGCTGTTCTAAAAGCTAAATTAAAAGCAAAAACCCTTCCTTGCATCTGGGGATCGACTTTCTTTTGAAAGATAATTTGGCTTGAACCATTGATAATAGGCATACCAAAAAAAGCTAAAAAAGAAGCAATAACTAGAAGTGGTATAGAAGCACGCAAACCTGCTGCGACAATACATAGTCCACTCAAAAACATAAATCCAAACACCCCATTTATATGGCGTGGTGGTCCTCCCCAGGTACTCATAACTAAACTACCCACCAACATTCCTGTACCACCAATAGACATAACCATTCCTAGTTCAGTAGAAGAAGCAAAGGATAGGACTAAAGGAGTAACCAGAACACTGACCACTCCTACTAATAAGTTATTAGTCGTAAAAAACAGTAATAATGCCAATAATCCTGGACGGGCAGTTAAATAAGTCCAACCTGATAAAGCTTCTCGTAAAATCGAAGTTTTCTGCCTTTTTTTGGTAATTCTAGTTTCTAGATGTGGAAATTGGACTCCTAGAAGAGTAACTACACCAAAAATAAAAGTAGCAAAGTCAATTAGAATAATGCCATGAAGTTTAATCGTTACAATCAGTAACCCAGCTAGTATAGGTGCAAGTAACTGGGAAACAGCTTCTCCTAATTGAACCATACCACTAGCACGACTGAGATAGCTTTTAGGTACTATGAGGGTAGTAGCCGCGATATAAGCTGGTTTTTGAAAAGTACCAAAAAAAGAATTAATAGAGGTGATTAGGTAAATGTGCCATATTTCCAGACGATCGCTGAACAGGAGAATAGTAAGTATTAATGTAGCTATCCCTGCACCAGAATCACTAATAATCATTACCCACCGACGATTCCAGCGATCGACTAGAGCCCCTGCTACTGGAGAAATAACCATATAAGGTAACGTAGTGAACAGAGAAATAAGCGCAAATAAAGTAACCGATCCTGTATGTTGATAAACCCAAATACCTAAAGCAAAATTAGTCAGTCCAGATCCCAATAGAGAAATAAGCTGTCCGAACCAGATAAACAGGAAAAGTTGCATTTTATTTTAATAGATATACACTGAATTTTAATTATTTATACGAAATCCGATCTCATACCCCCTTTATTTTTCTAGTCTGTGAAGGCAGACTTGACCTGTGTAGCAAGAGGTTTTAACTTCTCAGTTATAAGTGGGTTTTGACAATAGGATTTGGTATTACAGCAAATCTCTAATTAACTGGTGAGGATTGGCAGCGATTTTCTGGAGTAAAATTTGCAAATCTTGAACTATCTGGCTAATTGTATCTCGCTCAAATTGATGGCAATAGTATTGAATTCCCAGAGAAAGTTCTTCTTTAGGGAAAACGAAAAATTCTAACATCCTTGGCAGTCCAATAACTTGAATATTTGAGATCTGTAAACTCATTTTTTCCAGAAAATCTATTCCTGTAAGAGGATAATTTTCAAATGCGATAAGACTTTCAAACAAAGGCAATTTAGAAGAGATATTGCACCATTCTCGAATTTTCTTAAGGGAACTATCAGCATATTGTTCCATTTCTACTTGATTGAAATAAAGTTGTTGCAACCAAGGGATTAGTTTAGTATTTGTAGATATGTTAATTCTAACTGGTAAAACACTACTAAATAATCCCACCATTGATTCTATGCCAAACATAGGTATAGAGCGACCAGAAATAGTATTACCCAAGAGAATATCTTCGTGACCGCTATACTTATATATCAGTATTGCCCATAATCCCTGAAATAAAGTACTAAGAGTAAAGTGGTGCTGCTGCGCTATAGACTGCAACGTAGAGGTTAAACTTGCTGATAAGTTGATATATTGCGCTTGATATTTATGGGTTTGTTTGTTGGAATTACTAATAGGGAGTTTAAAACTTAATAGATTAGAAAAGTCAAAATTTTCAAGTTTTTGAGCCCAAAATGACTGTGCATCAGGTAAGTTTTGCTTATTTAACCAAGCTATATAATTTTTATAGGAAATAGGTAATCCCCAAGAGAATTCTTTTCCTTGATTGAATGCTTCGTAGAAAGTAAAAACTTGTTGAAGTATTATTGGGAAAGACCAACCATCTAATGAGATATGATGGTGACTCCAAATAAATCTATATTCTCGCTCGTTCAAGTGAATTAGAGTACAACGCATCAAAGGTGTTTGGTCAAGTGCAACACCTTGGTTTCTATCTCTTTTTAAGAAATCCTCTAGATTTTTTTCTTGTTCAATTTGAGAGAGCGATTTCCAGTCATGGTTAATCCAGGGTAAATTGACTGATTTATGTACAATTTGAAGCGGTTCATCTAAATCTTGCCAGAGAAAAGAAGTACGTAAAATTGAATGAATTGCTAATACCTTTTCCCAAGCTTGTTTCCAAGCCGATCTATTTAATTCTCCTTCTATCGTAAAAGTACATTGAATGAAATACGATCTATTTTTTGGACGATTAATTTGATAGCAAAATATATCCTGTTGTGGAGGAGAAAGAGGATATATATCTTCAATATTCTGACCAGTAGTATTAAGAATATACTCTAATTGGGACGCAGAAAGCTTAGCTAAAGGAAAATCTGAAGGAGTATAACCTCCTGCCAAAGGTGACAAACAATGAGTAATTAAAGATTGCAAAGATTCTTTGAATCTCTGGGCTAGGTTCGTGATTGTACTATGCTTATGTATTTCTTTGCTATAAGTCCAATTGATTTGTAGTCTCCCTGATTTAATAAAGGCATTAATTTCTAATAGATGGTTGCGTTTTAGCTGTGGAGCGTAAAGTAAACCACTAGACTCTTCAGCAAAACCTAATATGGGATTAAGAGATGAGATTCGATCCAGTTGTCCGAGGTAGTTAAAACTCACTTCCGCTTGCGGGATTAGTTTTAGTTGATTAGAAATTTCTTTTTCTTGACTTAGATAACGCAGGATACCGTAACCAATACCATTTTGAGGAACGCAACGTAACTGTTCTTTTATCGATTTCAAAACCTCTCCTGGAGGACTATTTGGATCTATTTGCAATAGGAGAGGATATATAGTAGTAAACCATCCCACTGTACGCGACAAATCCACATCTTCAAACAGTTCCTCCCGTCCATGTCCTTCTAGATCGATTAGCAATGATGATTCTCCAGTCCACTGAGTAAAGCTCTGCACTAAAGCAGTTAGCAATACATCATTAATTCGAGTATTGTATGCTTTTGGGACTTCCTGTAATAGAACATGAGTTTCTGCTTCATTTAGAGAAACTGACACATCTACTGCTGAAGCTACAGTATTTAAACTCTTATCAAAAGGATAGTCTACAGGTAAAGTCTGAGAAGAACATTGAGACAACCAGTAATCTAATTCTGACAATAGTTTTGTTGAAGCTACTCCATATTCTTTCAGTTTTTTAGCCCAATATTGAAATGAAGTTGTCTTAGCAGGTAGTTGAATGGCTTCTCCACTGTTTAATTGTTGGTACGCAGTGGCTAAATCTTCTAGTAAAATCCTCCAAGAAACTCCATCTACCGCAAGATGATGAATAATTAAGAGTAAACGACTGGGTTTATCTTCTCCTAGATTGAATAGAGTCGCTTTGATAATTAATCCTTCCGTAATATTCAGACTTCCCTGTAGTTCACTAGCAATCGATTCAATTGCCGTTTTCTGTTTTTCTGTCTCTAGATTTGATAAATCTATCGTTGTGAAAGGTAAAATTTCTGCTACAGGTGTATTTATTTGCTGCCAGCCTAAATCATTTTTAACAAATTTTAAACGAAGTGCATCATGATGATGCAATAACTCTCTGATAACTTCTACCAATAATTCTGGTTTAACATCTGAATTTACTTCCAATAATACAGCTTGGTTGAAGTGGTGAGGTTCTGATTGAGCTTGGGCAAAAAACCATTCCTGAATTGGTGTTAAAGGTACTTCACCAAGTATTAAATCCCGATCTGCTTCTACTAAAGATGATGGGGTAACTACATTAGCTAATTCAGCGATAGTTTGGTTTTGCAATATCTGTTTGGGAGTAACTTTCCAACCAAGCTGATTTGCTTTTGCCACAATTTGAATACTAAGGATTGAATCTCCTCCCAATTCAAAGAAATTTTCATCAATACCGATCTTTTCTAAACCTAAAACTTCAGCCCAGATCTGAGCTAAAGTTTTTTCAATTGCAGTTCTAGGCTGCGCTAACTTATCTGTTATTGTCTCCCTTGACTGTTCTGGTAACGGTAATGCTTGGCGATCTAGCTTCCCGTTAGGTGTTAATGGTAAAGCATTAAGTTTTACAAAAGCATTAGGGATCATATAGTCTGGCAGTTTCTTAGACAGAAAGCTTCGTAATTCACTAATATCAGTTAAATCTGTCTCAGCAACTATATAAGCTACTAAACGTTTATTTCCTAGTCGATCTTCTCGATCGATTACTACTGCTTCTCTTATTTCTAGATGTTGTTGGAGTACCGTTTGGATTTCCCCCAATTCAATCCGAAATCCGCGAATTTTCACCTGATGATCGATCCGCCCCAGAAATTCAATGTTACCGTCAGATAGATATCGAACTAAATCCCCAGTTTTGTAGAGACGAGATGATTTTGACGGATCAAAAGGGTTCGGAATAAATTTCTCAACTGTCAATTCTGGACAGTTGAGATAGCCTCTAGCCAAACCAACACCACTAATATGCAGTTCTCCAGGAACGCCAATAGGGACTGGTTGGAGATAAGAATCTAAAATATAGACTTGAATATTACTAATAGGACGACCAATAGGCGGTTTAGCTTTAGTGTTGGTACATTCGGCAATAGTGGCACAGACAGTGGATTCAGTCGGTCCATAGGCATTAAAAAAGCGCCTTCCTGTCGACCATGTTGCTACTAATTCTGGTGAACAGACTTCCCCTGCTACGATTAGACTTTTCAAGGTTAATACTCGATCGGTTGGCATAACAGCTAGTGCCGATGGAGGAAGCGTCACATGGGTAATGGCTTTGGTTTGTAATATCTCTACCAAATCTTGTCCTGGTAGTAAAGAATCTGACTTTGCTAGATAAAGACTTCCCCCCGAACATAATGTCATGACGATTTCTGAAATAGAGGCATCAAAACTAAAAGAAGCAAACTGGAGAACCCGACTATTTCCTTCTACCTGAAAAGCTTTAATCTGTTCTTGAGCTAGGTTACCTAATCCTTGATGATTAATTAGTACACCTTTTGGTTTTCCAGTAGAACCTGAAGTGTAAATCACATAAACTAAATTAGTGGGGATAATATCAGTAATAAAATTATTCTCGTTTTCTTGAGCAATCAAAGCCGAGTCTCTATCTAAACAGACTAGATTCGCCTTATACTTGGGTAATTCTCCTAATAACCTTTCTTGAGTCAATAGTACTGATACTTGAGAATCTGAAAGCATATAGTCCAAGCGGTCTTTAGGATAGCTTGGATCTAAAGGAACATAAGCACCACCTGCCTTGAGAATTCCCAACAGTCCTACCACCATTTCTATAGAACGCTCAATATAGATGCCGACTAAAACTTCTGGTCCTATTCCCAAACCCTGTAAGTAATGAGCTAATTGATTGGCACGACTGTTTAGCTCTCGATAGGTTAATTGCCGATCTTCAAACACTACAGCTATTGCATCAGGAGTTCTCTCCACTTGCTCCTCAAACAACTGATGGATGCATTTGTCTTGAGGATAATCTGCCTGAGTGTCGTTCCACTCTATCAGTAGCTGATGTTCTTCGCTTGGGGTAAGTATAGGTAAATGACCTATGCGCTGCTGAGGATTAGCGAGAATCCCTTCTAACAATACTTGAAAATGTCCCTCTATTCGAGCTATGGTCGCTGCATCAAATAAATCTGTATCATATTTAAAGACACCCAGAATTGAATCTTTTGTCTCAATCATCTCTAAGGTCAAATCAAACTGACCCTCTTGCCTAGGAATTTCAAAAGACTCTAGCTCTAGACTGCCCCAATTGACTCTACCTAGGGTTTCGTCTGCTGCAAATAAGTCGAGAATATCGCCAGATTTATGAGGTTTCTGGAGAACAAACATCGTCTGAAAAAGTGGCGATCGACTGGGGTCTCGTTCTGGCTGAAGTCGATCGACCAGTAAGGGAAAAGGATAATCTTGATGAGCGATGGCTCCAAATACTGTTTGGCGTACTTGAGAGAGGAATTCCTCAAAAGTAGGATTCCCTGTCAAGTTTGCCCGCAGAACGACAGGATTAACCAAATAGCCAAAAACTCTCGACCATTCTGGCTGGTTACGGCATTTCATGGGAGAGCCTACCAAAATATCTTCCTGACCTGTATAGCGATGCAGCAAAACCTGAAAAGCCGCTAAAAGAGTCATGAAAAGAGTTGTTCCCTCAGTATGGGCTAGTTCTTTGAGTTTTTGGGTTAGTTCTTGGCTTAACCTAAAAGTATGGGAAGCTCCTCGGTAAGTCTGTATTGGAGGTCGAGGTCGATCGGTAGGCAGATTTAGCACGGGTAGTTCGCCAGCTAGCTGCTGCTGCCAATAGTTCCAAAGTCTTTCTCCTTCGGAACTAGCTAAAATTTCTGATTGCCAACGAACGTAATCTAAGTAAGAAAAGTCGAGTGGTGGTAGGAGTGACTCAACTCGATTGATTTCGGCTTGGTATAGTACTCGCAATTCTTCCAGGAGCAACCAAACAGACCAGCCATCGCAGGCAATATGATGTATAGTTAGCAATAGAATGCGGTCGCGCTCAGAGCAATTAAATAAACTGACTCTCAGTATCGGTCCTCGTTCTAAATCGAAGGGTCGCTCATAAGCTTTTATAACCTGCTGTTTCAATTCATCGAGACTCCAGGCGGAAGCATCAAATTCTTCAAAGCAAATTTCTTGGCGATCGCGAATTGCTTGCAGAGGTTCGCCGTCTTGCTCAAAAAAGGTGGCACGGAGCATTGGATGGCGATCGTTCAGCTTCTGAAAGGTTAGCTTTAAAATAGAAATGTCTACCTGAGAGCAGATTCGGGCTGTAAAAGCAACATTATAAGCAGCACTTTGGGGTGCTAACTTATATAAAAACCACAGAGCTTTTTGACCGTGAGAAAGAGGATGAACTCCATAAATATCGCCTTTTTGTGGCAGGATGTTGAGTCTATTTCGCCCTTCTGGTGATGATATATTAGTTGTCAGTATTCCTTCTTCAGTCAAATACTGGGTTAAAGCTTCGATAGTTGGGTGATCTAGCAACAACTCAGGATCGAGGTCGCACCCGAGCCAATCCTGAAGATCGCCACTTAAAACTACTGCTTCAGAAGAATCTAGACCGTAGTGTTCTAAGGGAATGGCAATATCAATTTCGTTCGTTTCAATTTCTAGTAATTCAGCGATATAAGAAACCAGCCAAGCTTGGATATCTGCTGCTGTTTTGTTCTTTCCGTCACTATTATCTTGAATATCGGTGATATAGTCCCCAGCTTCGGCTGGCATTGGTGGAACTTCAAAAGTTTCCATTTCTGTTCTATTATCCATATTTGCTCAAGCCAGATTAATTACCCGAGTTAATTATAAGAAGCTCTATATAAAGTATTCGATTAATGTTGGATGTTATTAGAATACCCAATGTTTTTGTCAAACTAACAAACCTAATTCAAAAAAGCAAAATCGCCTCAAAATTATGCAAACTAAGAGGCAAAGTATTATGAACTACGCTAAACTTAAGTAATAGTAAACTACCTTAATTTTATTGGTCTAATTCGGCTAATTTTTTCAAGTTTTCTTGAGTTTACCTAATTATTTATTGTGCAGCACGTAGCCGATCGCGCTCGTAACTTTTACTTTCCGGAATTCTTCTGTGCTGGCGCTCTTGGCTACTACATCTAAAGTTCCTTCCAGAAACTTAGTGCGACAAGAAGAGCGACGGATTTTGCCACTAGAAGTCTTGGGAATACTACCCATTCTGAGTAACTGGATGGCATCAACTTTTAACCCATACTTTTTAACTACTGCTTGCCTAATGCTATTCAAAATATCATCATAGTCCCCAGGATAATTGAACTCAACTCCCAAACCTGGGTCGATGTTTTCTTGACGACGCTTGATTTGTAATTGTATTCCTTGGTAGTTTCTGGTCACGGTTTTAACCCGTTTTTTAAAACGACGTTCTAATTCAACAACCACTACCAGCTTTTCCTGACCGTTTATCTCTAAGGCAAAAGCAGCTCCACAACCAGGTCTTATAGATGAATGGCTCTTTTCTACTGTTAGCTCAATATCCTGAGGATAGTGATTGCGTCCTCTAATGATAATTAAGTCTTTCAATCTACCTGTAATAAATAGCTCTCCATCCTCGCGTACAAAACCCAAGTCCCCCGTTCGTAGAAAAGGTCCTTCTTTAGTATCTTTGGTGTAGGCATTGAAAGTCTGCTCGGTTTTTTGCGGTTGTTGCCAATAGCCCTGGGCAACGCTCGGTCCCGATACCCAAATTTCCCCAACTCGATTAACTGGGCATCTTGTTAGGCGATCGGGGTCAACGATAATAAATTTTTGCTCTAAGTGAGTTTTGCCTACACCAACTAGTTTACGTGTTCCTGGCAAATCTTCATGGCTAAACACTACTTGATTTTTTTCTAGCTGTGCTTCCATAACTGTCTGAATAACAGGTGGAGTCGTTTTTCTTCCCCCAGTGACAAAGAGAGTCGTCTCAGCCATTCCGTAGCAAGGATAGAATGCCTCCCGTCGGAAACCACAAGGTGCAAAAGTATGAGCAAAGCGTTCTAATGTCTCGGCTCGCACGGGTTCAGCTCCAGTAAAAGCTACCTCCCAACTACTAAGATCGAGACTAGCTTTTTGTTCTTCAGTAATTTTATTCACACATAGATCGTAAGCAAAATTTGGACCACCACTGGTGGTTGCCCGATACTTGGAAATAGCTTGCAGCCATCGAAAGGGTTTTTGTAGAAACACTACTGGTGACATTAAGACAACGGGAAAGCCGACATACAATGGCTGTAAAATTCCACCAATAAGTCCCATGTCATGATAAGGGGGTAGCCAAATAACACCTTGCCGATCGGACTTATGTCCAAATTTCTTTTCGATGAGCGACAAATTATGTATTAAATTTCCATGAGATACCATCACTCCTTTAGGGTTTCCTGTAGATCCAGAAGTATATTGTAAAAAGGCTAGGCTATCTCTGCTAATTCTGGGCTCTTGCCATGACGGAGCCAGATTGCCGTCAATATTGTCAGTTGCTAACCATCGCAAAGATGATAATTCTAACTGTTGAGCAAAATTCTGCTCTACATTTTTCCAGATGGATGCAGTAGTGAGTACTTCCGTTGCTTGAGAATCTTTGACAATTGCCTGAAATCGCTCTAATGACTGATTTCGCCGGGGTGGGTAAGCTGGAATAGCAATAACCCCAGCATACAAACAACCAAAGAAGGCAGCAATAAATTCTAACCCCGGAGGATATAGTAGCAAAGCTCGTTTTCTCGTTAAACCTAAATTTTGCAGCAATCCCCCAATCAATCTCGCTTTGTGGTCTAATTCGCTATAAGTTAGGCTATGTGTTTTAGTTTCTCCATCCTTTAAAAAAGTATAAGCTATTCGATTTGGTTGATAATAGGCTCTTTGACGAAGAAGGTTGACTAAACTATCATAACTGGGAGAATGTAAAAAATCTTTTTTAAAATTTAGCATTTTGTGCTACTTTCAGTATCTATATATACTTCTCGAGACAACTTTACAGAAACTACAAGAAATATAGATACAAAAAGTAAAAACTTTGGTAATAATACTTACGAAAATTCACATAAACCTAGATAGAATTGTTTGACACTCCCTCGCTCCTTGACGAGGGATTCTTCTCGACTAAAGCAAAACTGCTAAAGAAGGAAGCTTTTTATCCTGACTGCTGCCCACAGCCAGCTTTTTTATGAGCAAGGCACTGTTGTAGTCTCTATCACAACTTAAGTACCTAAGCAAAATTAATTGTATATTCTGTGCCAAAATCTTTTAAAACCTTTTCGACATACTCAACTAAATTTTTCCAGCTAGAGTATGCCTCTTTTTCAATCCACT
>JAAUYH010005058.1_pt1 | contig 10612 bp, 6 predicted proteins | sample 7278061 | NCBI WGS metagenome assembly JAAUYH01 (sample SAMN14350203, study PRJNA611818) | marine sediment metagenome | isolation source: surface marine sediment (0.6m) | place: French Polynesia: Moorea | collected 2018-08 | reverse complement strand
GAAGGAATTAAAGTTCTCCTAGAGCCAATGAAAGAGATTGAAATAGTCGGGTTTGCTGAAAATGGCATAGAAGTTTTAGAGTTAGTTCAAAAAGAAACTCCAGATATTATTTTATTAGATATCGAGATGCCTGAAATTGATGGATTAACTTTAACCAAAAAGATTTCTTCGGATTTTCCTGAAATTAAAGTTATAATTCTCAGCACCCATTTAGCGGCAGAATATGTTTCTAAGGCACTGGATTTCGGTGCAAAGGGCTATATCTCTAAATCTGCCGTAACCCAAGATTTATCTTTGTCAATTCAATTAGTTGATCGAGGTTATTCTTCTATCAAACATGAATTGATTACTCAAGTTTTAGAGCAGAATCAACAAATAATTCTTCAATATCAGAAGCGAATAAAGGAACTAGAATATAATCAGCAAGTAATTGAAAATAGTAATCAAAAAAACAAAAATAAAAAGGGTATCTTTTCATCAAAAAAGAGAAAAAAGTCTTCTGGCGCAAAAAATAGTAAAGGAAAAAATATTTTTCAAAGTATTAATCTGATAATTAGTAGAAGTACTGAAGCTTTCTTAAAATGTTTAGACCGTATTTTATTTGATCATTAAAAAACAGTAAGCTTATTATTCAAGTTTCAGTAAGTCTAGGAATCAATTGAGCTAGATTACAAGGACGATTACGAGAATCTAGTTGATCTTTAATAATATTCCATCCTGTTTGACAAGCACCAGAGGAACCAGGTAAACAAAAAATATAAGTTCCGTTGGCTACTCCAGCTAAACAACGGGATTGAATAGTAGAGGTTTTAATTTCTTGATAAGAAATCATCCGAAATATCTCACCAAAGCCCTCAATTTCTTTATCTAGTAAAACTTTAATCGCTTCTGGAGTACCATCTCTTCCTGTAACTCCTGTACCACCAGTGGTTAAGATCACTTGAATAGACTCATCAGCAATCCATCGAGATACAACAGCACGTATTTGATAAATATTATCAGGGACAATAGTTTTTTCTGCTAGAGAATGCCCTACTAACTTCAGATTATCAACTAGTATTTTGCCCGATTTATCATTATCTTCGGTTCTAGTATCGGAAACAGTCATTACTGCTATCCTTAATGAAAGCAAGGGATTATTGCTATCCATCATTTAATTCTCTAAATCACTTTTTTAACCAAGATAATCAAGAACAACCTTGACGTACCAAATGTTGTTTTTGATTAAAGATTTTTTGTTCTTCTGTGAGTAAATCATAGTTGTCAATCGGAGGACGCATATCCCACTGAGTTTCGGCAAAAACTAACAGATTAAAGGTCATAATCAAACCAGTTGCTAAAAACTGCCAACCTATACAGTAGGGTAATACGGCAATTCCTAAGATATGAAATAATCCAGATACAATAAAAGCACGCGATCGCAAACCTATACCAGTAGCAATATAACCTATTGCACTTAAAACTAACCAGATATCACATAGGTGCATTAAGACTTTTCCTAAACCCCAAAAAATTCCTAAGTCGGTTATTACAACTCCCCCAAACATCAATAGAATCCAGGTGTATAGTACCCAGCGTAATCTCTCAACTCTGACCCAAAAATAAGTCAATACAGTCATTCCTAAGGTGCCAATAACTGTTAATACTGACCAAATAGTTGCTTGGGTAGTCCAGTCAATGGGGGAAAATTGTGCTGTAAAGAAGATAACAGAACAAATCAAGCCCCAAACCACAAAAACTTGATCAATTCTCGTATAAAGAGCAGAAAATAGAGTTTTGTCTTTAATAGCAATCTTAAGCTGTAATAATCCTTGACGATCTTGGAAGTCTAAAGCCTGTTGTTTAGGACGAAATATAGGTTCAGAGAGGTTTAGGAAAGTCATCTAGATAGAAGAGATGGATGGTGTCAAAAAAATGTTTATATATCTTTACAATCTTACACCTTTTGGAACATATGGACAAAATGAATTATGTCATGGTCATAGCTGTCCAGATTGTCCAACCATCAACTAACCAAAGAAGCATGGTACAAATAAATAAGATTAAATACATCCAAGGTTGAGATAAGGGACGAACATCGGAAGTGTCTATAGCTGTTTTTTCGGTGACAATTCCCACCATTTTGGCAAATCCAGCAATCCGCATTGGTAATAGATAGGCGCAGTCTTTTTCAGGAGTTACGAAATAATATACTAAACCTCCTTGCCCTGTGGTACGCATCTTTAATTCAGCAATTTCTTGCCATTTTAATGCCCAACGTTTGAACAGAAAATGAGGTATCCAACTAGGGTAGGTAACTTCTATTTTGGTATCATCTAAAATTACTTTTTGACTCAAAGCTGCAAATACTGCGATCGCACCAATTATAATTCCAATCCATAATAAATTGGGGGGAATAGGGGCTGATGTTGCTGTTGCTAAAAATGGCAGAGGTACGGTTAAACCAACGTACAAGCATAAGAGAGTGATACGGATTATGGGGGAAATATTAAAACTATTGGGTGGGTTCATTTTCAATAAATTGATATATTTTCTCCATTGTCACTGTTTTTTTAGTTATTAGACAAGAATAGAGACGCTTTTCCCTAGGATAGAAAAACGCCTCTAGTATTAAGTTCTATTGAACAGTTGAATATTTTGATTTAGGAATTAGCTTTTATACAACATCAAAGTTTTCTGCTGATAAATCTAAACCACTGTCAAGTCTGGCAAAAATACCACCACTACCAAATCCAATTTGACTACCGTTGGTATTGTATATGAGAGAGCCTGTGCCTTTTTCATAGATGATAGTAGCATTGCTAGATAAAGCAGAAAGAAAATTATTTGCTACTCCAAAAGATATGGGTCCTAATGACTTATTGAAAGTTTCCTGACTTACTACTATTCGATCTTCTTTAGTGAAATCTTCTACAAAATCGAATCCTATTCGACGGAATTTGAGACCATCTCCACCGAAGACAAAATCATCAGCATCATTACCTCCAGTCAAGTGATCAATTCCTGCGCCACCTTTAACAGTATCAGCACCATCTCCACCGAGAATAACATCATTTGCAGCTCCTCCATCAAGATAGTCATCTCCTGCATCACCAGAAATATGGTCTCTGCCGTAACCTCCACGAATCAGGTCATTTCCTGCATCACCAGAAATATTGTCTTTACCATAACCTCCATTAATATCGTCATCTCCTGAACCGCCATTGATAATGTCTTTACCATGACCTCCATGAATCAGGTCATTTCCCGCATGACCAAAAATCTTATCTCTACCATAATGCCCGTAGATAGAGTCATTACCTAAACCACCATTAAGAACATCATTATAATCCGTACCTTCATTGATTAGAGAGAAAGCATTATCTTGAATAGTAGTAGTATCAGTATTACGACGGATCAGATCCGAGAAAGTTACATCTTCAATTTGTTGGATTTCTTGCTCAGAGAAATGATTTTCATAGTAAAAGCGATCGCCATCTCTAAGACGAACAAATTGATCCACCAATACCGCTTGAAGAGTCTCTCCTACCGCAGCACCATCAAGATGATCTTCTGCGAGTAGTCCGACAAAAGCATCAATATTATTAACATCGCCTTCATAAATCTCCTCTAATTTGGTTTGTAATTCCCCATCAGAAGTAATATCAGCAAAACTACTAACTTTTTGTAACCCAAAAGATTCTCGAATCGTATTGTAGTCAGCTAAACCATGAAGTCTAGCTCTTTGTAAATTGATAGCAAACAAATCTCGTCCGCTAACCCGATCTCCTCCGCCAAAAAGCAAATTACGAACATCGTCAATAATTTTGAGATCGATATTTTGACTTAAAGAAGAAGCAATACCTCGAAAAATGGGATCGATTCCAGTTTCTTGTACAACATCAGTAGAACGGAAAAAGACCTCTGCTAAATTTAAATCACCCTGTTCGATAGTATTTCCCTCAACATCAAGGCGAGGAATTATGGAACTAAGCTGAGTATGTCCTAAACGGAAAGCAGCACTAGCAAAAGTTCTAGTAATACCTACATTAATAGTGGAATCATAGCCTGTATATTCTGGCAGTGCATCAACTCCTAATAAAGCTGGTAAATACTCGTTATAAATAATTGATTGATATTGAGCAATATTAATTTCCCTTGCTCTTTGGAAAATTTGTTCATCATTCCAATCTGGATGAGCAGCAGCCAAATTTTCTGCGATGCGGTTATGTTCCCGCACAAACAGAGTGTGCATAGAAACTAAAACCGAGTTTTCATTACTACGTACATCTCCACCAACAAATAAACGACTGGGATCGCCACTTCTAGGATCGTCATTTTCAACTGGGTGATCTGAATCATTAAAAGGTAACAAATTACCTTCGCTGACTTTTAACTTACCATTTTGAAAAGACCGCAAAAACTCTGCTCTTTCATCATCAGAGCCATAAATATTCGACCCATCAATCCAAGCTGTAATGTTATTAGGAAGTTCGCGAGGGTTAGTAAGATCGGTACCAGTACCTTCAATAAAGGCAGAATCATTAAGAGGAATCTCTACCTTACCAGTAGCTTCGGGATCAAGAAAAAGATCGCCTTCAGGAACTGGAATCGGAGCTTCTTCCAAACCTTCAGGAATTAGATCTAAATCGTGGTCTAGAAACTGTCCAAATGCCCAAATTAGGTTAGTTAGACCTCTATCACTTGGGATATCTTCTGTTTGTTGTGCTAGCTGATTACTGATAATACGAGGATTAAGGCGGTTCTGCCCCGAAGGAGTAGAAAAACCATCACCATAATCTAGGGGCGCAAGATTAAGAATTGCACTTCCAGCCGAACCCAATTCAGAATTATTTACATTGTTACCAGTACCGTCAAAAGAACGGAATTGATAATTACCAAAAGCATAGCGATTGTTGTTAATTAGATTATTGTCAGTCATAATACATGCAATTCATTTCGTAAAATTAATGGGAGTTACCAATGGTTTAACTCCCTTTTCTATTGTTGAATCTATGTATGTTTTGCAAATGTAGTTTTATGCAGCCCAAGAAAATTTGATCTTTCTTCGGCGTGGAGATCCACTCTATATTTCCTTAGAAATTAGCTTTGGGTAGTTGATACCTTTGCGATCAATCGACAGGGATGCTAGTTCTTGAGTCTATTGCAAACCGACGGGGCTTTTAAGTGTCGAAATAAATTCCGCATATGCGGAGCGGTATCCTTTAGGACGTAGCCCCTTTTTACAATTAGGTTTGGTTGAACCCTTACCTGGTTAAGGGGATGGTCATCGACTCTATCAATCCGAACAACCCAAGTCATTACAATATCAGCCCTCTAAAGCACAGAAATCTAACGGTATTGAGGTAACCTCAGCACCCGTGTCCTCAGGAATTAGCAAGCATTAGTACTTAAACCTTGAGGCTACACCATTTGAATCTCTTGAACGAGATAGTATGATGCTTTCTTGGTTCTTGCCTGCTAACTATAAGGTGCGATATGCAGAGGACTCACACACTGATTAATTGGAACCTTCAACTAAGGCAATTATACAATAGCTCAAACCTTTGCTATATAAAGATTTTGTATCTTTTTTGTATAGAAGATACAATGTCTTAAAACACCTTTCTTATTTTTAGCTAGAGGATAAATCCACCTTTTGACTTAGAAGTAGAACTTCGCAGTGAAACAATAAATCAAGGTTTGAAGCAATTTAAGGAATAGGGAAACAAAAATAGAGGTTTACAGAGGGATTTCAGTTCTGAGTGAGTAACTTCTATGACTATAAAAATGAGATCGCTGCTTAAGCTGTAGTAAATAAAAATTATTTCATACTATATTTTAACCAAGTCCTCGATCTTTTTGGTACAATAAAACCCCACACAATTCTAATACCCAAAATGTTAATCTGCCCTTAACCACTGCGCCTAAAAATCTACATTCCATTAGTTAGGCATGGTATAACCATCAAGGCTTACCTAGAAATTAATCAAATCCAAATAAGTAATCCAGAGTATTGAAACCTAGCTCAGATTTCAATACTATATGCCTGAGTTATTTCCTGTTGCGAGATAAATAATTTATAATTACTTAACAATTGGTATCATCGTCAAAGTCCAAAAAAGATTTAACAAATCTTAGACGATTAAATTCTATTCAGCCTATGCTGGGTATAAAAGTAACACCTAGACCCTGAAGTTTTATTTCAAGGTTTATCACTCCGTCAACCCCTATGCTGACGGTTTTTAACACTTAGTAATAAAGTAAAATATGAAAGACCTCACTCGTTACCGAAATATTGGCATCTTCGCCCACGTAGATGCAGGAAAAACCACCACAACCGAAAGAATTTTAAAACTAACTGGTAAAGTTCACAAAATCGGTGAAGTACACGATGGTCAAGCTACAACCGACTTCATGGAGCAAGAGCAAGAACGGGGTATTACAATCCAATCTGCTGCCACAAGCTGTTTTTGGAACGATCATCAACTGAATATTATTGATACTCCTGGTCACGTTGACTTCACAATCGAAGTATATCGTTCTCTGAAAGTTCTCGATGGTGGAATTGGTGTATTTTGTGGATCGGGTGGGGTTGAGCCACAGTCTGAAACTAACTGGCGTTATGCCAACGAATCAAAAGTTGCTCGGATTATCTATGTAAATAAACTAGACCGTACTGGTGCTGATTATTACAGCGTAATTAAGCAGGTTAAAGAAATTTTGGCTGCTGAACCCTTAGTAATGGTATTACCCATTGGAATTGAAAATGATTTTGTTGGGGTGGTAGATTTATTAACTCGTGAAGCTTGGGTTTGGGACGATTCTGGCGATCCCATGAACTACGAAATTAAAGAAGTTCCTGCGGATATGGTAGATGATGTTGAAACCTATCGGGAACAACTAATTGAAACCGCAGTGGAACAAGATGATGACTTGATGGAAAAATATCTCGAAGGAGAAGAATTATCCATTGATGAAATCAAAGCTTGTATCCGTAAAGGAACTCGCGAATTGGCTTTCTTCCCCACCTACTGTGGTTCTTCCTTCAAAAATAAGGGAGTACAACCAGTACTAAACGCAGTTGTTGACTATCTACCTAATCCTACAGAAATTCCTCCTCAACCTGAAGTAGATGAGGAAGGAAATGAAACAGGTAATCTAGCCTATGTTGACCCCGAAAAACCCTTACGCGCTTTGGCATTCAAAATCATGGATGATCGTTTTGGTGCGTTAACCTTTACTCGCTTATATTCAGGAGTACTGAAAAAAGGTGATACGGTTCTCAATGCAACTACGGGTAAAACCGAACGTGTAGGGCGTTTGGTAGAAATGCACGCTGATTCCCGTGAAGAAATTAGTTCTGCCCAAGCAGGAGATATTGTGGCTATTGTGGGCATGAAAAATGTCCAAACAGGACATACTCTCTGTGATCCCAAAAATCCTGCAATCTTAGAACCTATGGTGTTCCCCGACCCTGTGATTTCTATCGCAGTTACCCCCAAACAAAAGGGTGGTTCCGAGAAAATGGGCTTGGCTCTCACCAAAATGGTGCAAGAAGACCCTTCTTTCTATGTTGAAACCGACCAAGAAAGCGGTGAAGTCATTATCAAAGGTATGGGTGAATTACATCTAGATATCAAAGTTGATATTCTCAAGCGTACTTATGGTGTAGAAGTAGAAGTAGGTAAGCCTCAAGTAGCTTATCGTGAATCTATCACTAAAGTGATTCAAGACAGCTACACTCACAAGAAACAGTCTGGTGGTTCTGGTCAATTCGGTAGAATTGATTACACTATCGAACCTGGTGAACCTGGTACTGGGTTTGAGTTTGAATCTAAAGTGACTGGTGGTAATGTTCCTCGTGAATTTTGGCCCGCAGTACAAAAAGGTTTTGAGAACAGCATTGATAAAGGTGTTTTGGCTGGATTCCCTTGTGTTGACCTCAAAGTAACTCTTAATGATGGTGCATTCCACCCCGTTGACTCATCCGCGATTGCATTTGAAATTGCTGCTAAAGCTGGTTATAGACAATCTATTCCCAAAGCGGGTCCTCAGTTGCTTGAGCCTATTATGAATATCGATGTGTTTACTCCAGAAGATCACATGGGGGATGTAATCGGTGATATCAACCGTCGTCGTGGCATGATTAAATCTCAGAGTACAACTCCTATGGGAGTTCGTATTAAAGCTGAAGCTCCTTTAAGTGAGATGTTTGGTTACATTGGAGACTTGCGTACTATGACTTCTGGGCGCGGTCAATTCTCTATGGAATTCTCTCACTACGCTCCTTGTCCCAAGAATGTAGCAGAAGAAGTAATCAAAGAAGTCAAAGAAAGAGAACTAGCTGCTGCTAAATAAAAGCTAATAAATAATTAGTTGTTAATTCCTGACTAGCATTTCTACTAGTCAGGATTTTTTATTGATTTTTTTAAATTGCTGATAGATTTCTGGCAGTCGCTTATAAATTGCTGCTACTTTTCGGTACATTTTGCTGGGCATTGCTGGTGTACCAGAAACTATGCTTTTGGGCATGACTTTACCAGTAACTCCCGATTGAGCAGTTACAATCGCCCCATCTCCAATAGTCACTTGATTGGCAATTCCCACTTGTCCTCCTAGTAACACCCCATTTCCTACTTTGACCCCTCCTGCTAGACCTACTTGAGCAGCGATCGCGCAATTTGAGCCAATTTGACAGCCGTGTCCGATTTGTATCAGATTATCGAGTTTAGTATCTCTGCCGATTATAGTTTTTCCTACCGCAGGACGATCTATGCAAGTATTACAGCCAATTTCTACCCCATCTTCTAAGATGGTATACCCAGACTGTTCCATTTTGTACCAACCTTGAGCAGTGGGAACAAAGCCAAAACCTTCCGCACCAATTACCGCACCACTATGAATAACGCAGCCAGAGCCGATTTGACTTCTTTCTTGAATAGTGCAATTACTGTGGAGAATCGTATTATTGCCAATTTTGGCATCAGGATAAATAGTAACATGGGGATGAATAACAACGCGATCGCCTATAAAAACATTTTCTTGAATCACTGCATAAGCTCCCATATACACATCGTTTCCTATGGTTGCAGTAGGATGGATAATCGCTGTAGGGTGAATACCAGGAGTAGGAGAATTGGGACGATAGAATAGGGCAATGCTTTTAGCGAACACTAATCTGGGTTGTGGTGTAGCTATCCAAGCTATCCCCTTAGCTGTTGCTTGAGCTTTTAAAGCATCATTTTGGGGCAAAATTACAGCACTAGCATTGGTAGTCTTCAGATACTGAGCAAATTTTCCCCCTTCGATATAGCTTATTTGTCCTAAAATAGCTTCTTCTATGGCTGCAACGCCTTTAATTTCAGGATTATCAGTAGCCAAGCTATTATCTTTGGCAATATCTCCCAGTTGTCGAACAATCTCCTGAAACTTCACTGTACTATCCCTCATCAAATAGATAATTAGAGAATAATATCAGATGGGCTAAAAATTCCTGATATTTAAAATTATCTTCAGAAGCCACAGATATAATGTTGATTGTTCATGGTTGATTGTTCATTGTGTATTTCACAAATTTGAGAACCAATATATACAAATAACATGGAATATTTTAATCTTTATTTTTTTATAAAAACTAATATAACTTTATTTTGTTTTTTTTCAACAGTCTAAAAAAGTTTATTATCTTTGGCTTTTTCATATTTGACAATTTTACTATAAATAAGGTTTTTATTAAGCTTTAAACCCTATCGATCTAATTTTTATGAATAGCAATTATAGTGCAGATTAAAACTTTGAATAAAGGCTCTTATGTAGCTGATATAGGTTTTACTGTTAGGGAAGATGCTACTGGAGGCAGTGCTGTATTAAATAAAAAGATGATATCGATGCTGAATCAAGTTGGAATGGAAATATATTAGACTTGTTGCGAATTAACTCAAAAAAATGGACGAAACTCTTGTCTATCAAGGCATTCAGCGATTTTTAACTTCAAATATCTCTAAGCCTTATACAGTAAGCTTTTCAGACGTTTCAACTCTTATTACGCAACAAGTCTATTTTTCAGAATATAATCCTCGTTGACTGCTACGATCTAAATTTACAACTACCAAATTTTAGTTAAATCTAAACTAAATCCAGTTAGTAAAGAATCACCACTGACTGTTGCGGGATTATCTAAACATTCTATATTTTTACCAGGTTGATAAATATAAACTTGATGATTTTGGCGATCAATTAACCATCCTAAAGATGCACCATTATCAATATATTCCTCCATCTTATCTTGTAAAACTTTCAAATTATCACTAGGGGAACGAATTTCAACTACAAAATCAGGACAAATAGGCGCAAATTTAGCTTTTTGTACATCAGATAAACTATTCCATCTTGTAAGTTTAATCCAACTCGCATCAGGACTTCTAGTTGCACCATTGGGTAAGATAAATCCAGCAGAAGAATCAAATTCTATTCCTGTTCCATCTTTATCTGTCCAATTGGCTAATTGCTGCATTAATTTGGCATTACGATTTCCTGTTTCCGAACCTGCTGGCGACATAATTATTAGTTCTCCTGTGGCGGTGCGTTCGATGCGAAGATGGGAATTAAGCTGACAAAAATCAAATAAGCT
>JAAUYH010144342.1_pt1 | contig 10613 bp, 10 predicted proteins | sample 7278061 | NCBI WGS metagenome assembly JAAUYH01 (sample SAMN14350203, study PRJNA611818) | marine sediment metagenome | isolation source: surface marine sediment (0.6m) | place: French Polynesia: Moorea | collected 2018-08 | reverse complement strand
GTCAAAGACGAGCTTCGCAGGCACCTTCAGTTTGTCGGTGACTAGCATGGCCGTAACTGGGCAGCAGAGCTTTGCGTTTGCGTATCGGAGGCAAAGTCGGAGAAGACCAATTCTCAATTCGCCGGATGTGAGCTGCAAGGGCCGGCGCATGAGCAGGTCGTCATTGAAGTGAACCGAAGTAGAGCTGGAGCACAGCCGTGCAAGACAGCGAAGTGGACATTGCTCGCGTGGCCTCAATCGAAGGAAGCGTCGTCGAAGTTCGGGTCGGGCAGCGCGTTCCGCGGATCGGTACAATACTACGCGGCACTGAAACCCCGGCCGCAGTCGTCGAAGTGTCTGACATTGTCAGGCCCGGAATGGTGCGCGGGCTTGTCCTTAATCCACATGCAGGTTTGTGGCTAGGCATGGCCCTGGAGGACACTGGGTCGGCGCTGACTGTTCCGCTTGGCGACAGCATATTGGGTCGCACGCTCAATATAATGGGTGAACCCATCGACAATCTCGGACCGCTGGAGAATGTCGAATGGCGCTCGATCGAGCAACCGCCGGTGCCCCTCGCCAAACGCAGCATCAGCCAGGATGTGTTCCGGACCGGTATCAAAGCCATTGATCTTCTGGCGCCGCTGGAACGGGGCGGCAAAGCAGGTCTGTTCGGTGGAGCAGGCGTCGGCAAGACAGTCCTGATCACCGAAATGATGCATAACATGGTCGCAGAATATGAAGGCATGAGCCTGTTCTGCGGGATTGGTGAGCGATGCCGAGAAGCCGAGGAGTTGCATCGTCAGATGCGCACCGCTGGCGTGCTCGACAGCTCGGTCCTGATTTTCGGTCAGATGAACGAGGCACCAGCCGTACGCTTTCGAATTGGCCATGCCGCACTGACAATTGCCGAGTACTTTCGCGACGTGAAACACCGCGACATACTGCTACTGGTCGACAACATATTTCGCTTCGTGCAGGGCGGATCGGAGATCTCCGCCTTGCTGGGCCGGATACCGTCACGCGTTGGCTATCAGCCGACACTCGGGACCGAGATCGCGGCGCTGCAGGAAAGGATCTGTAATACGCCTTCAGGTGCGATCACATCGATCCAGGCCGTTTACGTGCCTGCAGACGATTTCACCGATCCCGCGGCAACGCATACCTTTTCGCATTTGTCCGCCAGCGTGGTCCTCTCGCGCAAGCGGGCCAGCCAGGGCCTTTATCCTGCGATTGATCCGCTGCAGTCGACGTCGAAGATGCTGACACCGTCGGTCGTCGGTCGCCGTCACTTCGATGTCGCGCAGAGAGTCCGCAATGTGCTCGCCAGGTACGAGGAACTCAAAGACATCATCGCCATGCTTGGCATTGAGGAGCTGTCGGAGGCGGATCGTGCCACGGTCTCGCAGGCGCGGCGGCTCGAGCGCTTTCTCACCCAGCCCTTCTTCACGACCGAGCAGTTCACTGGGCATGCGGGCCGGCTGGTTGATATCGAGGCAACGCTGGATGGAGCAGAGCGCATTCTCAACGGCGACCTCCGCGATTGGCCGGAGCGTCATTTCTACATGATCGGTGGCCTTGAAGACATTGACCCCGCCATTTCGCCCGGCGGCAACACGCCGTTGCGAGCGCAACGGCAGGACCCCGCGGAGGTGCAGCATGGATGAGCCTTCGATGCAGATCACAATCTTCACGCCTGCGCGGCGCATACTGGACCTGGAGGCAGTCAGCCTTCAGGCCGAGGGGCTTGATGGCATGTTCGGTATTCTTCCGCGACACATCGATGTCGCCGCTCCGCTCGTGCCCTGTATCGTGGTGCTCCGCCGACCGGACGGCCGAGAGAAATTCGTTGCCGTTGATCAAGGCTGTCTACTCAAGCTGCGGACTTCCGTCCGCATAGCGACGCGGCGCGCAGTAGTGGGTGAGGATCTTGAACACCTCGCGACGATCGTGGATCGCGATTTCCGCCGCGTGAGCGAGCATGAATTGGATGTACGGCGCGCTCTTGTCCGCCTTGAAACGACATTCGCGCGTCGTCTGCTCAGCATCGAAAGGTCCTGACTCACTGTGACTGGATCGCGGAACAATGGTGAACCGAACGATGTCGTCGACGATATCGCCCGTCAGGCCGAGCGGCGCATTCGGGCGCGACGTGAGCGACGGCGGGGGATCTGGTTCGGTCTCGGCATGTTCGGCATGGTCGGGTGGGCGGTCGCGCTACCGACACTGCTGGGTGTCGCACTCGGTTACTGGTTGGACGAGATCGCTCCGCAGCGGTTCTCCTGGAAGCTCGCCTTGCTCTTGGCCGGAGTCGTGCTCGGCGGCTTGAACGCATGGTTCTGGATCGAAAAGGAGGGCCGGCGTGGCTGAGTTCTCGGTTTCTGGAACAAGCGGTTTTTTGCGGTGCGCGATGAGGTGGCTATGATCGGTCTTGCGTTTGTCTCTGTCTTCGCTGTTGCGGGTGGGATCTTGGCAGCAGTCTACCTGGCACTGTTGTGGCATTCCGCGTCGGCGGCCGTGCAGCGAGGGTCGATCAGGCCGCTGGCCTTCGGTCTCGCGATGCGCGGCGCGCTCTTCATTCTGGCAGGCTTGTCGATTGAGGCGATTGATCTCGACTCCCACGCTCGCGCGGCTGCGGTTCTGTCGGCGCTGGCGGGCTTCATGACCGTGCGTCTTCTGGCCACTACGATGATGCGCGCCCGAGGCGTGACAGCAACGGTAAATTCGAAATGACTATGTCACCGGATGAGCTGATTGTCTTCAGGGTTTTCGGAATCGGGTTCAATGCCACCGTAGTCTTCACATGGTTGGTCATGGGCCTCCTGGTCCTGATGTCGGTGCTGGCGACGTCCCACAAGTCGGAAGACCTCCAGCCTTCGCGTTGGCAGAACTTCCTCGAGGTCATCATCATCGAGATTCGGCGCAACATCTCTGATGTCAGCCAGCGCGACGCAGCGCGCTACCTACCATTTGTCGGCACGCTGTTCCTATTCATCGCAACGGCAAATGCATTGATCATCGTACCTGGATACGTGCCGCCGACCAGCTCGCTGTCGACTACGGTCTCTCTGGCGCTCTGCGTCCTCGTCGCGGTGCCCATCTACGGGATCGTTGAACGCGGGCTCGGCGGCTATCTCCGCAGGTACATTCAGCCCTCTCCGTTCATGTTGCCGTTCAACGTGATTGGCGAGATCTCGCGAACGATTGCGCTGGCCATTCGACTGTACGGCAATGTTATGAGCGGCACGGTAATCGTCGGCATTCTGATCTCGATTGCCCCGTTCTTCTTCCCGATCGTCATGACCTTGCTCGGGTTGCTCACGGGACTGATACAGGCCTACATCTTCGCTGTCTTGGCCATGGTCTACATCGCTTCGGCAACAAGTCCGCCGTCGGCACGAACGAACGAAACCGACACGAGGCGCGGCAGACGCGCTCGAACGCAAAGAGGATAGGAACATGGATGGACAAAGTCTGATCGCCGCGGTCTCCATAGTCACGGCAGGCTTGACGATAGCGATTGGTTCGATCGGGCCGGCGCTCGGCGAAGCCAGAACCGCGGCCCAGGCCCTCGACGCGATCGCGCGTCAGCCGGATGAAGCGAACAGCATCACGCGCACGTTGTTCGTTTCTCTGGCCATGATCGAATCAACGGCAATCTATTGCTTTGTTGTTGCGATGATTTTGATCTTCGCAAATCCGTTCTGGATCGCAGTACAGGCGCCGGCGGGAGGTTAGGCCGATGCAGATCGATTGGGTCACTGTCGGGGCCCAGATCGTCAACTTCCTGGTTCTGATCTGGCTCCTCCATCGATTCCTGTACGGTCCGATCACGGCAGCCATGCAACGGCGCGAAAACCTGATTTCCGAACGCTTCGAAGAGGCCGCAGAGCGCCAACGCAAAGCCGACCAGCTAGCTGAAGAGCTGAAGAGTGAGCGCCACGCCTTCGAAGCCGCGCGCGAGCAACTCCTTTCGGATGCGCGCGAAAAGGCTGACGATCTCCAAAAGGAACTGGAAGAGAAGGTGCGGCTCGAGATTGAGGGAATTCGCCAATCCTGGCGCGAAGCGCTCGATGCCGAGCGCGAGGATTTTCTGGAAACGATGCGTACGCATTCCGCCGAAGCGTTTCACATTCTGGCCAGCGATGCCCTGCACGATCTCGCTGATGCGTCATTGAACGAACAGATGGCCACGTTGTTTCTGCACCGCATCGAATTCCTCGATGATGATGAGCGTCAACGCCTTGCTCGTGCGGCAGAAACCTCGGGGAGCGCCGTTATCGAGACCAAAAGCGAACTCCCGCCGGAGGTTCGACGGCGGCTGACGGGTACGATCCATGGTCTCGTCGGCAAGGACATAAGTGTAGATTACCGCCCGGGCGCAGAGAGCCTGGTTGGGATCCGCTTGCGGATCGAGGGGGAGATGGCGGAGTGGAGCCTCGACGATTATCTCGACCGATACGTAGAGCGATTGCGCAACATGCTTCCAACACCCGCCGCCGCTTCGACCATTGAGGCGGGGACAAGGAACGGCACGACGTTGACGGCGGAGGAGAACTCGTGACGGTCAAGCTGGCTGATCTCGCCAATGGCTTCGCAGCATCGCTTGAGAGGGCGAGACTGAGCGATGGTTATCGACCGGCACTGGTGCCGACGGGAACTGTCGTCAGCGTCACCAACGGTGTTGCTCAAGTGCGCGGCTTGAGAGATGTTTTTGCAGACGAGCTGATCCGCCTACCGAAAGGGCTGGCCGGGCTTGCAACGAGTATTCGAGAAGATGGTGTCGGCCTGATTCTTCTTGGTGATGCCGCGTCACTGAGAACCGGAGATGATGCCCGTCGAACAGGCCACATCATCAGTGTACCGGTTGGCGAAGGGCTGTTGGGCCGTGTCGTCGATCCGCTGGGCAAGCCGCTTGATAGCGGTGGTCCCGTGAAGTTCCGAAGTCTTCGCCCATGCGATGCGCCGGCGCCCGCGATAATGGACCGTGCGCCCGTCACCGTACCATTGCAGACTGGGATAAAATCCATCGACGCTGCAATTCCGATTGGGCGCGGCCAGAGGGAGTTGATACTGGGAGATCGCCAAACCGGCAAGACGACCATCGCGCTTAGTGCCATCCTCAATCAGCACGACAGCGGAGTGCTGTCGGTCTATTGCGCTATCGGCCAACGCACGAGCGCCGTCGCACGTGTCATTGCCCGGCTGAAGGAAACCGGTGCGCTTGAACGCACGGTAGTCGTCGTCGCCTCAGGCGAGGATGCGCCCGGGCTCCAGTACATTGCACCCTATACGGCAACTACGATGGCGGAACATTTCATGCGTGCCGGGCAGGACGTTGTGGTCGTCTACGACGATCTCACACGGCACGCCCGCGCCTATCGCGAGCTATCACTTCTCTTGCGGCGGCCACCAGGGCGTGAGGCTTATCCAGGCGACATCTTCTACATTCATGCGCGTCTTCTGGAGCGCGCAACCCACTTGCGCCAGGAGCATGGCGGTGGATCCCTGACCGCCCTGCCTATCATTGAAACCCAGGCGCAGAACATCTCCGACTACATACCGACGAACCTAATCTCCATCACCGATGGCCAGATCTACGTGTCGTCGGACCTGTTCAGGAAGGGGCAACTACCCGCGATCGATATTGGCATGTCGGTCTCCCGTGTCGGCGGCGAGGCTCAGCTTTCGGCCTACCGCGCTGTTGCAGGCGATCTGAAGATCGCCTACTCCCAGTTCGAGGATCTCGAGGCGTTCTCGCGCTTTGGAACCAGGCTGGATGATGACACCCGCCAGCAGCTCGAACGCGGGCGCCGCGTACGGCAGGTGCTTCGCCAGGAAGAAGCCGACCTCCTGCCGGTCGGTGAGCAGATTGCGGTCCTGCTCGCGACAACAAGCGGCCTGCTTGACGACATCCCTGTGGATCGGATGGTGGATGCCGAAGGCGCGGTCCGCCAAGCGTTTCGTGACCGCCTCGGTGACGTGGCAGCAAGAATTGACGCCGGCCATACGCTAACAAGCGCGAATCGCGATGCCGTGATTGCTGCGTCCGACGCTGCACTGTCGTCAGCTGGACTTAAGCAGAGTTCATGATGACCACACTCGACCAGCTTGGAAACCGGATCAAGAGCGCGTCAGACCTGCAAACGGTTGTGCGGGTGATGAAGTCGTTGTCCGCCGTCTCCATTGGCCATTGCCAACGAGCATCGAGAAGCCTTCGCGAGTACCAGGCAGTGGTCGACCGCAGCTTGCAGGTTGCACTTATGGAGGGTCACAGCCGGTTGGCTGATCCTGGCAGCCTGGGCGAGGCAGGTATCTTGATTGTCATGGGTTCCGATCGCGGCCTGTGCGGCCGGTTCAATGAGGTCGTCATACGAAAGGCGACCGAGTGCATCTCCGATATGGTCGCGGAAAGCCAGCAGTTGCGGATTGTCGTTGTCGGGGACCGTTCGGCGCAACTTCTTGAGGCAACCGGGCGCCAAGTCGATAGTGTCATTCAGCAGGCTAGTTCGGTCGAAGGCATCGGGCAGACGGTTGAAAGCATCATCCGACGGATCGACCAATGGCAGGTCGAGTTCAATGTTGAACAAGTCGATCTCGTGCATGGCTTAGCAACGGAACGCGGCACCGCGGAGGGCAGGCTCGAGCGGTTGCTGCCCATTGCGCCGGGTATTCTGGAAAATCTCAGATCGCGTGATTGGCCGTCTAACCAGATCCCGGCCATCATAGGTGATCCCGACACCACATTATCTACGCTCTCGAGCGAACGCCTCTACATCGCGATTATGCGGGCCGCCGCAGAATCGCTCACCGCGGAACACACTGCTCGACTGTCCGCGATGCAGGCCGCCGAGAAAAACATCGCTGAAACGTTGGAGGGACTGGCAGCGGATTACAGGCGCCAGAGGCAGGGCGCCATAACGGAGGAACTCATGGATATTGTTTCAGCCTATCTCAGCTCCTGTGCGCAAGACTGATCGCAAAACGACCGGATTATCGTATATCTTTGACACTTTCTGCCTTCGGAATGGGACGACAGCGCACCACCCCAATCCGGAACGGCTATTTCCCGGATTGGCTTGATCGCGGGAAAGCTCGGTTCAGCTATGCCTCCGCTGCCAAGACTTTCACCAAGGGAGCGATACTGCTAGATCACATGCACTTGTCGTTCGGAAGCGGACATCAAAGAGTTTAGCGGTGGATTGCGATGCTGTGGGTCAACAAAAGTCAACTAGGTGGACGAAGCGCTATTGTCAGCGGCCTGCAGTCGGCTGTGGCGTGACTATTAGTTCACAGCGGCGACGACGAGGGAGTACGCCCGCTTCCAGGGAAGGGGACTGACGCATGCGTGACGTTCCGCCGACGCCACCGGCCACGCTACGTCGCGCTCGGTCATTGGCCACGAAGGCCGGCATACATGACGTCTCTACGCGCAATGTTCACGACCCCGAGGGACAAAGTACATACTGCCACGCCTGCGGCACGCGGCTGATCGGCCGCGACTGGTATGAACTCGAAGACTGGAACCTTAGTCCCAATGGTGAATGTCGAATGTGCGGTGCAGGTTGCGCTGGTGTCTTTGAGGCCCAACCGGGCACCTGGGGACTGCGCAGAATGCCAATAAGAGTTCAAGCGAACTGGGCCAGATCGGATGAGTGACGGAGATGTCTACGACGAAATGACTGACGGTGCCCACCTAGAGGCAGCCCTTGGATATCAACAGCGCGGCTGGGCTGTGGTACCGGCGGGTGAGCGGAGCAAGCGGCCAATCGTGCGCTGGCAGCGTTTCCAGCACGAGCCACCGAGCAAAGAGCAACTCATCGAGTGGTTCCAACGCTGGCCGAAATCCAATCTGGCCGTTGTAACGGGTGAGGTGTCCGGCATCGTCGTGGTCGACATCGATCCCAAGCACGGCGGTCTGGAGTCGCTCGCCAAATTGGAGCAGCGCCATGGCAGCCTGCCAGCCACGATAGAGGCGGTTAGCGGCGCCGGCGGACGGCATCTCTATTTCGCTCATCCCGGACGCGATGTTCGCAATCGTGCCGGCATAGCGCCGGGTATCGATGTTCGTGGCGACGGCGGATGCATCATCGTGCCGCCATCCGTGCACCCCTCAGGCAAGAGATACCGATGGAAACCGGAGCATGCGCCTGGCGCGATCGAATTGGCTCACCTCCCGGTCTGGATCGAGCAGTCGAGGTTTCCGGGAGACGCGCCTCGAGGGCACGCCGTGGCCTACTGGCAGTCACTCGTGCGGCAGGGGGTCGAGGAAGGACAACGTAATACGACGATTGCTTCATTCACCGGTCACCTGCTCTGGCATGGCGTGGACCCGGATGTGGCCATGGAGCTGATGTTGGCCTGGAACCGAGTGCGTTGCCGGCCGCCGTTGGAGGATCAGGAGGTCATCCGGACAGTCCGGTCGATCGAGCGCACGCACTCGAGGACTCACAACGATTGAGACAGGCTGTTGCCGTTTCAATTGAGCCGAGCAAAGCAACGAAAGCCACCACGACTGCTGCTGCGTTTGAATCTTTGATTCCAGCCTGGAACAAGTTCGAAAAGCCAGTCCCCGCGACGTTGTCTGCCGCCAGGCACGACACTGATCTCAGTCCAGACCGACTATAACGACTAGGCCCCGGGCCGGGCATGCCGCTCGCGCGGCCAAAGGCCGATGCGGTCAATGCCCAGCAGGATTGCTGGGAGAAACACGAGGTCTCCGATCAGTGCAAAGATCAGTGTGAGAATGCACAGCCCGCCAAACATCCTTATTGGCGGCAAATCGCTCAGGCCGGTCACGGCGAGTCCGAAGACCAGAACAACTGTCGTCAGGACGAGAACTGGTCCGATGCGCGTGATGGCAGCCTTTACTGCATTGAAGGGTTGCTGCCCCTCAGACTGCTCCAACTGAAATCGATTGAGGAAATGGATCGTGTCATCGACGGCGAGACCGAAAGCTACAGTTAGTGCCACAACGCTCGAGTATTCGAGATTTTTGCCGAACAGATACAACACCGCTCCAGTGGCAACCAGCGCAAAGAGGTTCGGAACGGCGGACAGCGCAGCGACCATCACGGAGCGAAACGCGGCCCCGATCAGCAATATCACGACAGCAACGGCGCCGAGCAGGCTGATGTTGAGCTGTCCGATAATGTCAACAGACCGATCGGCAGAAAGCAAGGACAACCCGGTTACAGTGATTGTAAAGTCAGGATAGCGCGCCCTGATGGGCTTCAGTTCTCGCTCAATGTTGTCGGCAAGGCTCATCACCTCATTCGCCATCAAATCTGGTACGTAACCGCTGATGAGGGTGGACCGCTTTTCAAGATTGAGAAATCGCTTCAGCAAGTGCTTTGGCAGCTTCGCCATGTACTCCTTGAGCTGATGTGGGCTCACCGCCTCGGGCCCACCCAACCAGTCGCGGATGATTGCGAGCGACCAGACATTGCCAATACCCTTTTGCGATTGCAGTACGTGATCGGTCTCAGCGACGACGGCGATTGCCGCTTCCGAATAGAGGCTTCGGTCCTGAGGCCATTCGATCATGACTTGGAGCGGATGAACGCCTGCCAGTTTCTCATCCAGTCTCTCCAGAGTTTTGGCGGCCTGCCCACGGTCGGGCACGATGTCACTCAGTCGGTAGTACGGCCGCAGATCGAGGTATGCCACAGTGAAGGTCGTGACGAGCACTACGCCCATGATCGCGAGCATTTGACTGTGGGGGGCAATCCATCCAGCAAGCCACGTACAAAGGTCATCCAACCAGATCATTGCGCGGTTTGAGCCGCGCGAATGCGCGCGCAGACCATTCTCATTGCGGAGCAGCAGGACCGCCCCTGTCGGCACGACAACGATCACCGTGATGAAGGCGAGCAACGTTGAAACCGCTGCGGCCAGCCCGAAATCACGGATCAATCCGGAATCAGTCAACATCAAAGACGAAAGCGCGATCGACGTTGTAATGGAGGCAAGCGCACAGGCGGGACCAACCGTCAAGACCGCATGTCTGGTCGCCCGAAATACGTCCGCTCCTTGCTGGATTTGATGCCTGATCGAGAACGTCAAATGCATGCCATCCGTGAAGGTAATCACCATAACAAGCGGCATGATCGTGCTGTTGAGAGGATTTAGCTGAATGTCCCAATAGGCCAACAACGCAAGTGACAGAAAGACTGAGATTGCCGGTGCAATATTGGCGACCACGACAAGGCGAAGCTGGCGAAAGAAGACGAAGCAGATCAGAAACCCCACGCAGAATCCCAGGACGTTGAAGAGGACACGATCACGTTCGGTCGCCTCCACGAGTTCCAGTTGCATGACGGGTGCCCCGGTGAGTCCGAACTTGAGACCGGTTGGCGCGATTATCTGGCGGGCAAATTCTTCGATTTCCTGAATGGATGCCTTTAGGCCCTTTTCGCGTATCACGTCTGGCTTCAGTGCAACAACGAGAAGCGCCAGGCGTTCGCCGTCACCGCGCTTCGACAGAAGCCGCCCTGCGATCAGCGGGTGAGCTTCAGCGCGCGCGATGAGTTCCAGATAGGCTTTACCCTCAGGCAAATCGGCCGGGATTAAGGGCGGGGGATAACCTTTTTCATTTGGAGGTTCGCGTATGGAGAAAACCGAGGTGACTCCCG
>JAAUYH010137437.1_pt1 | contig 10613 bp, 10 predicted proteins | sample 7278061 | NCBI WGS metagenome assembly JAAUYH01 (sample SAMN14350203, study PRJNA611818) | marine sediment metagenome | isolation source: surface marine sediment (0.6m) | place: French Polynesia: Moorea | collected 2018-08 | reverse complement strand
TTGTTCGTCAATTAGATCGGTATCGTAACTTCGGCGCATTATAGAAGAGTATTTTTCCCTAGTTCTAAGTTTCTTGACTCATTCTATGATTTTTCAAACACGCTCTCTTAGCTATTCTAGCTTTATGGTAATTGTTAGATTGTCTTTGCTTGGGGTTTTGGGACATCTGCTTACCTTTTACCCGTTTATGGGGATTTTGGTATTTACGAGATAGTCCCCTCCCTAAGCGATTGAGCTTTTGTTCGCTCTTGCGGTAGAATCTGGGATTTTCTTCTGTATGCCCAAATGAATCGGCGTAGAAATACTTTAAACCCATATCTAACCCGATAGCTTTCCCTGTCGGCTGCATATCTTCTTTAACCTCGATAGATATACAGAATTGACAGTAATAGCCATCGGCACGGCGAACAAGTCTTACCCGTTTAATTTGTTCTGGCTGATAGAAATAGATATTCCTCGAACCAACGAGCTTAACTCGTCCAATATTGTTTTTATCGGTAAAGGTAATATGCTTCTTGGTTGCCTCGTCTAATTTCCATCCAGATCGCTTGTATTCAACCGAACGAGAATATTTCTTGAATTTAGGAAAACCCTTTTTGCCTGGTATTTTTTTCTTGCAGTTATCAAAAAATCTAGCGATACTTGACCAAGCTCGTTCAGCAGATGACTGTCTTGCAGTAGAATTTAAATTATTGGCAAAAGCGAACTCCTTGGCGAGGACGCGACAGTATTTATTGAGGTCGTATTTATTGACCTCTTTGTTGTCCATCCAATACCTTAGAGCTTTATTCCTGACAAATTGACTGGTACGAATCGCTTCATCAATTGCTTGCAGTTGATATTGTTTTGCTTTAATTTTATATTCCAGAACAATCATGAAATTATACTACTACGGAGCGCACAAAATTAAAACTGCTTAGTCGTAAGTTCGCTCTCATCTCCCTTTAAAAATCACAGCTAAAGCTGTAATTTTATAAACGGGAGTCTTCCCGCTCACGTAGATAAAATGGCCTGAATTTTTACTGCCCATGAAGTTATGGAATCAAATTTTTTAACTGCTGTTTTTCTTCCCTTAGCGTTATTTATCATCATGCTAGGCATGGGTCTTGGTCTTACATTGGATGACTTTAAACGGGTTTTAGTCGAACCAAAAGCTGTCATTTTAGGTCTAATAGCCCAACTAATTATGTTACCAGTTGTCGGCTTGGGGTTAGCTACGATTTTTCCCCTCTCCCCTGAATTGGCTGTAGGGGTAATGATCTTAGCTGCTTGTCCCGGTGGTTCGACTTCCAATATGGTGACCTATCTTGTTAAGGGGAACGTTGCTCTATCCATTACCCTCACCGCTATCAGTAGTATTATTACTGTGTTTACGATCCCACTGGTGGTCAATCTATCTATGCAGAACTTTATGGGCGAGGGGGTTGCATTACAGTTGCCTTTTTTGAAAACTGTTATTCAGATTGCTGTGATCACTCTTATTCCCATCACCATCGGTATGTTGCTACACCGTTATACTCCAAAGTTGGCAAGTAAAGTTGAGAAAGGAGTCAAATGGCTTTCGTTGTTCTTCTTGGGATTAATTATTGCTGGTTTGCTGCTAAAAGAAAGGGCTAATGTACCGAGCTGGTTCTTGCAAGTTGGTGGGGTGACTCTGACGCTGAATATTTTAACTATGGTTTTCGGGTATGCGATCGCTACTTATTCTAAGCTAGACAAGCCCAGTAGCAAATCAATTACCGTTGAAGTCGGTATCCAAAATGGTACGTTGGCGATTGCCGTTGCGAGTGCACCGACATTACTCAATATACCCACCATGGCAATTCCCGCAGCGATATACGCCTTAATTATGTTTGCTACGAGTGCTGTTTTTGCTTGGTTTGTGAGACAGCAATCGGAAAGAATTGTGGAATCAACTTCAGCCAAGCGCGTAATTGAGAGAATTAAATAAAGCGACAAAAGAGGAAGAAACCTTGAGCGCGTAATGCATATCTTGGGTAACTACACCCTATTTACTACTTATAAATCATTAGTTTTAAGTTCCTTTTTAGTTTGCCAATTGTTTGAGACGACCTAGCTAAACAAAAACTTTCCAACTCATCATTGATTTGTCCTATTCGACCTTGGTATCTATATGCCGAGGTTTTTTGTTTTGTCAGGATTAAATGCAATCGCGAAGCGCCTACCGAAGATCTCGCTAAGAACTTAATCACTTACAATTCATAGTATGTACTGAGAAACTAAATGTAATGAATTTAATATTTAAGCAAAGAGATATTTTACTGATCCTGGGAAGGTTGGGAAAAACATGTCTAATTACTTTATTTGCGCTATTGATGGTTTATTTTGGAGGACAAATTCCTACGGCGATCGCTAGTGAAGCGCCCAACATCATAAACATTAGCTTAGGCAATCCTGCTGGAGAACTTAAATTTGTTCCCGAACACCTAGAATTCACCACGGGGCAAAGCTATACATTGCTATTAGATAATCCCAGTCCAAGTAAACATTATTTTACGGCCAAAGATTTTGCCGATGCCAGTTGGACAAAGAAAGTGCAAGTAGGCAAAGTAGAAGTTAAAGGAGCAATTCACGAATTAGAATTAAAACCTGGTGGTGAAGCTGAATGGGTTCTGACTCCTATGAAATCAGGAACCTACCAATTCTATTGCTCGATTGCAGGACATAAAGAATCAGGAATGACAGGAGACATTCTTGTTAAATAAAGAGATTGCAACCAATAAAAACGATAAAAAGCGATCGCTCTACTTGGTACAGGCGATCGCTTTTTATGTCTAGTTGTCAACCTCCTCCTGAGGTAATACTTCTAACAATGTAAGATATTTGAGTAACGAATAGAGCTTTATATAGTTATTTATATTGAAATACATCGCAACGATTCGCATATTTTATTATCATAAAAGATACGTAATACAAAAGTATCTTTGATCCCTGTAGAAAAGCATTTATTAAGGTAAGTTTTACTCAATAATTTATATTTAATTCAATGGTTCAGCCACTTTTCTTCAATCAAGACCAGTTTCAATGGCAACAAGCTCAACGAATTCTGGAACTGTTATCGGCTTTGAGCTATCGTTCTTCTGCACTAGATAGCTATCTCAAAGATATTGCCTGCGGAGTCAGTCAATTGCTGAATTTAGATTGGTCTGTAGTGACTTTTTGTTGGGCGGATCAAGAAAAAATAATGGCCAGCAGTCTGGATTTAGAAGCAGGAGAACATATCTATTCATTACACGGTACTTTAACTAACACCGTCTTTCGTACAGGGAAAACTTTACGAGTTGAAGATACGCAAATTCAAACTCAATATGGTAAACCTCCTGCAGGCTATCGTTCCTATTTAGGAGTACCTTTACAAACACCAGAAGGAAAGACCTTCGGGACGATATGTTCTTTTTGTGTTCAAACCCGTTCTTTTAGTGAAGAAGAACTGAGAACCGTTAGGTTATTTGCTGAAAGAGCAGCGGTTGCCATTGATAACTATAATCTCTATCAGCAACAACAAGATTTTAATCAGGCTTTAGAAACTGAAGTAGCTCTGCGTACCGAGCAATTAAAAGCTACCCAAGCACAATTAATTGAAAAAGAAAAACTGGCGGCGATTGGGCAATTTGCCTCCATGATTGTCCATGAGATTCGCAATCCCGTAACTACTATGATGATGGGTCTAAATGCACTCAAAAAACTGCAACTTAAAGAGCGAGATCTCATGAGATTGTCCCTAGCACAAGAAGAAGGCGATCGTCTTTTAGAACTTTTAAAAGAGATCCTCCTCTATGCAAAACCTCAAAGACTTGAATTAGAACCACTAGAAGTAAATTCTTTCCTAGCTGAAGTCCTATCTGATTTACAAAAATTACCCATAGCTTCAGGAAAAGAGATTCGATGGCTGCCTCTGCCAGAGCAGGTAATAGTTAGAGCTGATAGAAATAAGCTTAAGCAGGTTGTTATTAATCTGGTTCAAAATGCTTGCGAAGCGATCGCACCAGGAGAAGTAGTTACCTGTAGTTTAACCAGAGAGCAAAACCCTAAATATATTTGTTTTAGTACTCATAATTGGGGGACTCCAATACCAGAAAAGCTCTTACCTAAACTGAGTGAACCTTTTGTTTCTAATAAATCAGGAGGAACGGGATTAGGTTTAGCGATCGTTAAGCAAATTGTCAATGCGCATCAAGGCGCTTTATCGATTCAATCTAATGCTGTGGATGGAACAACTATTAGTTTGACGATTCCTATCTGAGCCAAATGGAATGTAGAAATGCTCCAGAATGATGCTCAGAAAAGCAAGGCAATTTTGACTAATCAAAACTAGATAAATTGTTGAGCATTTGTGTTAACAGTAAGAGAAATCAAAAATTTTAACCATTTAGGAACAGTGGCGGGAATAATATAGATAGCTATATAGTTTAACTAAGTATTTTTTTATATTATTCCGAAGTAAGTTTAGGCAATTGCAAAATGTAACGGTATCCAGATTCAGGAGCCCCCTGAACAATTACTTTGCCTTGATGAAGTTCAGTTAAATGGCAACAGAATAGCAAGCCCAGAATATCACGGGAAATTTTATCCGAATTTTTAATTTCTTGACTTTTATCACTATTAATCACTGCCATTAAAGCTGATGCGGTTAAAACTCTATTTCCCAATAAAACATCACTCATCCCAGAACTGATAATACCTTCATCTTGAGCCTCTGCAATAGCTAAAGCCTTGGTCACTGATTGAGAATAAAATTCTACTTGAGGTAAACCATCTCCTAACCAAGGATGGGATAGCCAAACTGCTATATTTAAAGCTCGATTCCGCCTAGAAACATGGATTCTGACTTCCCCACCAGACTCTGACATTTCTAAAACACTAATTATTAGATAATATAGAGCCTGTTTAACTTTTTCTTTATCCAGAGACCAAATACGGTTTCCTGGTTCTACAGACAGGCGAATACTTTGTTGGTGCTGTTTAGCAATATCCACCAAACCATTAGTAACTTGTTGACAGAGCATTTCTATATCGACAGATAATATATTTAACTCTGCGTCTTGATTGGTCAATAGTCCTAAATTAACAACTTCATCTACCAGAGAAATTAAATTTTGACCACTATTATGAATAATTTCTAGGTATTCTCTTTGTTTGGTAGTCAAAGGACCATAAACTTCTCTTCTCAATACGCTAGCCATCCCGATTACAGAAGTTAACGGCGTTCTTAATTCTTGGGTAAGTTGAGCCAATAATTTAACTTTAATTAGGTTGGTAGAATCAACATTATTAGATGAATTACTAGAAGTATTAGAGATTGCCTTGGTAGTACTCCCATTAGTTTCCCACTCTGGCTGCTGGACAAGAGTTAACGTTACATTATTTTGAAATTCTGGATTATTTTGCTGCGGCTGAGATTTAAGAGCATAATCCCTTTCAAATTCCCTCAAACACCAGCGAGCTGTTAAAGCTAGGAAATCTATATCCTTGGAACTAAACTGCCGTGATTCTACATCCATTACCTCTAGGGTACCGATACATAGACCTTCAGCGCTAATCAAAGGTACTCCAAGATAGGCTCTAACTCCATAATGTTGCGTGAGATTGCTTCTGGCAAAAACAGGATCACTAATAGTATTTTCGATCACTAGTGGTTGTTCACTGTCTATGACATAGGTACTAAAAGACTCTTCTAGGCTAATTTTTCTATAGGAAGCTAATTGATTCATCAAGCCAATAGTTGATAAACCAAATGCGGATTTAAACCATAGTTCTTGTTCTACGGCTAAACCAAGAATGCATATGGGTGCTTCTGTAAAATTGGAAGCTGTTTGAGTAGCTTCTTCAAAAACAGGCACAGCCTCCGATTTCAGCAAACCCAGTTGACTTAAAGCCATGAGTCTTTGTTGAGTTTTAGCGGTTGGCGTAATACCATCTAAACGACAAAATAGCCGATTTCTTGGTTGGTTCATTTTGGGAACTTTGATCCCTAAATCTACTGCTTGCACTTCTATCACTGATTCATCATCGGGGTTATGGGATTCTGCTTTGGGAGCGTAGTTTGACGAATGATTCTCTTCTAAGTAGATTAAGTTTAAATATACGTTAAGATTAAATTCGCTTTTAATAGATTAAAGAGAACGAGAGGAAGTCTCCCTTAGCTTGTTATAACTAAAGTTCCCGAAAAAACCTTCAAACGAACATTTTTAGTATAGATTATCCGAAATAATATCCTATAAAAATCTCAAACTATAGTTTACACAATGATTTTTAATTTTTTATTTAGGTTAGGCTGAATATTGTGAGATGAGTCATGTTATTTCTACTATTATTTAGAGTTATTTTGCGGGAAATCAGTTGTTCTTTTGTTCTTTTATTAAGATATTTACTTTAAAAGCCTATTGGCTCGATCTTCTAAAAGCTAAGTTTTAAAGCATTAACTGGAACTTCATCCCAAGAGTTGACAATTCGTAATTTAGCAGTCCAGCCTTCTTGTTTCTGTTGTACCGTAAGATTATTCTGCCAATGACGATGACAATCTTGTGCTGCCTCTTGATCACAACAAGCAATACAAGAATAAACAATTCCACAAGGATCTATCTGCTCGTTTATCCAAATAGTCATCTGAAAGAATACCTCTTCGTCGTTGATCAAATTATCTTAAGATTATTTTATCTGAAATACATCCAGAACACTTCTAGGCTTCAGTTAATAATTGAACAATTTGATCACCATCTAAAGCTAGAATAGTATTTCCCTGAGTATTTCTTTTTTCTCCTACCAGGCATAGAGATAGTTTTGAGGTTAGTTCTTTCTTTGAACTGTGGCGAATTTGTCCTTTTTTACACAACACTAAATGTCCAACTTGACATACTGCTAATCCCAAAATTTTATTTTGTTTTTTGATTAATAATACGTTGTAGGAATTATGGTAGTTTTGTTTATATAAAGGTTCTAATTCGAGTAATAAAGCTAGATCGACAACCCAAAGCACATCTCCTCGATGGTTATAAACTCCCATAATAGCGGGTAAAAGATCGAAAATAGGAACTATTTGACTAGGATCAATCTTAATAATTTCTCCTAAATCCTCTGTTGGCAACATAGCTTGAAGATTAGCAGTCAGAGAAAAACTGAGAAATTGGGAGATGGTTGGTTTAGCCTGCATAGATCTATTGTGATGAAAATTCAGGAAAATTATCCAGGAAAATCTCCCGAGTAGTTAGTTTCCACTGCTTCAAGTTTTAATAAAATCTTTGGCTTAAGTTTTTCCAATTCTTGTTTGAGAATTTCTTTAGAAGCTTGGGGATTTCCTGGAGATTTGCTTGATTGCCCAATATCTGACCATTTTTTGAGCATCTGAGCATTTTGGGGATCAATATTAGAGGTACTGACATGCTGACAGCGCTCAGGGTAATCAAGCGCAAAAAAGAGAATCCGATAAGATCCCAGATTAGCTAGAGCCCGACTTAATTGCTGTCCTTTACGGGATTTTAAATCGAGATAACAAGGAAGCCAACGAGGGCCATATTTTTTAGTGTATAGCAGTGTAATCCACAACAACATGGGATGGGGATAATTTAAAAATAGAAATTGATTGTAGCGAATGCTAGACATGCGATTTAGAATATCCTTTTTGTCAAGCATTACGGAAAGCACAGGAATTTCTCCTAAAGGAGATTTAAGTATTTGAGAAAAAACAATTTTTTTGATTGGTTTATCTTTTGGCCAAGCAGTTTGTAAACAAATTTCTGTTAATGAAGATACAGCTTTAACAGTTGGCTCTTGGTTTACGGATGATTGTTTAACAGGTGGTGGATTACTTTTAACTTGAGAAGGTTTTGTGGGAGCCGAAGCTTTGGGTATTTGCTTTAATTTCTCTAACTGTTGGAGGACTTCTCTAACATTTTGTGGTCGATCCTCTCTTGCTTTTGCCAGACAAGCCATGACTAAGTTTTGCAACTCGATGGGTAGCGCCACATTTGGTTTAAAGGGTTCTGGCTTGAATTCATTGTGAGCTTGATACCAACCACCAAAAGAAGAGTTTTGCGGCATCACTGGCATATCTGTAGTTAGCATCTCATACATCATGATTCCCAAACTATAGATATCGGAACGATTATCTAATTGCTGTCCTTTCATTTGTTCAGGAGAACAATAGGCTAAAGTTCCCATAAAAGATTGGGTTTGAGAGGCACTGGATAAGATGAGTTTGGCAATTCCAAAATCGAGAATTTTCGCTAATTCTCCAACCGTGGGATCTTGAACTACAATAATATTACTCGGTTTAATATCTCGATGGATGATCTGACAAAGTTCTCCACTAAAAGAAATTCCTTGATGCGCTGATTCTAGACCTAAACAGATATGGCGAGTTAGGGTTAAAAACCGAGGTAAGGTCAGAGGCTGATAACGAATAATATCACTGAGACTTTCCCCAGAAAGGTATTCCATAACGTAGAAAGGAATATTATTTTCGTCTACACCATAGTCTTTAACCCTGACAACGTGATTGCTTTTTTCTCCAAGTAATGCAGAAATTGTAGCTTCTTTTTCAAAGCGATCGCGCATACTTTGGTTAAGCAAGGTCTGGGATAAAAATTTAACTGCAACTACTACCCCTCCCAACACCGTGTCCTTGGCACGATAAACTCTCCCCATTGCTCCCTCACCGACTAACTCAGCAAGTTGATAGCGATTGGCGAGTAAACGACCATAACTAGGATCTCTATTCATACTCATATCTGGAATATTAAATTAGATGCTTTAAGGTAGCTTCCATAGTACTATTGAGGTTGTGACGTTCCAAAACGACGCTAGTTAGAGCATAAGTATCTTCACTTAGACGAGAAAAAGTGTCCAAACCTTTACGATGCTGATTTCCAGCAACAATCCAGTAATATTGAACGATGGATTGAGAACCAATCCAACCTTCTCCTTCTATATTGCCCAAAAGACTATGTTGTAGAACATAAGTATAAGATTTTATCTCTGTATCTAAATGACCTCTAGATTTAGATATTATCTTTGTTTGAGGTTGATTCTCAAATAATAGTTCGCTCACAATTTTAAACCAGTTGTCTTCTTTCCAAGTAATATCCATAAAGCCCTGAACCATCAAAGGTGACTGATTTTTTTGTAGGTAACGACCCTGCAAGTCCCATTTTCCTGATTGTAGTAAAAAGCTATGAGTCACAAAAATAAGTAATGAGTAATGAGTAATGAGTAATGAGTAATAAAACTCAGTTACTTTAAAATTAGGGGAGGTGAATTTCTCCTAATAACATGGGTTGTTTGGCTCCTGTAACTTGGGGTAAATTACCGGGAATTGAACATTGAAAACGCCAGTAAGCAAGTATCGCAAACGCGATCGCTTCTTTGTAATCTCCATCAAGTCCTACCTCATCGGTGGTTAAGATCTTTGTCGATGTTAACTCAGCTTGCAAGCGTTGTCTCAAGTAAAGATTTCTACTGCCTCCTCCACAGAGCAAAATTTCTTCGGGAAGTTGGGGACAAAAGTTCTGATAGCTATGAACAATCGAAGCTACAGTCAGTTCGCTCAAGGTTGCTAACCAATCAGTAGTAGTAAGTTGTTCTTGTTGGGCATCTTGCCAGCATTTTGCGAGATATTCGCGCCCAAACAATTCTCGTCCTGTGGATTTAGGAGGAGCTTGCTGAAAAAATTTATGTTCTAGCCAATGGGCGACTAATTTTTTATTAGGAGTACCTTGAGCAGCCCATTGACCATTATGGTCATAGGATTGACGACCATTAGTCAATTTTTGTACGGTTAAGTCTAAGAGCACATTTCCTGGGCCAGTATCCCAACCTAATACTTCTCGCTCCCAGTTTAACCTACTATGGGGCGGAATCAAGGTGACATTGCCAATCCCTCCCAGATTTTGGACGGCTCTATATTTATCAGGATGAGATAGTAAATAGGCATCTACTTTGCACACTAAGGGAGCACCTTGTCCTCCTGCGGCAATATCAGCTGCTCGAAAATTACTTACAGTAGGGCTTCCAGTGAGCTGGGCAATAACCGCTCCTCTTCCTAGTTGTAAACTGTAACCGAGATGGAATTTTTCTATTGGCTCAATAGTTGGTGGTTGATGATAAACTGTCTGACCGTGAGAACCGATTAATTCAGCTTTGGGTGCTCCTGCTTGAATCTGCTGAGCTGCGATCGCAAACTGAGTGGCGATTGCATCATCTAATTGGGCTAATTCCGCGACAGATAAGGCTTTACCACCACAAACTTCCAGGATTTCAGCTCTTAAGTCCACAGGATAGGGAACAGTTTTGCCTGCCAGCAATTGCACTTTTAGATCGAGTTTGGTTCCAGTAATTTCCACTAAAGCCGCATCTATTCCATCTACAGAAGTGCCACTCATCAAGCCAATAACTTTCATCGCTGGTAGTTTGCCAAAAAAATTAACCTTGACCCATACTAGTTCAGAATATCGGCAGTGTCAGGAGAATTTGCCAGCTCAGCTAATCTTTCTTGTTGATCTTGAGAGATACAAGATTCAATAATATTGTCAATATCGCCCTCTAAAGAATTTGCTAGAGCAAAGTTTTTTCCTAATCGATGATCGGTAATCCGATTA
>JAAUYH010003353.1_pt1 | contig 10613 bp, 7 predicted proteins | sample 7278061 | NCBI WGS metagenome assembly JAAUYH01 (sample SAMN14350203, study PRJNA611818) | marine sediment metagenome | isolation source: surface marine sediment (0.6m) | place: French Polynesia: Moorea | collected 2018-08 | reverse complement strand
TCAAAATTAGTTCCTTCCAACTCAGCACAAAGGAGATTGGCTTCTGACAAATTTGCTCCTGCAAGATCAGCACCTCGCAAGTCTGCTTCTTCTAAATTACTTTGACTGAGATTGCTTCCTTTTAAATCTGCTTGTAACAGATTAGCTCCTTTAAGATTCGCATTATTCAGATTGGCTCCGCGCAAGTCAGCACCTCGTAAATCAACCCCTTGAAGGTCAACTCCTGTTAAGTTAGCTCCACTTAAAAATGCTCCAGCTAAAGATGCTTGGACTAATTTAGCGCCCATAAAATTAGCCCCACGCAGATTTGCCCCACGTAAATCGGTATTACTTAAATCAGCCTGCATCAGATTAGCACCGACAAGATTAGCTCGAATATCAGCTTGATTTAATTCTGCGCCTAATAAATTCGCTCCATCCAATCTTGCTCCTTGAAGATTGGCTCCTGACAAGTCAGTACCTGCTAAATTGGCTCCTGCAAGATTAATTTTTGCTAACTGACAATCAGCAAGATTTTCGTCTTCTAGGTTAACACCAGGGAATTGTTTGTCTGCTCCGTTACGAATTTTTTCCAGTATTGTTAAAGTTTCCATTGTTATCTATCTGTTCTGAATGAAATTTTTTTTGATAGGAGACAAGTATTTATACTTAGAAGTAATATAAAGAAAATGATATGTTGCTAATTTTACTTAGAACAACCATGATAGTTGTAGTGTATCCAAAAACACATTAAGATCGCGAGTTCAGGCCGATGATACCACTCTAAATATATAATTGTACGGAACCTTACCCAGTAAAAGAATCATCTTTTTGTTTCCAAACTTAGGAAGTTGTTCCCAACGCCAAAGGAATGGTACTCGATTAGCATTGAACATTGACGAAGGCTCCTAGTCTAGCAGTGCATCAAACTATGTGATACTTACACCCATCGCATTTGGGTATAAACGACGCCGCGGAGGTTTTCTTAGTGGACATTACCTTGTCTTAAACTAAGCAAAATAAACTCCAAACTATGCAGGATAAATCCCAAATTATGCGGGATAATCCCAGAACACGGAGCTGGGCAAGCGCCTGCCCTAACCCTAAAGGGTACCGCTGCCCCTTCGGGTAGAGCAGACCCTTCGGGTAGAGCTTCGCAAGCGCAAGCGCATAAGGATACACCTTCGGATAACGGCGACGCAGGTTTCCTCCGTAAAGCTTTTCCTTGAATAGGAAAACGCTCACAGGGCTTACAAGACGGACGGCTAAAATGTCGGAGGCAACCTCCAAAGTTTCGATTGGATATGGTGAGGGAACCTCAACGGTTAACATTCACTTACCAAGAGAAAGCATGGGCGAGTTGAACATTTAACATTTAGCAATTTCACAACCATTTATAAATTTGAAATACTATTCCAGTTATTGGCAACTTATACCTTACATTCGATCACAAGTTACTGTGATCTCCTCTGCTTTATTTTGTACCCTAATCTTTACTATTTTTTGGCCTTTTCTTGCTTGGTTAGCGGGCAGAATGAGTAATGAGATTGGCCAAGGAAATATCGAAGGTATTATTAAGTTTGCGATGATCGCTGCCATAATTTTTTTATTCAGAGGAATGGCACAATATGGTCAAGATTCTTTAATGGCAAAGGCTTCTTTGAATATTGCCCTCAGACTGCGGACAGTTGTTTACAGTCATATTCAAAAACTGAGTTTAAATTATTTTGAAACTGCGAAAACAGGAGATTTAACCTATAGATTAACTGAAGATGTCGATCGCATTGGCGAAGTCGTTAATCATTTTTTTCATCAATTTATTCCCTGTATTTTGCAGTTTATTGTTGTTTTGGGTTATATGGTATGGCTCAATTGGCAATTAACTGTTGCCACCTTAGTTGTTGCTCCTTTGATGGCAATTTTAATTGGTTTTTTTGGGGGTAGATTATTAGACTTTTCCCGTCGTAGTCAAAATCGAGTTTCTAATTTATCTGCTCTACTAACTGAATTTTTTAGTGGTATCAGATTAGTGCAAGCTTTTGCCGCAGAAGACTACACCTTACAACGCTTTACTGTTGAAGTAGAAGATTATAAACAAGCTAAGTATCTAGCCGAAAAACTCAAAGCTTTACAGTTTGTGGTAGTGGGTTTTCTCCAAGCTATGAGTATAGTTTTACTTCTATTCTTGGGTGGTTGGCAAATTTCCCAAGGAAATATTACAGGAAGTGAGTTTATTAGTTATGTTACCGCAGTCGGCTTATTAATCGATCCCATTTCTCTGACTACTAGTAATTATAATGAGTTTAAACAAGTAGAAGCTTCGGTAGATCGTATTTTTGAATTGTTGGCTATCAAACCAGAGATTGTCGAAACTGAAGATGCGATCGCCTTACCCAAAATTACTGGTCAAGTAGAATATTGTGATGTTAGTTTTGGTTATAATGCTGAAGTTTCAGTCCTCAATCATATCAGTCTTAAGGTAACTCCAGGACAGACCATTGCCTTGGTGGGCTCTTCTGGGGCAGGAAAATCTACTTTAATGAATTTATTATTGCGATTTTATAACTGTGATCGCGGTAATATTTTACTCGATAACATTGATATCAAGACAGTTAGCTTAAAAAGCTTGCGAGGACAAATAGGAATTGTCCCTCAAGAAACAATTCTTTTTTCTGGTACTATTGCAGATAATATATCCTTTGGCAAAACTGGTTTTGACTTACAAGAAATAGAAAATGCTGCTAAAATTGCTAATGCCCATCAATTTATTAGTAATTTGTCCCAGGGTTACTATACTTATGTCGGAGAAAGGGGAGTTAACTTATCAGGAGGACAAAGACAAAGAATCGCGATCGCGCGGGCAATTTTATTCAATCCTCGAATCTTAATTCTTGATGAAGCAACCTCAGCTTTAGACTCTGAATCAGAAGCCTTAATCCAAGAAGCAATGATGAGAATTATGCAAGATCGCACGGTATTTATTATTGCCCATCGTTTAGCTACTGTGCGTAATGCAGATACAATTTTAGTTTTAGAAAAGGGTCAGATAATTGAGTCAGGAAACCATGAAAAATTATTAGCTTTAAATGGTCGCTACGCTAGCTTTTATGCTAGACAAATGTAAAATTGAGAATTAGGAAATTTCCTGATTCCTTGTTCCTCATTACTTAACTTAAGAAAACGTAATTTCTCCAGTACCAATTAACTTCCAAGAATTTGCACTTTCAACTTTGACCATAGCAGATAACTTTAATTTAAATTTGTTAGATGTTCTATGTTTATACCCTTTACAATTGAAAACGTTTTCTAGGTTTGAGTAAGGAACAGAATTAATCTCTAAATTTGGATTAGGAACTAAAAAATAACAGTTATTTGCTAATTCTGGTTCGGTGACAATCCAATAAGTATCATTACTTGTCTTTTGAAAAATAATTTCAGATTTTAGTCCTGCTTTTTTTCTTTGTATGCTTTCTTTGTTTACATCTACTTTAATTATTTTGGGAAATAATAATTGGGGAGCTTGGCGATATATAGCTATTAGATCTTCTTCTGTTACGAGAGATAACTCTTTTTCTGCGACGACAGAAGTATCGGTTGGGGAAGATTCTTCAATAACTGGCTCCGGTGTTTTTTGCGAGAATGCTGGAGTTACGAAAGAGCTAGGAGAATTAAACTTTGGTTGAGGTTTGTTCTGATTTCTGAGATTTTTTTTCTCATTTTCTATGACCTGATTAGTAGAATTTAGTATCTCACGAGCTTGATTTTCAATTTTTTCTATATTTTGAAGATAGTCTTCAAAATTTTCTTGAGATATTTTAGAATCTCGATCTTGAGTCAGCTTTTGCTTTAGCAAAATAAGGCGACTTTCTGTATAAAATAACCAGATAACAAATATTCCACAACCAGATAACACAGTTAAAATAATGAAGATTTTGTCGTTTAAAAAAGCAGTTTGTTTATGGTCATGATCGACAAGTTCTTCTGAGTTGGTTAGATTTGGAGAATTTACTGTAGTAGCCTCAAAAACTTGAGAACTGTTATTATTTCTCTGTGCCTTATTGAGTAAATAATTAGATAGAAGATTTTCTATTTGAGAAACTTGTAATTCTAATTCTCTAGCTTTATTAGTAGAAATTAGAGCAAATTTATGTTGAGTTTTTGTCTCAAAACTTCCATAGGGATAATAACTACGATTAAGTTCTCTTGTGGTAAAAAGCTGCTCTTGCAATTCTACAATTACTAAGGTCGAAGACTTATTTAATACTTTGGCTAAATTAGATATTATTTCTTTCTGCAATAGTAAGTTTTGATTAATGTTATTGAAAATTTTACTTTCTTCTAAGAGAGGCGAAAATTCAGGATTTGCTTCTAAGTCTCCAGTAAAGTCATGCCAGATTCTATTAAATTGCTCCCAATTAGCTAATACCTGTTGAAAATCTACTGTATTTGTTATTCTTTGTGACTTAAATTGTTCTTGTAGTCGAAGGTTAAGACTATCTACTGTTTGGCGAAACTTCTTAGCTTTTGCTTGAAGGAGATCTATGGTTTGAAGTAAATCCTGGTCACTTTTTATAGCCTGCTCTTGTTTAGTCGTGCTTGATGATAAATCCTTGATAGCTTGAGCAGATACTTTCAATGTGCAATTAATTGATAAAGTCCAAACCAGAGTAGAAAGCAGCAATCCTCTAGTTAAGTTACTTTGACCCATAACAATATACCCTTAATAAAATTGAAATTAGTTTAATATCTTAAAAAATGCCAAACCAAGCGTCTCAATATAGCTCAATAAAAGCTTAAATGACAATCTTTTACTACATAAATGTCCAATAAATTCAAGCTTATTTATATTTCTTATCTTTTGTTTAAAATCTGGTTCAACTTCAGGTAACTTCGCCAACTTCGAGATTTTTCCTCTTTCCGACCCCTAACACCTATCCCCCATACTCTGTTCCCCAACATTCCCTTAATTTTTTAAAGTCGTGCGATTAAGGCTTTCTTTGGTAGAATCTTAGAGAAAGATTACAAAATGTTAACAAAAAAAATAATAAATGAAATTATTAATAGTCGGTGGTACTGGTACTTTAGGAAGGCAAATAGTGCGTCATGCTTTAGACCAAAACTACGAGGTACGCTGTCTAGTGCGTAATCTTAACAGAGGTTCTTTTCTCAAAGAATGGGGTGCAGAATTAGTTAAAGGAGATCTTTGTAACCCAGAAACCTTACCTGCCGCATTAGAAGGTATTGACGCAATTATTGACGCCGCCACCACAAGAATTACCGATACTCTAAGTATTAAAGCAGTTGATTGGGAAGGAAAAGTAAATCTAATTCAAGCGGTGAAAGCTGCGGGAATAGATAGATACATTTTCTTTTCGATCCTTAATGCAGAAAAACATCCAGAAGTTCCCTTAATGGACATCAAGCATTGTACAGAACTATTTTTAGCAGAATCTGGTTTGAACTATACCATTCTGCGCGTTGGTGGATTCATGCAAGGCTTAATCGCTCAATACGCTATTCCAATTTTGGATAACCAAGTAGTATGGATCACTGGGGAAAGTACACCGATAGCTTATATGAACACCCAGGATCTTGCTAAGTTTGCAATCCGCGCCTTAGAGGTTCCAGAAACCGAAAAACAGACTTTTCCTGTCGTGGGAACTCGAGCTTGGGAAGCAAATGAGATCATTAGCCTCTGCGAAAGATTATCAGGCGAAACAGCCAGGATTTCCCGAGTATCTCTAACTGTATTGCGTTTGATGCGTCGGATCACTCGTTTTTTCCAATGGGGTCAAAATACTGCAGATCGTTTAACCTTTGCCGAAGTTTTTGCGAGTGGTAATCCTTTTGATGCGGATATGGAAGATGTGTACAAAACTTTTGATATTGATCGTCGAGAAATAACTACTCTTGAAGAATATATGGATGAGTACTTCACTCGCATCATGAAGAAACTCAAAGAAATCGACTACGAGAAAAATAAGAAGAAGAAGAAAAAGAAAAAACCTACCAAACCTTATCGCAATCAATTTTAATTCTTAACAATTTAATGTTCTTAAAGTTGTAGGGACGCTCCCTGGAACGTCCCTACAAGAAAAATTAAGCTATTGTTACAGAAAAAATAATTATTTTTATTTTTCCTTGAGGGAATTAACCCAAGAACGCAACTGTTCTTTGGCAACTTCTCGCCCCCCAAGACCAAAGGCAAGAGCGATTGCAACTGCAACTGCACCTAATAGTAAACCAAAGGCTAGGTTAACAATATCAGGAGCAACCCCAACTCTCGATAATGCCATTGCTCCGACAAAAATAAGGATAATTGCGCGAGCAGCTTGGGCTAATAAGCTGGCTTGATTGGTACCAGAAGCAATGATTAGCTTGAACACCCAGTTGGCAACGAATAAGCCAATCGCAAAGAAGATTCCTGCAATGACGACTTGACCAGCAAGTTCGATTATTATACCAACAATTTCTTCTAAAGCAGCATTACCTAAAAGACTGAGAGCTTCTTTAATCGCAAACAGCATAATTGCCACAAAGAGGATCAGTCCCACAAACTCGGAAGGGGTCTTAGTAGCGAGAGAGTCGGGTTGTAATACTGTGGCTTGCTCAGTTGAGGGAGGTTCTAATGGCTCTTCTTGAACTTGAGGTCGACTAATACCCATCCATTCAAAGACATCATTAAAACCAAAATCGGTCAAGAAATTGGTTACTAAATCACAAATAAATTGTCCGATTACATAGAAGATCACTAGAACTATTGATGCAGAGAAAAGATTTGGTAATAATCCAAATACTTCATTGAGCATATCTGTTGCTGGAGCAGAGATGGCTTCAATTTGTAGTTTCTCAAGAGCGGAGATGACCCCAGGAATCAGAATTACAACAAAAACAATTGTCCCAATCAGTGAGGATAAAGTTGGTCGTCCTGCATGAGCCGAAAGTCCTATTTTAGCACCTATAGCATCAATTCCTGTAGCAGAAAGCAAGCCAGTAACAATACGGTTCACAATCTTTGCTACCAACCAGAATACGCCACCGATCAGTATGGCTTCTAAGATGTGAGGCAAAGCTCCTAGAACCTGATTCATCATTCCTTGAACTGGATCTAGAGTGCCTTGAAGATTTAGAGTACTAAGAATAGAAGGAAGGAATAATAAGAATACAAACCAATAAAGAACGTTCCCAATAGTATCGCCCAGGGCAAAATCAGAACTGTCTCCCGTCGCTTCTCCCAACTTCTCATCTAGCTTAAAAGCACTAAGACCTCTAGTTACTAAACTTTTTGCTAGAGTAGCTAAGATCCAAGCAACACCCAAAAGGATACCTGCACCCACAATTTGGGGAATGAAGCTAGTTACTTGGTTAAGTAAAGAGTTAAGGGGTGCGGATACTGCCTCCAAATCGAGAGCATTTAAGAAGGCAACAATCACAAAAAGCCTGATTAACCAGCAAAATAAATCAGCAATCCAGTCTTCTATTGGGAGAGATTCTCCACCTCTTTGTCCCGTTATCCAGGCAGCAATGCGATTATCAATATCAGTAGAATTAAGGAGGCGTTTAGTAATGCTTTTGGCTACGCCAGAAATAATCCAACCAACAATCAAAATGATGATTGCTTTGATGACATTGAACAGGGATGAACCAAAGTCTGTACCGAGGTTGGTGATCAACTGATCTAGCCCAGAACTTTGTGCCAAGACCAGTGGTGATTCTAACGTCAGGGGACTAAGTATATGTGTCATGTTTTTAATTGTGTTAATTTACCTAAAGATTTCCGTTTAGATTAACGAACAAAAATTGCCATAAACATTGATTGTTGGAATCAGTCAATATATTTTCTGCGACAATTATGCCAAACTTACACAGAAATGCCCAAAAAATTAAGAATATTTTGTTGAATTGCGGAAATTACTTTGCAAAACGTTAACTAAAATATTCCTTAACGAATAAATGTTTTCTTCGATACCGTAATTTATTCGTAATTCTTTATTGCTATGAGAAACTATTTAGTTTTTATATGTCAAAATTTCAAGTTTTTGAACAATCAATTCCGATTAAGGCCAGTGCGATCGCTGTAGAAAATTGTCTGCAAGATTTAGAGTTAATGCATCGTTGGCTCAATCCTGCTTTGAAATGTGAACCGATTGGAACCTGGAGTACTGCTGTTGGTAGTTATAGTCGCTTTACGATTAAGATTCCTCTGCTAGAACCATCTTTAAGAAGTGTGGTAGTCGAAAGGGAGCCGGGTTTAATTGTCTGGCAATTTGACGGATTTTTTCGGGGACGCGATCGCTGGGAATGTCGTCCCATTGCGACAGGAACTTTATTATTTAATCGTTTTGAATTTGAAATTCCGAATCCTATTATTGGCTGGGGATTTAAAATTTTTGCTCAATATTGGACGAAAAAAGATATGGAAGCTCAATTGAGAAGATTTAAAAGGGTAGCAGAGGAAGTTTATTTCAGAGATCAGTGATTAAGACGATTGCTAGAAATATTGGTACCAGGTGTTGATGAGATTTATTGGTAGGGGCGACCCCAAGGTATGCTCTTTCCCAGAAATCACCTAACTTCGATAATTTATAATCATCTATTCGAAATTAGTAAAAGCTTGATCTAGAAAAGAGCATAGAGTTTCTTGTCTAATGACAGTCTGTCATTGGAGTTCAATTAGCGACAAGCTCGATATCGAAGTATCCTTAGAGGAGATTTACCTTCTGTTTTGTCGTTCTAGTAACGATAATACTTTTTGATTTGAGTAATATCACTAAAACTTTCAAACTCTTTTCCCGTATAGACTTATCTATCTGATTAATCACAACTTTAAATCATATTTGATTTACTTAGATATTTTTCACGATAAATTTACTGAAATTTTCGAGAAGTTACTGATGTGTACAGTCTGAAATATTAGTTATTTTCTACATAGGAAATAAATTTGTTCTTCCCAAACAATTAATTGAATATTTTAGTAAATATATGTCTATTAAAGATACTAAGTTAATCAAATTCGCAGCAACTAGTCTTTTAGCAACCTTAATCTCTGGAATTGGCACGATTCAACCTTTCATCAATCAATATTCCCAGGCACAGGCACAATCCACTACCCCAAGGATGTGGGGAATTGATGAGGATGATGGACAGTTATTTTCCTTTGAAGACTACACTACTTTAACTGGATTCAACAACTATGGTCAGCTTAAATGGGATGACAATGGCACCATTAGAACTATCGGCTCAGATATTGAAGCCATGACTCTAGATGAAGATGGCACTATGTACATGGCATTAGATCGAATTCTGGACGTTGATGATAATGGCGGAACCTATTGCGCTACTCTGATGTCGTTTAATATCCAAGATGCCTTACTAGTGGGTTCTGGGGACAATGTAGTTGAGATATTAGGCGTAATTCAAATTCCTTGTAATAGCGATAGTGATAATGTATCGGGACTATCAATAGATCCTTTAACTGGGGATTTAGTCGCTTTGCTCAAAGACTATAATAATGGGAATAATACAGTACATGACAAACTTTACAAAATTAGCAAAACTGATGGCAGTCTAGTTCAACTCATCGGATCAATTAATGGTTTAGGGGAACAATCTCGCCAAGCAGAAGATATTGAACATGCCCCCGATGGCACACTCTATGTAACAGACGATGATGATGACGAAACTTACAAAGTTAACCCCAGTACAGGAGAAATCATCGAAGTAACCGATCAATCTCAAGATAATGGGTTAGCAGGTGTTAGCAGCGTTAAGTTTGAAGCCTTGGGTTGGGATTTTGGTAATAATCGTTTAGTTGGGAATGATGATGATAATGAAGTAATTGCTCAACTAACATTACAAGAAGGTAATAACTATAGTTACGGTGATACGAATGGTTTATCTCTGACTGATGTTGAGGGTATTGACTTTGTTCCTACTCCAGACGGAGAACCCATCAGTTCTACAGCAGCATCAACACCTTTTGTCGACTAGTTTCACCAATAATGAATCAGGAACTAGGAATAATAACTAGGAACCATTAACCGAAAATTATTCATACCTAATTTTTGATTTTTAATTTTCACTTCCCCGATTATTTATTTAGGGCTTGCCGAATAATTTAGAGCTTTTTATTAATCAAAATTTGAAGCTTTTTTGATTGTTATAGGGCAAGCCTTTTTCTTGATATTTTTATTGTTTTTCTAGGAGTAATTACACAATAATTGTGATTTTTCAGAGTCTAATAACAAAAAACAGTCATGATCGCGAGCTATTAAAATTTTTGCAAGAAACTCAATAGATAAAATATGGTTGCTCATCGATTTTTAGTAAAAACACGGATGTAATGCATTTTTTATGTTAAATAATCCATATAGTATAGTAAATACCCTAAAATATTATATTTTTAAAGCAAATTATTTTGCATTAACTTAATAGTATTAACTGCAATATTTATACGTACTTCGCCTAATTATTAGTGAGAATTGTCAAAATATAATTAATACAGCTAAATAAAATTCAATATGCATTACTAATAGACAAAAAAATTGGTCAGTAAAATTTATTAAACAATCAAGTATTTTTAAATAATTCTATTATGTCTCATTCCTTATCTAGAAAAACAAAATTAACTTGTT
>JAAUYH010072618.1_pt1 | contig 10614 bp, 8 predicted proteins | sample 7278061 | NCBI WGS metagenome assembly JAAUYH01 (sample SAMN14350203, study PRJNA611818) | marine sediment metagenome | isolation source: surface marine sediment (0.6m) | place: French Polynesia: Moorea | collected 2018-08 | reverse complement strand
GGGAACCCCCGCAACGCAACTTCGCGCTACTCCTCCAGTTCCCTACAGCTATCCCTAGAAAATAGAAATCTTAAACGAGAAGTATTGACCTACTACCTACTACCTACTACCCCCCCCTAACCATCTTCTAATTAATTTTACCCACCTACTTAGGGAGATTATTGAGATAAAGTGAAAGAAAAAACATCTATCAGATATCTTGTTAATAGTTAATTATGGATTACTTCCAATTATTTCAAGCAACTTTGGATGCTTTTGAGAGTCAAATTGCCTTAATCGATCAAAAAGGTAAAATTATTTTACTGAATAAGGCTTGGAAAAATAATTTCATTAATAGTTGTCTTTCAAGGAACACGAGTATTGGAGATAATTACATAAAGAGATGTGAGACTATAGTTGGTAGTGAAGCCGACTTAGCTCAAAAAATTGCCTCAGAAATTACAGCGATCGCTCGCTTAGAGAAAACAGAATCGAGACTCAACTATGATAACGAGAATCTTCAGCCCAACAATGGTCTAATTATTCATCTTAGACAAGTCAAGCAAGATGACTGGTTGGGAATCCTGATTATTCAGGAAAGTATGACTAAGCATATGCAGACAGAAATATCTTTACGTTCGGTAGTTGAAGGTACGGCTGCTGTAACGGGCAAAGATTTTTTCTATTCTTTAGTCTATCATCTGACTTGCGCCCTCTCCGTTAGCTATGCATTTGTTACAGAATGTGTAGAGAAAACTATTCCAGAGCGTGTCTGTACCTTAGCTTTTTGGTGCAAAGAAGATTTTGGGGAAAACTTTGAATACTCTATAGCAAATACGCCGTGCGAGAAGGTTATTGCTGGCTTATCTTGTCATTATCCCAGAAAGTTACGGACTATTTTTCCTCTAGATCACGATCTGCTCAGATTAAATGCAGAAAGCTATGTGGGTGTTCCTCTGGTCAATTCGTCAGGAAGAATTCTGGGACATTTGGTGGTAATTGATGAGCGTCCGATGGAAGATGGATCGACTGAGCTATCAATACTCAAAATTTTTGCAGCTAGAGCAGCAGCAGAGCTAGAACGGCAAAAAGCGGAAAAACAACTAGCCTATGATGCTTTGTATGATCGCCTAACCGATCTACCCAATCGTAGCTTGTTAAGCAATCATCTTAATCGAGCTTTGGAAAAATATCGACGGGATCCCAACCGCAAATTTGCGGTCTTTTTTTTAGACCTAAATCGTTTTAAATATGTCAATGATAGTTTAGGTCACAAAAGTGGTGATCTGCTTTTGAAGGGTATCGCCCAGAGATTAAAAACTTGTTTACGTTCCAGCGATATCTTAGCCAGATTAGGAGGGGATGAATTTGCAATTTTGCTCGAAGACATCCAAACTCTGGATGAAGCAACCAAACTTGCAGAACGTATTCAACAAAGTTTAAAATCTCCATTTCATTTGGGCATACACGAGGTTTTTACTAGTGTCAGCATTGGCATTGCTTTTAGTGAGTCTAATCTAAATTCGGCAGAAGAATTATTACGTAATGCTGATATTGCCATGTATAAAGCCAAGAGTTTAGGCGTTAGTAATTATGAGTTGTTCGACGAGAGTTTACATATTCAAGTAGTAAATCGACTGCACCTAGAAACTGATTTTAACCATTCTCTTGACAGAGGAGAATTTCGACTACATTACCAGCCAATTGTTTCTTTAGTTGATGGTCAAGTAATTGGTTTTGAGGCTCTGACGCGTTGGCAACATCCTCAACGAGGCTATGTTTCTCCTGGAGAATTTATTGCTCTAGCCGAAGAAACAGGAATGATTATTCCCCTTGGCTGGTGGGTGTTGCAGGAAGTTTGCTACCAGTTAAAGGAATGGCAGCTTAAATTTAAGAATCCTCAGTTGACCGTCGCGGTTAATATTTCTCAAAAGCAGTTTTCTCAGCCTCATTTAATTGATTCATTGATTCAAATCGTGCAAACAACTGGATTAGAAGCTCACAGTCTGCAATTAGAAATTACAGAAAGTCTTTTAATGCAAGATGTTCAAATAACTATGGAAACTTTAAAGCAATTGAAGACTTTAGGGTTTGGGCTGCATTTAGATGATTTCGGTACTGGGTATTCTTCCTTGAGTTATCTCCATAGTTTACCGATTGACACCCTAAAAATAGATCGTTCCTTTGTTCGAGCAATTGATTCTGAAGGAAACAACAGTGAAATTGTGGAGACGATTGTAATGATGGCCAAAAGTTTAGACCTAAAAGTAATTGCTGAAGGAATCGAAACTCAAGCTCAACTTTCTAGGTTACAAACTCTTCAATGTCTTTACGGACAGGGTTATCTATTTACCAGACCTTTAAATCCTCATTCTCTTTCTAATTGGTTATTGACTAGATCAAGATAAATATATTTACTTAAATATTTCTGCTTAAATATATTTACTTAAATATTTCTGCTTAAATATTTCTGCTTAAATGTTTTTGCTTAGGATCTCTCTTGCTTCAGCGGTATTACTGATATCTTGCTTGTTTTCTGGAATTTAAGATGCTAAAATTTAAGTGATTACTACATTATCAAATTAAAAAATTGCGGTTAATGTTGGATTATTGTAGTATTTCACTTAAGTAAGTTCCCCATGAGTATTAACACTGAATCTCAAAGAAACCGCGCTAAAAACTGTTCTCAAAGCGAATATCAGGTTACAGTAATCGGTGCAGGACCTCAAGGTCTGCTGTATGCCTCCTGGCTCAAGCAAGCGCGCCCCCAGCTACAAGTGGTAGTTCTGGAAAGAGAATTACAACCCAAATTTAAAATTGGTGAAAGTACACTTTCTGGATTTTGTAAAGCCCTGCGTTCTGTGGGAATTTCCCAAGAAGCCTTAGAATTACTATTTTTTCCCAAAAATGGCTTAGGTTTTTTTCAAGTTGACGAATCAGTGGAAAATGTGAGCGAAGCACCAGAATATATCTTGGAAACATTTGATGAAACTTTCCAAGTCGAACGACGTTTACTAGATGGCTTATTGATTGCTAATGCTCGTCGCTTAGGAGTAGAAGTAATTCAAGGGGCGCGAGTGGATTTGGCTAATTCTCAATTGAGCGATCGCGGGAACACCATTGCCTATCGTTTCGGGCAACAAAAATATGAAATTAAATCTCAACTGGTAGTAGATGCTAGTGGCCCTGCCAGCGTAATTGCCAGACATCTCGATTTGTATAATAAAGAAGATGTAAGTTTTCAAAGTAATGCAGTTTGGGGCTACTTTAAAAAAGTCAACCGTCTCGGAGATCGCCAAGACTGGCAAAAGATAGCTCAGTTTAACCGTGATGAGTATACACAACATTTGTGCTTTCGTGAAGGTTGGATGTGGTACATTCCTCTAGTTTCTTGGGAAAATATACCCGATGCTCAAAGAGAGTCAATGTTTAACCGCTTTCTTGATGGAGAAGAGTTACCTAGTAAAGCCGAATTAGCTGCCCGTTATGGCTGTCCTGAGGAGGATATAGTTAGTATTGGCATGGTGCTACGCCAAGATCGTGATGCTAAATTTACCGAAGGTCGTCAATCCGCATTCGATCATTATGCTCAACAATATCCAGCGATCGCAGAATTACTTGAGGGTGCGGAACTAGTTTCCGATCTCTATGGTACTCACCAGTCCTTAAGAGCGCGGGCTAACATTCGTGGCTATGCCGAACAAGCTACAGGGGATGGTTGGTTAAGTATTGGCGAAGCGGCATTTTTTGTCGATCCTTTGATTTCACCAGGCTTAACTGGTGGTGTGGCAACTGCCTATTTTGCGGCTCAAAGCACTCTTAGAGCTATCGACCTTAACAATTTCTCCCGAGCAACTTTTGCTGATTACGAATCCTTTGTTAGCAAACTTTATGAAGCTCTAGAACGAGATAATCAGCTAGTTTATATGTCATTTAATCACCCCAAAGCGATCGAGCTAATTCAGCGTTTTCAAGAAATTGATGCTCGCAGACACTTTAATCAACATATTACGTCTGATTACTGTCTTGCTGATACCAACGTTTGGGGAATTCTTAATCCTATTTATCAATCATTGCAAAAACAGCTTTGGCAAATCATGCGAGAAGCAGAGATTGCCGTAGGTGAATTGAAACCAATTAATCAGCAAACACCTAAAGACTACGAAGTAATGGTTGAAAGAATTGAAGCTTATTTGGTTAATTATTTAGATATTCACTCACAATTGACTCCTTACATTCTTCAAAATAAGGAACATAAAGAGTTACAAACCGAGTTGACTTCTGTTAGATAATTTTTCGCTCTGGTCAAAAATACCAAATCTCAGATCGAAATAAAAAATACTGTCGTAAAATTTCTTTATCTGCTACCGCCTAATTTAAATCAAAATTTTGTCAGGAGAATTTGCCTAATGCCAGTACCAGAATGGTTACAACAGAAAGAAATTACTGCCCGTTTTCGAGCCGCTCAAGAAGATTGGCAAGTAATAACAATTTTCTTAAACGAGGATGGCGGAAAATATATAACTCCTGATGGCAATGAATCAGGTACATTGAAATATCTTACTCACGGTCAGCATCCTTTAGGAGGAGAAGTAATAGTGTTACACTGGCTAGAACAAAAAGGCCCTTTAGAAGGAAATACTGGCATAGATACCTTATGGTTGCAACCCCAGGGTAATGCCATTAAAGTTTCTGGTACATTTTTTCTCGATCGCAGTCATGACTATGGCGAAATAATTAGCTAGTACCGCTGCGCGGAATTCAAAATTCAAAATTCAAAAGTCTTTTAGCACAAAGGTTTCAAACTTTTTGAATAGTTATTGTATTTACGCCCATCTCCACTAGAGTAATTAGATACATTCTCTAAAATGAATCGAACTAGGTAATGTTATCATCTGTATTTCTGATCATTTTTATTTAGCGCACTGTGCCTTTTTTCTTTGTTGATATTGCTGAATAATCTCTTGAGAAGTACTAGAAGGCATTCTTTTAATTCCCGAGTTGATCTTGATCTCGTCAGACTCTGGTTTGGCGATCGCCAAAAAGTCTAAGATACGATTAATCTGTAACTCAGCATTATCTAAAATATCCTCGTACACTACAGTCAAGGGTTCGATGTGATTATTTGCCAGTAATTTCTTTAACCGAGCTTCTTGTTGATTGATGAAGTCGTATTTTTGTTCTACGTCATCAAGTAAGGCATCATTAATCTCGATATTTTCTAACTTTGATTGATAGTTAGTATTTTCGTCATTATTGTGGAGGTGCCAAATTTCAGTTTTCTGTGCTATGACCAATGATACTGCTTGAGCAACTTTATCTTTTCTCACGAGAAGAATGAATTTATCAACCGATTGGAAAATTTGATTAAAATCAAGCTTGGTTTGTTTAAGCTCAAATAAAAAGTGTGAAATTAACTTAGTCCCAAACACACCGTTGGAGCTAACACTATATGTCATTAAATTATTAAGCAGATTAAGATAATTAAAGTTGCAATAGAGAGATAATTCTTGAACTGCTAACCTGAGATGTTCACGGGGATTTCCGGCAATTTTTGTTGAGTTGAGAAGTTCACAGAGATAGGTGGAACCAGATCGAGGAGTGGTCAGAATAGCGTAGGAGATGGGAGGTTTTTGGATCTGCTCGGAGACAGTTTGCAATAGTGGTTGACGACACAAAAGATTGACGAAAACATCAGCAAACAACCTAAGTATTGGTAACTCAGAAGATAGATCATTTTGTTCTTTAACTGCCGATAATAAAGCAGTTTCGTCTTCTAGAGATACAACAATTATCGCTTGGTATTTATTGGTCTCTGAAATATTTTTGCCTAGGTCATCTAGTCGATGAGTTGACAAATCATAATAGTAGTTGTTATCTAGTTCCTTATAGGTAGCAAAAATTTTTTTGATATACTCTAAAGGGGCTAAATCTCCAATAAAGAATAATTTTTCTAGAGATGATAACTGCTTCAAAAATTGAGTTTCTTCGACAGCTTGAAATATTTGGGCTAATTCCATATTGATACTAAATTCTGCTTGTCTAGATCCCTAAAAGTTTTTAATTTTCCTGCTTTCTGACTATCAACAACTAAGGATAATTGAGAAACCTCCGATCATCCCGAAGACTATCAAAGATATTTTTAGTGTAATCAAGTTAACTTATTTTGGACGGCAAATCAACCAATTTAAGCTGAAATTAAGTTTTGAACCCTATTGAATATGGTGATAACTAAGTAGGTAGGCAGAATTAAATATAAAACCAAAATAAAAAAGAATGAAGTCAGGAGTAAGTGTCTTTTAACCTACTACCTACTACCTACTACCCACTACCTTACAAGGGTAGGTTTTTTAAGAAGAATTGTAACTCCCCAAGATCAGGATTTAGTATGATTTTCAGCTTCGTTAAGGTTTGTTGCTTTGTCTTCAGAAAAGGAGACGGTAAGCAGCTAATTTTTTTATTCTGATTACAAGGCTTACTGTATATATAAATAATCGTATGTTCGCGCCCTTTAAAGAATATTTAGAAGAAGAACTTTTTAAACGCTTTGATTTGCGTAGTCGTTCTATTCCCGCAGGATTGGAATCTAACATTAGTGCCAGAGGCAAAAACCCTGCCACGATTCAAAGTTGGTGCTATCAATCAGAGCAACTGAGAAAGATACGCTACACTTACATTGATGCGGGAGAAACTGCCCAGGTATTCAATAGTGTGGTTTATCCTGCACATCATTACGATATACCCTTATTGGGGGTTGATTTTCTTTCTTTCGGTAAGAAGAAAATACTAGTAGTGATGGACTTTCAGCCTCTATTTCGCGATCGCGCTTATCTAGATAAGTATATCGAGCCGATGAAGGATATTCGGGATAAATACAATGAATTAGCCCAGGATTTGGAAATGAAGTTCTACGATGCTAATCAATATTTCTCTAAATATTTGTTGTTTGCCAAACTTGATTCGGAAACCGTAGTCAACAGTCTGTTTCCTGCTTTTCAAGAATACCTAGATCTGTATTGGCAGATATTAGCTGATGCTAAACCTTTAACCAAGCCAGAGGAAATACAACGCATTATCAAAGCCCAAAAGGAATACGATCAGTATAGTGCTGATCGAGACCCCGCCCATGGTTTATTTAGCAGCTATTTTGGCTCTGAGTGGTCAGAGAAATTCTTGTATGAATTCTTGTTTGAAGATGCTTCTCCTTTAGCAGTATCATCCAGCAGAAAATAGTTATCGGGGAATTTGCCCAAAAATTTGCCCAAGAATTTGCCCAAGAATTTGCCTAAGAAAATAATATGACACTATATGAACCGTTTTTAGAACATGCGATCGCAACTCTCAAAGCAAAATTAGATCTAGAACCCTATCCAATTCCCACTGGCTTTGAGCGTCAAGAGGGGATGACGGGTAAAGGGAAAAGACAAGAGCCTGTCTTAACCACTAGTCATGGTTTCAAGTCTGCAAAACTCAGGCAAATTAGAGCAGCCCATGTTCAGGGTGGTAACTCTCTCCAGGTGCTTAATTTTGTGATTTTCCCTGAGTTACATTATGACCTACCTTTCTTTGGTGCTGACTTGGTAACTTTGCCTGGAGGACATCTAATTGCGATCGATATGCAGCCCTTATTTAGTGGGAATGAAGCTTATCAGGCTAAATACAGCCAGCCAATTATGTCCATGTTTAACGAGTATCAAAAAGATTTGCCCTGGGGTGGAGATTTTCCTGAAGAGGCACAACAGTATTTTTCTCCAGCTTTTTTGTGGACTCGTCCCTCAGAAACAGAAGTAGTAGAAAATAAAGTCTTTGCTGCTTTTTGTGATTATCTGGATGCTTATATCAATTTTGTTCAACAAGCAGAAAAAATTACTGAACCTCAACAATTATCAGCTATTCTTCAGGCACAGAAAAGCTATGCTGACTACCGTGCAGCAAAAGATCCTGCTCGGGGAATGCTGACTCGTTTATATGGCGAAGAATGGACAGAAGAATATATTCATGGTTTTCTGTTCGACCTTGACCGTCAACTAGCCTTAGCCAGTTAAGACATGAGAGCTTTTAATTGGTTAATTGTTGACAAACGTAACTAAACGTAACAGAGAATTGCTTTTGGTTACGTAAAAATAAGATAATAGGTTACGAAAATTTTTTCTAATGTCCTCATATTTAGATAGTTGAATGAAATTGAACAGTACGAGTTCAAGAGCAATATTCCCCTATTAAAGTGAGTGACTGCCTTAATTTCAAATAATAGCAGCAACTGAATAAGCTATTAGATAAGCTATTGATTGTAATCAAGGTGAGAAACTGACAAGTAAATCTAACGAGATTAAATCTTTAGTTAAGCGAAGTCAGTAACCCTAGGAAAAATTAACAAGATGTAACAAATAGAGGTTCGATGCTGTTGTATAAAAGTTAACTGAGGGGTAAATACTTATGTGTATAGCCGACAAAGGTGATACTCAAAAACATCCGAGGTTTTTTTATTAAGAGTGTAAAGTTTTATTTGGTGACTGAAGAAACTATCTCTAAGCTCATAGAGAATAGTAACTTAGCACCCTCAACAAAAAGCCACTTTGATCAAGTTAGCAATCGCTAGTGATTGAAAGTAGTTTTTAAGTTAAGATTCCTTTTTGAAGTTCAACTAAACCAAATTTAATTCGAGTAGGAGATTATTTATAATGTTCGATGCATTTACTAGAGTAGTGTCTCAAGCTGATGCTCGTGGTGAATTCTTATCCGCTGGTCAACTTGACGCTCTTAGCGCCATGGTTGCTGAAAGCAATAAGCGTATGGATGCAGTAAACCGTATTACTAGTAACGCTTCCGCTATCGTTACTAATGCAGCTCGCGCTTTATTTTCCGAGCAGCCTCAGCTAATTGCTCCTGGTGGAAATGCTTATACTAGTCGTCGTAACGCTGCTTGTTTACGAGACATGGAAATCATTTTACGTTACATCACTTACTCTGTCTTTACTGGTGATGCTAGTGTTTTAGAAGATCGTTGTCTCAATGGACTACGTGAAACTTATCTGGCTCTTGGTACTCCTGGTGCTTCTGTAGCTGTTGGTGTACAAAAAATGAAAGATGCGGCTCTAGCAATTGTTAATGATCGTAACGGGATCACATCTGGCGACTGTAGCCAACTTGCTTCTGAAATTGCTGGCTACTTTGACCGTGCTGCTTCCGCAGTAGGTTAATTTAATTAGGGCAACTGCTCTTTAACGAAGTCAACCTGATATTTGGTTGCTTAGAAAAAATTAGTAAAACAAGAGAAACATCACAATCATGAAAACTCCTCTAACCGAAGCGGTATCTTCTGCTGATTCCCAGGGTCGTTTTTTAAGTAGTACTGAAATTCAAACTGCTTTTGGTCGTTTTAGACAAGCTAGTGCTTCTTTAGAAGCAGCAAAAGCTTTAACTTCTAGATCTCAAAGCTTGATTGACGGTGCAGCTAACGCAGTATATGCTAAATTTCCTTTCACTACTAGCACTTCTGGTCCTAACTATGCTTCTTCTCCCGAAGGAAAAGCAAAGTGTTCTCGTGACATTGGTTACTATTTAAGAATGGTTACTTATTGTCTAGTTTCTGGTGGAACTGGCCCTATGGATGAGTACTTAATAGCTGGTTTAGATGAGATCAACCGAGCTTATGAGCTATCTCCTAGCTGGTACATCGAAGCTCTAAAATACATCAAGAGCAATCATGGTTTAAGTGGAGATCCTGCTACTGAAGCCAACAGCTACCTAGACTATGCCATCAACGCACTTAGCTAAGAGCAAGTTGATTTAGTTGATAAGTCATTAGCCTATTAAAAGTAACAGGCACTACATAAGAGTCAAGCATTTTGACTTATAAAGCATTACTCAGAGGAGTATGCGAATGCCAGCAGGGAAGCTAGTATTTGTTTACTTTTCTGAGTATTGTTATGTTTACGGGGATGAGGAATCAAGGATGAGAAATGAGGAAAAAACAGAGGCAGAGCAGTTAACGAGAGAGCAGGCGATCGCTAATCTCCAACAACAAGAGGATTTAGGAGCAAGATACTATGCTGCCTGGTGGTTAGGTAAATTTAGAATCAATGATCCAGAAGCGATCGCTGTATTATTAAGGGCATTAGAAGACCGACAGGATCGCGCCCCTGATGGAGGATACCCTTTACGTCGTAATGCTGCCAGAGCTTTGGGGAAATTAGGAGATAAGAGAGCGGTGGAGCCGTTATCTCGTTGTTTAGAGTTTCCTGATTATTACGTCAGGGAAGCCGCTGCTCAAGCTCTGGAAATGTTAAACGATCAAAGATCTATAGCACCATTGATCAAGCTATTGGATGGTGGAGTAGCAGCAGCCATCAGAGTGACAGGAAAACCCCATTTAGTACAGCCTTATGAAGCAGTGATTGAAGCTTTAGGGACATTGAAGGCAACGGAAGCAACTTCGCTAATCGAGCCATTTACGCAGCACTCGACAGAGAAAGTAAAATATGCTGCTGCCAGAGCAATGTATCAGCTAACTGGTGAAGACAAATATGGCGAAATGTTGATCGAAGCACTATCAGGAGAAGATCTGCAACTACGTCGCTCCGCTTTGATGGACTTGGGTGCGGTGGGATATGTCAACGCAGGTCAGGCGATCGC
>JAAUYH010057873.1_pt1 | contig 10614 bp, 13 predicted proteins | sample 7278061 | NCBI WGS metagenome assembly JAAUYH01 (sample SAMN14350203, study PRJNA611818) | marine sediment metagenome | isolation source: surface marine sediment (0.6m) | place: French Polynesia: Moorea | collected 2018-08 | reverse complement strand
TATCGAACAAGCAATCCTAACTTTAATCGAGAAAAATAATCCTGAAATAATCGGTCTTTTGACGACGGGTTTGACCGAAACAAGAGGAGACGATATGAAAGGCATTCTCAAAGTCTTTCGCGATCGCCATCCAGAATTAGCTAGTTTGCCAATTATTTTTGTTTCCACTCCAGATTATAAAGGTGCGGCTGAAGATGGATATGCGGCAACTGTAGAGCAAATAGTCGCATATGATTATCAACCATCAACTAGTTCGATCGCATCGAATCATAACATCACTTCGGTTCATACTCAACCCCAAATAACTATCTTAGCTGGCTCTTTACTTGCTCCGGGAGACGTGAGAGAAATTAAAGAGATCGTTAAAGCTTTCGGCTTTCATCCCCTTGTCTTGCCAGATCTCTCCGAATCTTTAGACGGTCATTTGCGAGATGAAAAATACAGCGGTGTTAGTTGCGGAGGAACTAGTTTAGAAGATTTAACCAGGTTGTCAGATTCGATTTTTACCGTTGCGATCGGGGAAAGCATGCGATCGGCTGCAGAAACCTTAAAAACTAAGTTTGGGATTGAATATCGACTATTCCCCCGTTTGGCTGGTTTAGAAGCGGTAGACCAATTCATTTGGCAACTAGCCCAACTAGCAACCCAAGGATCTGACCCTCATTTTATCAGCCATCCCAGAGTACCGGAAAAATTCGATCGCTCCCGTCGTCAATTGCAAGATGCTATTCTCGATACCCATTTCTATTTTGGCCGTAAAAAGGTATGTTTAGCCTTAGAGCCGGACTTATTGTACCAAACTAGTTGGTTGTTGCACGAAATGGGCGCAATTATTCAGGGGGCTGTAACCACTACTAAATCCCCTATCCTAGCAGAATTACCCTTAGACAACGTTACCATCGGAGATTTGAGCGATATTGAAGAGATGGCCGTAGGTGCGGATCTCTTAATTACTAATTCTCACGGTAAAGATATCGCTAAAAAACTGGGCATTCCTCTTTATCGCATGGGTTATCCTATTTTCGATCGCCTAGGAAACGGACAAAAATGCGCGATCGGCTATCGCGGTACGATGCAGTTCCTTTTTGATGTCGGCAATATTTTTCTCGAACGAGAAGAAGAACAAATAGATCCTTAAAAAAGATTTGGGAGTTGGTAATTAATTTGTTTGACTTAAGTTGAGTTGCAACCGCACAAAGACATCTATTTACCAGTCTCCTCTATTTTTTTGAAATAAAATTCAAACACCAAGCAAACAGAACGATGATCCAAGCTATTCCTCGAGCCAAAACAACCCAATCAGATCTTTTTGAAAGCGTATTTTTACAAGAGTTTATTCAACAAGTACGCCAGCAAGATACTAGTGGGAATTATGCTAACTGCGACGATCGATTATTGGTTAGGTCTTTACTTTTTCCTTCAGAATCGGAAAAAATCAACCACGGAATCGACCCTTTAACCGATTTGCGAGTTTCAGCTTTTTATCGGGCGATCGCGATCGTCATCGAACGGGAAACTGGATATATTACGGAAACTTTTATTAATCTTACTAGCAAAAAGCTCAGCTCTGCTTTGATTTTCTGCGGAGGAGTTTTGGTAGTTTATCAGATTATAAGAAAACTTGAACTTTTTGGGTTTGAGTCGATAGATAAACTAACATTTGAAGGAAGTATGTTGATAACGAATGCTTTGGCTAAGGCCAGCCAGTATTTAGATTATTCTCCTCAAGAAGAGCAGAATTTTTTACACAATTATTAAAAGGCGAGATTGCGATGAAAGTTGCTTTTACCACCCAAGATAAAATTCATATTAATGCCCATTTTGGTTCGGCAAAACAAATCGAAGTTTACGATGTCAATACCGAAGGTTACAATTTTGCTCGAACTTTAGAATTTAATGGCAATCTCAAACAAGATGGCAATGAAGATAAATTAACGCCAAAATTAGAGGCTTTATCCGATTGTACGATTGTCTACGTCGCTGCGATCGGAGGGAGTGCGGCCGCTCGTTTAATTAACAGTCGCATCACCCCAATTAAAGCTAGAAGTGAAGAGGAAAAAATTGACGAAATTCTGAGTAATTTAGTTAAAACTCTCAAGGGTAATCCTCCTCCTTGGTTACGCAAAGTTTTGCAACAAGAATCCGGTACTAAAAAATCTTTCGATTTTGAAGACGACGACGAGTAATTAAGTTAATTTTTGAGATTGTTTGAAAATAAGTGAAAAATAATTTTTAAGTAGTAAGTATTTGAGTTGGCAATCTCAAAATCAGCAAAAACTAATATAGTATTAAAACTCCTTACTTACTACTCTTGACCAGCTACTCTAAAATCTAACAAGTAAAAATTAAAGATTATGAGTACCGAAACCAATTCACAAACTGCAACTAGTATTAAAGTTGCCGATAGTCCTTTTTTAAAAGCCTTAGTGCAACAAATTCGCGCTCAAGATACCTTTGGAACTTACAGCAAATGGAAAGATGAATTAGTTTTGTCTCCTTTTGTTGTCACCAAAGAAAGAAAAAAGAAAATTTCTTTAGATAAGGAAATAGATCCGGCAACTCATTTAAGAATTATTTCTTTTTATCGGGCGATCGCGGCGGTAATCGAACAAGAAACGGGGACTTTTTGCCAAGTTATTGTTAATTTAAATAGCGAAGGTTTCGGCTATGCTTTTATTTGGAGCGGTCGCTTAATTGTCGTTAATAAAAGCATGAGAGACGCTCAACGTTTTGGCTTTAATTCTTTAGAAAAATTAGCCGAAAGAGCAGAAAGATTAATTAAATCTGGACTCGATGCGATCGACCGTTTTCCCGAAGCAGCCAAAGCATAAATAAGGCAGAAGGCAGAGAGGAGTAAAGCAGCCCGATCCTCCTAAATTAAAATTAATTTCAATTTAGATTACTCGGATCTTTGGGTTTTTTCTTATTCCTGATTATCTGCCTTCCGAGGGCAGTAAAATAAATAAATCATAAGTAAAAAAATGGTACAAACAACAGAACAAGTCCCCAGCCCAGAAGCTTTTGAAGCATTAAAAAAGAAAGTCAAAAGACTCAATAGCAAAGCCGGTCAAATGAAAATGGATCTGCACGATTTAGTCGAAGCCTTGCCGATCGATTATCAAAAATTGCCCGAAGAATGCGCTAAAACTTACGAAATTTATTGCCAACTAGCAGAATTAAAACAACAATTAAAAACTTGGGAGAAACAATTATAATGACAGAAAATTTAACAGTAACAAAAACCTTAGCAGAGTTCAAAGAAATTGTTAATGCAGAAGGCTATTTTCAATTTTTCGGCTTAGAATACGATCGCAGGTTCGTCAATGTAAATCGACTCCACATCTTAAAACAATTTTCTCTGTTAATCGAAGCGATCGACGAAGCTTTTCCTGACTTAAACGAAGCAGAAAAACTAGACAAATATCGCGAAGCACTAGCAGAAGCTTATCAAGTATTTAAATCGAAAAGCCCCCTAGAAACCAAACTATTTAAAGTATTCCACCAAAAACGTCAAAATGTCGTCTTACTAGACGATATCGAAGAAGAAGACGAATAAGAAAAGGAGCGATCGCCGGGTGAGAGAATTAACAATCAAAGAATTAGAACGCTATCGACGACAAATAATGATCCCTGGATTTGGAGTTGAAGCACAACAAAAACTCAAAAATTCAACTGCGATCGTTAGTGGTGTTGGTGGTTTGGGGGGCACAGTCGCTCTATATCTTGCCGTAGCTGGAATTGGTAAACTAATTTTGGTTAGGGGTGGCAATTTAAGCCTCGACGACATGAACCGTCAGATCCTCATGACTGACGACTGGGTCGGCAAAAATAGAGTATCAAAAGCAAAAGAAACTCTCAGTAAAATCAATCCCGATGTGGAAATAGAGGCGATCGCCGAATTTGTGACCGCAGAAAATGTCGATCCTCTAGTCCGAAAATCCGATATTGCTTTAAGTTGCGCTTTTGATTTTAAGGAAAGGGATCTCCTCAACGCTGCTTGTGTCTTGTGGAATAAACCGATGGTAGAAGCAGCTATGGATGGAATGGATGCTTACTTAACTACGATCCTTCCCGGTCAAACTCCTTGTTTATCCTGCATTTTCCCAGAAAAACCTCCAGAATGGGATAAACGCGGTTTCGGCGTAGTCGGTGCAGTCCCCGGTACTTTAGCTTGTTTGGCAGCATTAGAAGCAATTAAATATCTTACTAAGCTCAGCGAACCCCTTTTAGGGAAACTGCTGACGATGGATTTAAATCGCTTGGAATTTGCCAAACGCAGACCGTATCACGATCCAGACTGTCCCGTATGCGGTTGCGAAGATAGAACCAATATCGGTCGGGCGATCGATCTACTCGCCCCAAAACAACTTCTCAGGGTTTAAGCTCTCGTTCTGCTGTTAAAACGGAATTCACTTTTAACTTTTGACTTATTATGACTGTTACTTTAACAGAAAAAGCAGCATTTAAAATTCGCGCTTTGCTAGAAAATAGCACTACAACCGGCAAAGCGAACCAAAAAGGGATTCGGGTGGGTGTCAAAACCGGTGGCTGCGATGGTTACGAATATAAATTGAAAATAGCCAAACAGCCCAAACCCGATGACATAGTATTCGAGCAAAATAAGGTACTTATTTATATTGACCCTCAAAGTATGCCTTTGCTCGATGGGGTTGCGATCGACTTTGCGGATAGTTTAACCCAAAGTGGATTTACATTCAGCAACCCTAATGCCAAAAAGACCTGTGGCTGCGGAAAATCATTCGCTGCTGCGGCTGATTGTGCTTCTAAAGGTGCTGCATCTTGCGGCTAATTCAAGTCCCTTCGGGACAAGGAAGAAGGAAGATGTCCGAGGGAAGAAGGTCGATTTAAAAGTAGATCTTAACTGCTTTTAACTCTGAGACTCTTCATTTATGAAGAGAAAACTTCAACCCAAAGATTTTTGACTTCTACCGCAGACAGTTGAAAACTAACAATTAGGAGAATATTTCTCATGACTACTTACAAAGTTCGTTTAATTAAAGGCAAAAGAAAAAAGCCCCCCGAAATCGACGTAACCATCGAGGTTGATGAAGATACTTATATCTTCGACGCTGCAGAAGAACAAGATATCGATCTGCCTTCTTCCTGTCGCGCTGGTGCTTGCTCTAGTTGCGTTGGTAGAGTGATCGAGGGAGAAATCGATCAAGAAGATCAAAGTTTCTTAGATGACGAGCAAATGGCTAAAGGATACGCTCTGCTCTGCGTTACTTATCCTCGCTCCGATTGCACCATTAAAACTCACCAAGAAGCTTATTTAGTCTGAGTCTATTGTCTCAGAATCCAGGCGAGTCCTTCTCGCCTTTTTTTTGTCCCAAAACGATCCCGATAAAAAAATTAAAAATATTCAATGACAATCTTGTTACCCATCTAAGGGATAATTATTTTGTACTTTCAGGTTAAATTGCAATGCTCAGCCGAGAATCATTAACCAAAGAATTTATTTCAGTTGTCGATACTTATTACCCTTCAAGCGGCAAAATCTTAAAACATTGCTACGTCAAAATCCTCGAATGCTACATTCAGAAACTAGGTAAACGTTTGTATTATATTGGCATTTATTATCCGCGGGGAATGCAGGAAGAATTACAAGCTCAACAGAAAAAGCTCAAGGAAATAGCAGAAAATATGGGCTTGATTGAAGTAGTATTTATCGATGCGACTCGTCTGGTTCGAGATCCTCTCTCAAAATTAAAAGAAGAAAATCCTCGTCTTTGGTTAGAGTTGTATTGGGTAGCCACACATCCGATCGACTAAATTTAGAGCGAATCAATAATATAGGGTTTTAAATGCCTTTAATTTGCTGAGAAATCGCTGTCTTACTAGTGAAGAACTTGAAGACAGTCAATTAACTATATTTTTAAGATTATTTTAATAGTAATTAATAAAATTCTAATTAAATAACTTGATTTTTGTAGAGACGTTAAATCAAACATCTCTACTTTTAGCTTTATTTTAATTTTAATGGTCAACTGCTACCATGACATCGGAAGATTTAATTGCAGCATAAACTTCTTTTCCTTCAGCTAAACCTAACTTTTCTGCTGAAGTTTTTGTAATAATTGAAATTATTTCAACTCCAGGAGCAACTTCAATTGTTACTTCAGTATTAACCGAACCAGGAACAATTTTTTTAACCGTACCTTTAAAAGAGTTACGCGCACTAAATTTCATTGTTTGCTTGTATCCTATTGATTTGTTATTAATAGAGTTATTATAATGCTAAAGTTTAAAGAAGGTTGCCAAAATAAGATTGAATGAAACTACGAAAAAGAGCGATCGCATTCTTTAGCCTATTGTTAATAGCATTTGTTTTAACGATTAGTTGTAGTCAAATTAACAATTCTCCTAATAATATCCCGCCACAAACAGAATTAAAAATATCCGCAGCAGCTAGTTTAACTAGTGCAATGAAAGCGATCGAATTACTATATCTAAAAGACAATCCAAACATTAAAATAATCTATAATTTTGCCTCTTCTGGTTCGTTGCAAAGACAAATAGAACAAGGTGCTCCAGTAGATATATTCATTTCAGCCGCACCAGAACAGATCGATACACTAGAAAAAAAGGGTTTAATTATCGATGAAACTCGTCGAGATTTGCTGAAAAATCAAATGGTCTTAATCGTGCCTCAAAATAACAATCAAAACCAGATCGATTTTAAAAGTTTGTTAAAAAATGAAATAGAAAAAATTGCGATCGGAGAATTAAAAAGCGTGCCAGCAGGCCAATATGCCCGAGAAGTATTAACCAGTTTGGGAATATTTAAAATAGTCGAACCAAAATTAATCTATGCCAAAGATGTGCGACAAGTTTTAAGTTATGTAGAAACGGGAAATGTAGATGCAGGAATAGTATATCGCAGCGATACAAAAATAACAGATCGAGTAACAGTAGCAGCGATCGCACCAGAAGATAGTCACTCGCCAATTGTTTATCCGATCGCAGTAATTAAAGACAGCAAAAATATTGCAGCAGCTAAACAATTTATTCAATATACATTGTCCGAACCAGCCACAACTGAATTTAAAAAATATGGTTTTGCACTTGCAAACTAAAAATTAAGTGCAAGCAACCAATAATTAATAACATAATGATTAAAAATATCGATTTATCTCCCCTATTTATTTCCCTAGAAACAGCGACAATAGCTACAGCGATCGCTCTTTTATTGGGAATTATTGCCGCAAGAATAATTTTAGAATACAACGGCATCGCCAAAGGCACTATCGACGCATTCTTAACCTCTCCCCTCGTCTTACCCCCTACAGTAGTAGGATTTTTATTATTGTTATTGTTAGGCAAAAACGGCCCGCTCGGTAAAATCTTAGGATTGTTCGATATTACGGTTATTTTTACTTGGTACGCTACTTTAATCGCTTCTACTGTCGTTGCTTTTCCCTTAGTATATAAAACCGTATTGGCGGCATTTAAACAAATAGATCCCAATACGATCGCCGCAGCTAAAACCCTGGGAGCTTCAGAATTGAAAGTTTTTTGGCGCATCATGCTCCCTTTAGCCAAACCGGGAATTGTTTCCGGGGTATTATTGGCATTTGCTCGCGCTTTAGGGGAATTTGGCGCGACTATCATGCTAGCTGGCAACATTCCGGGTAAAACCCAAACTATTCCGATCGCCATTTATATTGCCGCAGAAAGCGGTCAAATGGATCTAGCCTTGGCTTGGGTAACGGTAATCTTAATTATTTCTTTTGGCGTAATCGTTGCAGTTAATGCTTACTCCGATCGCCAAGATCGTCGCTTATCAAAAGTTACTTTAAAAAAGAAATACCCTCAAAATTATGTCCGATTCTTACCTAAAAAAGCATTTTACTCCTATTTACCGATCGCATCGCCTCCAGAATTAATTGTTGCAATTGAAAAGAGACTTCCAGGGGGCTTTTATTTAAACGTATCCTTTAGCACTCAAGATCGACCGTTAGGCCTCTTAGGAGCGTCTGGATCGGGGAAAAGCTCGATCTTAAAATGTATTGCCGGCCTAGAATCGCCCGATCGCGGCAAAATAATCTTAAATGGGAGAACTTTATTCGATAGCGATCGGCAAATTAACCTACCCAGTCGCGATCGCCGAGTCGGTTTCTTATTTCAAAATTACGCTCTTTTCCCCCATCTCACAGTGGCCGAAAATATTGCCTTTGGCATGAAAAATAAGAGATCCCATCGTAAAATAGCCGCACATTTAGCCGATGTCGGTTTAGAAGCAATGGGCGATCGCTATCCCTGTCAACTTTCAGGAGGCCAGCAACAACGAGTTGCACTAGCTAGGGCCTTAGCAGCTAACCCAGAAGTATTATTATTAGACGAGCCATTTTCCGCTTTAGACAATTATTTGCGCGATCGCTTAGAAAAACTCTTAATTACTAATTTAAAAAACTATTCCGGTGCAACCCTATTCGTTACCCACAACCTCGAAGAAGCATATCGAGTTTGCAATAATTTATTAGTTCTCGAAACCGGCAAAATCTCGGCTTTTGGTAAAAAACAAGATATTTTCGAGCGTCCACCCACAAAAACAGTCGCATCTATCACCGGATGTAAAAACTTTTCTCGGGCCCGAATGGTATCACCAACAGAAGTAAAAGCGATCGACTGGGAATGTAATTTAACAGTTATCGAACCAATTCCAGATTTTTTATCTTATATTGGCTTGCGCGCCCATCAAATTATTTTTCCTGAAGCAATTAACCGAGAAAATACCTTTAATTGTTGGTTAGTCGATACCAGCGAAACCCAACACAGAATAACTTTATACCTTAAATTACATCGACCGGCGATCGATTCTCACGACTACCATTTCCAAGCAGAAGTATTCCGAGAAAAATGGGCCACTCTCAAAGATCGCCCTTTACCCTGGCCGGTTGAAATTCATCCTTTACGGCTGATCCTTTTAACCGATTGACAAATACCTGTTTCGGTATAATTATCGCCCCACGATCCAAGATATTTAATGGCGATCGGACTTGAAAAATCCAAAAATTTATTCTATAAAATAATGACCTGCATCGATCTTTAATCTTTGTTTAGATCGAGAATAAATTAATATTAATATCAACTACTCAAAATAATAATACAGATAGATTTGGCGAATTTTTTGCCTTCCTGCACCAAATTGGTACAACTAGCTAAATTATCTTTGATAACAAATTGAAACTAGTCTCTAATCCACCTAAATAAACTTTCAAAAAACTCGATTGAGAAGAACTTTGTTGAAACAAACCTTAAATAACTATAGTATTTTTTTAGTAAGTGTTCCTATTATTCTAGTAGCACAATTTATTGGCGAAACGGCAAACTCCCAAGAAGAACGAATTAAAGAATCGATTCAAGCTCCTATTCAGCAGCAAAGAGAAAATTTAAGACCTAATCCAATTAAAGATTCCCTCAATGATGAAATAGATGGCATTCCCTACGGATTAATTCAAGCTAAAGCTTACGAACTTTGGCAAATTCGAGGTGAAAAGAATGGAGAACCAACTTACAGAGATTGGTACGCGGCAAAAGAGTATTTAAAAACAGAACGGGAGCTTAATAACGTTCAAAAAGATCTCTTATCTTTAAGAGAAAAAAATAGCCTGGCAATTGTGATTGGTATTATTGCCGGTGTTGGTAGTATATTTGTTGGCTTTTTAAATTATCGTCTGGGACTAAAAAAATTACAAATCGATTTATATCGCTCTCAATGGGAATTAGAAGCAGAATCAGCTCAAAATCAAGAAAAACTAACTACAGAGCTTTTGATCAAAGCGATCGAACAACTGGGAAATAATGACATTACCGTTCGCATTGGTGGGATGTACGGACTCGGACAAATTGCTAAAGATTTTAGCAAACGTCATTGGCAAATTATGCATATTTTGACTTCTTATATTAGAGAAAAATCTGCTTTAGCTAATAACAAAGAAGATACTTCTTGTATAACAATTGACATTCAAACTGCGATCGAAACAATTGTCAAACGCAAAGTAGAACAAGATCCCAAAAATGAAAATCTCAACTTGAGTAATTGCAATCTCAATCACGCTAATATCTCTGCTGCAGAGCTGACGGGGACGAATTTCGCCGGTACTAGCCTGATCCAAACTAACTTATCTCGAGCTAATTTGTCGGGAGTAAACTTTTATAAAGCAAACCTCAAAGAGGCTAAACTCAATGGCGTTAAGCTCAATCTAGCTAACCTGTATCAAGCGAACCTCAAAGAGGCTAAACTCAATGGAGCTAAGCTCAATGGAGCTAATCTTGCCAATACAAAATTAGATCGTGCCAAATTGAACGGTGCGGATCTTTCCGGTGCAAGACTCAATGGTGCAGACTTTTCTGGGGCCGATCTCTTCAATGCTAAATTTAACGGTACTGACTTGTTTGATACTGACTTCCAAACAGCGATCGGACTTAAAGTCGAACAAGTTAAAAAAGCTAAAAACTGGGATAAAGCTAAATATTCACCAGAATTTAACCAACAATTGAATTTAGCAGAAATTTAATTTATACCAAATCTTCTTGCCTCTTGCCTCTTGCCTCTTGCCTTCTGTCTCCTGCCTCTGCCCTCTTGCCTTC
>JAAUYH010211921.1_pt1 | contig 10615 bp, 5 predicted proteins | sample 7278061 | NCBI WGS metagenome assembly JAAUYH01 (sample SAMN14350203, study PRJNA611818) | marine sediment metagenome | isolation source: surface marine sediment (0.6m) | place: French Polynesia: Moorea | collected 2018-08 | reverse complement strand
TTAGCAAGGGGTACCTGGTGCGATCGCCAATAATCTTCAGTTTTTTTACCATCAACTTCCTTAGGTCCAGTCCAACCTTTAGGGGATCGCAAAATAATTATCGGCCATTGGGGACGACCTGTGCAACCATTAGTTCGAGCATCTTCTTGGATTTCCTTGATTTCCCGCATGATGGTGTTCAAGGTTCCCGCCATCAGTTGGTGCATGGTTTCGGGATCTGAACCTTCGACAAAATAAGGTTTGTACCCATATCCAACAAAAAGTTCTTGCAATTCCTCGTGACTGAGGCGCGCTAATATTGTCGGGTTGGCTATTTTATATCCGTTGAGGTGCAAAATTGGTAAAACAGCACCGTCACGAACGGGGTTAAGAAATTTATTTGAATGCCAACTTGCTGCTAAAGGTCCAGTCTCAGCCTCGCCGTCTCCAACAACACAAGCAGCGATTAAGTCGGGGTTATCAAAAACTGCACCATAAGCATGGGAAACAGCATAGCCTAACTCACCGCCTTCGTGGATACTTCCTGGAGTCTCAGGCGCAACGTGGCTAGGGATTCCACCAGGGAAGGAAAACTGTTTGAACAGCCTCTTCATACCCATAGCATCTTGGGAAACATTAGGGTAATATTCGCTGTAAGTTCCTTCCAAATAAGTATTAGCTACCAAACCGGGACCACCATGACCCGGACCTGCAATATAAATTATGTTAGAGTCATATCTATTAATTACTCGGTTAAGGTGAGCATAAATAAAGTTTAATCCAGGTGTGGTTCCCCAGTGTCCTAAAAGTCTGGGTTTTATATGTTCCAGTTTGAGAGGTTCCCGTAGTAAAGGATTATCTAACAGATATATTTGCCCTACAGACAAATAGTTCGCAGCCCGCCAATAGGCATCTATTTTGCGTAACTCTTCTGCCGACAAGGGCTTAGTTTGAATTGAACCAGCTACTGTCATTAAAAAAATTCCTCACATTTTAACGGTAATCAATAGGATTAAATCAATATAAATTAGTGCCGATATTGTGCTATTTTTTGTGATTTCAATTAGCAACAATAGATGAACATCTAATTATTATCAATTAGCGACTATTATCCAAAGTATATTGATTCATTCCTATATATTTTTCCTCGCAATCTATTAATCAATCAGCTTTAAATAAGCTTTCGTCAAATACACCTGCAAGCATATCGCATCGGTACCATATGTGCCATGATCATATAAATTTAAAAGATATTTTTTTGAGAGAAATAGCAAAATTAAATGAGAAAATATTTCTATTTAGATAGATTACTTAACACAATAATTCAAATCATTTATATCAAGTTCATTTAATTCTTTTTCATCAAAGTTCTCCGGATCTAGCTGCTCATAGTATCCTCAGCTGATTCTACAATCGACATCAATCAGATATAAGCAACTTCTTGCTGTCAGAGTATAGATATTTTTGATATGATTTAAGAATAATTCAATAAAGACTTCTAAAAAATATCATTCCGCGTCTAGCGGCGAACGACAAAAGTGGAGAAGTAAAAACCGTAGAAAAGAAAAAGTGGGACGTTTCAATAAATATAGTAATCCCATTTTAATTCTCCATAAAAATAAAAGAACTTTGCCTTCTTCTCCTTTCAAAATGAGAATTGCTGAATCTTGATAGTCAATCTTGATAAATATTGCGATCGCTAGTTGCTGTTAGTTTATCCTGCCATAAAGTATCAATTGTAACTAAGTTATATCCTCGAGCTAATAATTGAGGAATTAAAATATTTGCTATTTCTGCGACATCTTCTCCCCCACAAAATCCATCATGTAAAACAATCATTGAGCCTTGCTTGACTAATTTTAAAACTCTTTCTGTCACAGTTTGGACTCCAGGTCTGACCCAATCTTCCGGAACTACGCTCCACATCACCGGTCGATAATTCCACTTTTGTAATAATTTTAGAGTTTTGGGTGTAAAAAAACCATTGGGAGGACGAACATCGCGTATTTCTTGCGATCGCAATCCACAAGCATTAGAAATTACGGTCTGGGTTTTTTCTAGACTCTGCTGAAGTTCTGTTTCTGAAAGCAATGGAAAATTACGATGAGCATAGCCATGTAAACCAATCCAATGACCCGAAGCATGAATTTTTTTGACAATATGTGGTGAACGTTCGACACACGCTCCCAATAAAAAAAAGCTTGCAAGAATTTTGTGAGACTCAAGAACTTCTAAGAGTTTTGGAGTGTATTGGGGATGAGGTCCATCGTCAAAAGTAAGTGCAATGTTACGGGAACTGTTATTCCCCTCCCAAAGACAATCAGGGAATTTGGGTTGGAGAATGCGGTAAATAATTGGAAATATAGGAAAAAATGGCATAATTTGGATATTTTTAAATATCAATTACTTCGAGAGCGATCGCATTTTAGATCGGAACCAGTGCAGCTTTTATCTTGAACTTCGATCTCATCCCAGAGTCTACCGCTCGAAGTATATTTATTTTTGTAAAAATAAACATAAATACTGACCTCAGGAGGTGAAGACATATATAGGGGGGCTAACTGACTCAATTCATCTAAAATCTGAGATCGTAATTTTGGTAAATTATTTTGCCATAATTCTCCAAACTTTAGTAATGGACCAGTATCCCTAATCTAAATAATGCCTGCAAAATTGAAATAGAGTAACCATGATAGACTATTTCGAAAATCACAGTTTATCCACTTGTGCGCTGAAGTGGCGTATGGGTAAATTATTGGTTAAACCTGTAGATGAAGTTGAACAAGTCAATCTACCTGTTATACATAATAAAGAACGGTTAGTTGAGTGTTTAAAACATTCTTCAGTAAATTTAGTTTGTATAGATCCAAAATTAGGGGGAAAAGAGGTTCTATTGTGGGCTGAAGCTTGCGAACAAGCAGGTAAACCCATATATTTAAAGCTGCCAGCAAATCAAAAATATAAGAGACAATTCAATTGGTTTTTTGAATCTTTAGATTATTCTTTTAACTTCATTTGTGCCTCGTTTTTAATAATATTATTAAGTCCAGTAATGATGTTATTAGCTTTACTCATTACTGTAAACTCTTCAAGTCAAGTATTTGTCCGTGAATGGCGTATTGATAAGCGAGGTAAGCTGTTTCGTGTTATTAAATTTAATACAAAAGTATTAAAAGCAGATAGTATCTCAAATTCTCAAAACTCCAAACAGCTTCAGGGCAAATATACATTAAGTTTGATCGTCTATGATATTTTTGCTTATCTGCCGCAGTTGTTCAATGTGCTGCGTGGTGATATGAGTTTAATAGAAACTGTCCCTTATAGATTTTTTACTTCATTAACGATCAAAATAAAAAACCAAAAACAGTTAAATAATATGCCTCATATATTTACAGACTGTTTGTTAAATGAAGTTAAATCCCAACAAGTTAATCTCAATACTCTTAAGTCCTAGTATTTTAATGGTTCATTCAATTTTATTAGTGGGAGCATTTTGCTCCCTGTTTTGTGGAAAATAAATATAGCCAAATATATCAAATATATCCTGCTGTACTTTTCTCTAAACAGATAATTTTTGTAATATCTCTAGGATTGAGAATAAAAATAATTTTATTTCTCAGAGTAGATCCGATAAGAATTACGAGTTTTTCATGAAGTTTATCAAAGCTTTTTTTTGTTTTTTAGCAATTTTTATCGCTGCAGGTACGGCTTCTGCAAGAGTTTCCAAAGAAGCCAATAGTAATGCTACAACCTCCAATCTGCAAAGTTTGGGGACGGAAGAACTGATACGTAGTTATTGTTCTACTGATGGGAAAAATATATATAAAGAGTGGCGAGGTTCTGTTTATAGTTTTGTACCCCAGGAAAGACAACAGAAGCTTTTTAATATCATTGGAATGAACGTTGCTCGCTGTTTCCAGGATGATGGAGGACAATGGTATCTTACATCTCGCGAGCTTACATTTTACTTGGATCCCCAAACTAATAAAATACTGGAACACTGGCAAAATCCTTGGACACAGGAAGTTGTACCGGTTGTTCATATCGCCAATAATCCAGTACAAAATATTTTGGGAAGAGAGTACCCCATTTTTGTGGATGGTGAAAATGTTACTTTTGTACTTGATATTCCCCTTACCTATCCCAATGTTTTAGGAAACGACCCCAAATTTAAAGATTATAGTCCCCAGAAACTATACCAAGCTGGAGAATTTTTTAAGTTTACCGTTCCCCTAGAAGAAGCGACAGATACATCAAAAGCTACAACAGAGTCATTTTCTGGTGCTTGGACTCGTCTTGGACCTTGGTTACCTTGGATGAAAATGGGCGATCGTCCGGGACAACTTGTTTACAGCGCTGCGTTTAGCAAGTTTCGGGATTTTGAAGAAATTTCACCCGTACTTCAAAAATTAATTAACTCGCGATTTCCTGTTTATAAGAAAGCTCCCAGGTGTTTTCTTGAAGCCGAAAATGAAACTTCTTGGACTTATTTTCGCAAACATTTCAACGAGTATTTACAGGGTGCAGAATTTCCTATTCCAGAATTTAAGGATAACAGATCTTGTCGCTGAAGAACTGAGGGGAATGGAACTACGGAAAGGGAACACTAATAAAACAAATCGGTAATACCAATTCAATAAATCATTGCAACAGATTACCCTGTAGAGATAACGCCGCAGGCTCTGGTACGTCTCTACAAAAATTTATTTGTCTCATTGTTTTTCTAAATTGGTATAAGATTGCTGAGGACGCGCTACGCGTTCACCGTCAGGTGCGTCTAACCTCGTTCCTCATCACAATGACAGGTTCGGGTTTTGTCTATTCGCTGTGAAGCACGTTTAAGCTATACTTTTGACTTTTTACTTGTGCGTAGCTTGTGGAGGGGGATAAAGTCTCGCTTCTTTAGAATGGGAAATGGTTACAGGTAAGTTTTGACTGCTTGTTCAGCTAAAGCAAAAGCTCCCATGAGACCAGCTTTATTACCTAATTTTGGAGGTAAGATATAATCTTCGATTTCATTGAGAATTTCTGGAACTTTTAAGTAACTACTAAGATGTTTCTGGACTTGAGAACGTACAAGTGGGAAAAGCTGTTTTTGATTCATGACACCACCTCCCATAATGATTTTCTGAGGTGATAAAGTGAGAATAAAATTTACTAAACCAAGAGCTAAATAGTTTGCTTCTAGGAGCCAAGCTGGATGTTCCGGTGGAAGAGAAGTTGCTTTTTTACCCCAACGCTTTTCAATTGCAAGTCCAGATGCTAACCCTTCCAAACAATCATTGTGGAAAGGACAACAACCGGGAAAGGGATCCTCTGTTAAATTGTGAGGGATAAAAATATGTCCCATTTCAGGATGAAGCAGACCATGGATTAATTTACCATTAACCATTCCTCCTCCACCTATTCCGGTACCAACAGTAATATAGATGAAAGTATCTAATCCTTGGGCATTTCCCCAGCGATACTCACCTAGAACAGCAGCATTTACATCAGTATCAAAACCTATTGGTATCTTGAATTCGCGTCTAATTGCACCAACAAAATCAAAGTCTACCCAATTATGTTTGGGTGTATGTTTGAGATAGCCGAAAGTAGGAGAATCAGGATTAGGATCTAAAGGTCCAAAGGAACCAATTCCAATACCTTCCAAGGTTCCTTCAAGTTTTTCTTGCTGATGGAAAAAATCAATTACTTGGCATATTGTTTCTTGTGGTGTGGTTGTTGGAATGCGAATTTCTGCACGTGTATCATCAGGTTTAGTTCCTACACCACAGATAAATTTTGTTCCTCCAGCTTCTATCCCTCCCCAAAGTGGCATTATTTTCTCCTGATATAATTGTTCCCTTTTATATTAAACACAGTGAAGTTGCCAACAGCTTCTGCTTTTGGATAAATAGCTTGAACTTCAATTAGATTTTTCCATTCTGCTAAAATCAAAGAAATTATTAAAGAAATTACTAAAGAAATTGCCAATCTTACCCAAACAATTCCTGGTAATATAACTGATTATGATTTACATCCCGCTTTAAAAACTGCAATCCAAAAGGTATTGCACAATTATCATCTCGAATTTGACTCGTTGTATACAAGCGTTTCAAATAACAAGCAGTTAATATCGCCTAGTACTTTTATTACTCAACCTATCCGCTACTGTGCGCAGATTTCGTTTAATGAATTAGAAAATACAAAAAATATCAAAAGTGGCTGCGGAAAACAAATCAAACAAAGGTGGAAGTTAATCCAAAAGATTTGGAACGTTACTCGCTAGATCTATCTACAGTTGAGTTGTGCTGGTGGAAACTCAAGCATTTTTTACATTCTAAGGCGACTTGTACTTATGAAGCTCTAGACCAGGCTATGACTGGAACTATGGATTACATCATAAAAGATAATCCCATCGGTTGTTTCGCTCACTGCGATCTATTCGCCTGAAAATTGCTGTAACGATACTTCATCTTTGCATTTGTCATTGTAAAGGTTTTGGATAATGACTAATAACAATAAATGCTCAGAAAAACGACCGGTATACGAACGATTCGCAAATTGGTTTCAAAGACGCAAACAAAAAATCAGGCAAAAAAAAATCAGGCAAATAATAATTAAATATTCTATCATTCCCATCTGTATTACTGCTTTAGCATTTATTATGTATTTAGTAATACCAGAAGGTAACAAAAAAGACACGGAAATCAAAAAGTTCTGGGCGACAACTTTAAGAAATATTGAAGGTATAAGCATTTTTGCTGCTGTTATTCTTTATTTTATAGAAATTGATGACAGAAAACAAAGAAAACATTATGAAGCTTGGCAGGTGATCGACGCAGCTAATGGGATAAAAAGCAGTTACGCCAGAAATCAAGCTCTGCAAGATTTGAATGAAGATGCTGTTTCTCTGACAAGGGTAAATTTATCGAATACTGATTTGAAAAGCATCACTCTCAAATATGCCAATCTCAAAGAAGCGAACCTCAGTGCTACTAACCTTAGTAACGTCAACCTGAGAAAAGCCGACCTTGGTAATGCCAATCTTAGAGATGCAAACCTTAGTAATGCCAACCTTTGCGGTGTCAACCTTTGTAGTGCTAACCTTTGTGGTGCAAACCTCAACTGTGCAATCATCGACTCCGAGACAAAACTCGACCGAAAATGGCACTTAGTCTGGAAAATTATTAATCAGCCAGCCGAGAAACGAAAACTCTACAGTACGGACCTTAGCGGAGCCAATTTGAGTGATGTCAATCTCATAGAAGCCGATCTCACTAATGCCAACCTTAGCGGTACAAACCTGACTAAAGCCAACCTCAGTGGTGCCGACCTTAGTAATGTGGACCTCAGTGGTACAATCATCGACTCTGAGACAACAATCGATCAAAAATGGTATTCAGTCTGGGAAATTGTTAATCAACCAGCGGAAAGACGAAAACTCAGTAATAGCGATCTGATTCATGCCAATCTCGCTGGCGCTAACCTCAGGTATGCAAATCTCGCTGGCGCTAACCTCAGATATGCCAATCTCAGAGAAGCCGACCTAATTTATGCCAATCTCAGAGAAGCCAAGCTCACGGGTGCCGATTTCAGAGAAGCCAAGCTCACGGGTGCCGACTTCAGTAATGCCAATCTCCTAAGTGACAATGGCGATTTCAGTGATACCAACTTCAGTGGTGCTGATTTAAGTCATGCTAACCTCAGTAATACTAAATTTAGTGGTGCCGATCTCAGTCATACTAATCTCAGTAATGCCAAATTCAGTGGTGCAGACCTCAGTAATACTAACTTCAGTGGTGCCGATTTGAGTCATACCAACTTCAGTGGTGCCAATCTGAGCGGTACCAACTTCAGTGATGCCAATCTTAGTGGTGCTGACCTGAGTGATACAATAACCGACTCTGAAACAAAATTCGAGCAAAAATGGCATTTAGTCTGGGAAATTATTAATCAGCCAACTGAAAGACGGAATCTTACTAATACCGACCTCAGTGGTGTTAACCTCAATGGTGCCAACCTAGTTAATGCTAATCTGAGTGATACAAACCTCAGTGGTACAAACTTCACTAATGCTAATCTGAGTGGTACAAACCTCAGTGGTGCCAATCTCAGTGCTGTCAACCTCAGTGGTGCCAATCTCAGTACTGTTAACCTCAGTGGTGCCAACCTCAGCAATACAGTAATCAATTCTGAGACAAAACTTGACCGGAAATGGCGCTTAGTCTGGGAAATTGTTAATCAGCCAACTGAAAAACGAAACCTTACTAATGCCGATCTTAGTAGAGCCGATCTCAGTACTTCCGACCTTAGTACTTCCGACCTTAGTAGTGCCAATCTTAATGGTGCCAATCTTAATGGTGCCAATCTTAATGGTGCCGATATTAGTGGTGCTGACCTCAGAAATACCAGCCTTAGTGGTGCCGATCTGAGTAATACAATCATTGATTCTGAGACAAAAATCGATCAAAAATGGCGCTTAGTCTGGGAAATTGTTAATCAACCAACTGAAAGACGAAACCTCAGTAGTACCGATCTCAGTGGTACAGATCTTAGCGGTACCAACCTCAGTGGTGCCGACCTGACTAATGTAAATCTAAGTTATACAAACCTTACCAATACAAATCTCAGTGGTGCCGATCTTAGTGGTGCCGATCTGAGCAATACAATCATCGACTCTGAAACAAAACTCGATCAAAAATGGCGCTTAGTCTGGGAAATTGTTAATCAGCCAACTGAAAAACGAAACCTCAGTAGTACCGACCTCAGTGGTGCCAACCTCAGTGGTACTGACCTCAGTGGTATTGACCTCAGTGATGCCAATCTGATTTATGCCAAACTTAGCTGTACCAATCTTAGTGGTGCCTATTTAATTCGTACTAACCTTAGTTGTGTCGACCTTAGCGGTGCCGATCTCACTCTTGCCAAGCTTAGTGGGGCTTACCTTCGTAGCACCAATCTTAACAGTACTAACCTAAGTACTGCTGACCTCAGTACTGCTGACCTCAGAAGTGCCGATCTCACAAGTGCCAACCTTAGCAGTGCCAAACTTATCGGTGCCAACCTTAGCAGTGCCAACCTTAGCAATGCCAATCTTAGCAGTGCAAACCTCAGTACTGCTGACCTCAGTACTGCTAATCTCAGTACTGCTGACCTCAGTGGAGCCGATCTTACTCTTGCCAAGCTCAGCACTGCTGACCTCACTTTTGCCAAGCTCGGCAGTACTAAACTCAAAAATGCCAACCTGACTTATGCCAACCTCAGCAATGCTAATCTTAACAGTGCTTACCTCAACAGTGCTGACCTCAGCAGTGCTAACCTCAGCAGTGCTGACCTCACCGATGCCAAACTTATGTATACTAATCTCAGCAGTGCTGACCTCAGCAGTGCAGATCTTAGCAGGGCCGAACTTATTGATGCCAAATTCAAAAATGCCAACCTGCTTTATACAAATCTTAGTAATGCTAACCTCAATGATGCCAAGTTCTGGGATGAAAGCTTATATGAAGCCAGAAATATAACACCAGAACAAATCAAGCAAGCCAAAAATTGGGAAAAAGCAAAATATAGTCCAGAATTTCACAAAAAACTCGGTCTACCAGTAGAAGATTGATGATGAACCGACGGAGGATTGGGTAGTGATTCCCATGCAGTGGTAATACATATTTTTAGTATATTTGTTCTTACGTGTAGTAGATTAGTCCTGTATAAGTGAACTATTGTGTAAACTCTTTTATAACTTTTGCAGCAAGTTCCCAAACAACACTTAATGCATTTCTCGAGTTATGTTACAGATGATAAATAAACTAATTTGCGATCGGCACGCGCAGCTTTAGCTGCGATCGCGATTAATTGTGATGTAAAGATGTAAATCTGTTTGCAAATCGATCTCAACAGTGACTTTCTGGGATTTGTTAGAGTAAGTACTATATTAAATTTTCGCTCAACTTCCTAAGTAAAGCCATCTTTGAGAGGCAATTATGCTAACAAATACCATTATCCTATCCAAGCAAATCCCCACACTGGAATATTCCTCGGCGACAGAGAGGTTTGACGAAACCTGGGAAGCTCCTTTATCAACTTTATTGGGCTTAGGACGTGCAGCAGGCGCGGACTTCGTGGAATTTTTCTTAGAACGTGTTAATTATGTTAGCTGCCTTGCAGAGGATGACGCCATTACTAGCATTACACCACGCCTTTCCACCGGTGCTGGTGTGAGAGTATTTCGCGGTAAGGCTGATTGTTATGTCAGTACTAATAATATTTCCTTCGCTGGCTTAAAAGCTGCTTTGGAAAAAGCTTTAGATATTATGGGTCTGCAATTACCCGGACCAAATGCTTTCATTCCAGAAATTAATTTGGAATTATTTAGGGACTATAGCACCAAACGCGGTAAGGATGCTTGGTTACCTTTATGCAGTACCATGCAAGAGATGGGGGAAGTATTACTTGATGCAACAAGTACCCTGGGTAAAAAAGCATCCCACATTCAATCCCGACGTGCTTCATATTTCCGAGATTGGCAAGAAGTGTTAGTTGCTGCTAGCGATGGAGTTTTTGCTCGGGATATTCGCCTAACCCAATCGGTAGGATTCAATCTTCTTTGTGCTGATGGTGCTCACCGTACTTCCATTGGTCAACGTGCTGGTAA
>JAAUYH010231104.1_pt1 | contig 10616 bp, 9 predicted proteins | sample 7278061 | NCBI WGS metagenome assembly JAAUYH01 (sample SAMN14350203, study PRJNA611818) | marine sediment metagenome | isolation source: surface marine sediment (0.6m) | place: French Polynesia: Moorea | collected 2018-08 | reverse complement strand
CTCTCCAACCTCGACGCCAAGCTCCGCCGCCAGGTCCGCGAGGACATCCGCGGCATCCAGCAGGACCTCGGCCTCACCGTCGTCTACGTCACCCACGACCAGGAAGAGGCGCTCGCCGTCTCCGACGAGATCGTCGTGATGCGCAACGCCCAGATCGCCCAGATCGGCACGCCCCGCCAGCTCTACGACGCCCCCGCCGACGCCTTCGTCGCCGACTTCATCGGCGAGGCGAACCTCATTCCTTGCGAGATCCTCTCGGTCGAGGCCGACACCGCCGAGATCGCCGTCGACGGCTACCGCTACCGCTTGCCCTCCCGAGGCCTCCCCCCCGGCCCCGCCAAAATGGCCGTCCGCCCCTCGCGCATCGTCCTCGGCGTCGACGGAGGCTTCCCCGCCACCGTCGCCCGCGCCACCTATGTCGGCGTACACATGGAATACTCCCTGGAGACGAGCTTCGGCCCCATCTTCGCCGTCCACGACGACGTCTACAACGCGCAAGACATCGGCAGCGAGATCAAGGTCGGCTTCAAGAGCCCCGGGCCGGTGCTGATCCCGGAAGGGTAACGGACTGTCGTCCCGGATCGGCTAATGTCGGTCAACATGGAACGTCTGCTCTCCGCCCATGGCAACAGTCTCGATCGACTTCAGTCACGACGCCGCGGCGGGGCCAAGGCCTGCTCCAGTGATGGCAATCCGCGCCGGTCACCAGGCGGCGAACTTGGTTGCGGAATTGCACCCGAAAACGTGGTGAATCGCGCTGTGTTCGACGAGGCCCTGGCGATCAACCTGCGTAGCATCTGGCGAAGCGGCGCGATCGGGCGCTCAAAAATCTCGGCAAACACGAGGCAGACCGCCAGCGTGCAAAGCAAAAGCAACAGGCCTCGGGCAGCGACATCGCCCGGCAGAAGCGCGTCCAGCACATGCAGCACCGGATAGTGCACGGCATAGATCGAAAATGTGGCGCCAGCGAACCAACGGATTGCCTTGACGCCCCACGCGCAGCCCGTGAAACCGGCCGCTCGCGCCAAGACGCTGACCCCGAGCAGATGCACGGCGACGCCCAGGGATAGAAGCATGTTCCAGAGAACCTCGTCGGAATAGCCAAGGATCGCGTGATGGCTTGTCGGCGCGAATGCCGCAGCCGTTGCGGCTGTCAGCGCGTTCGGAACATTCATCGCCCGTGCAGCGATCAAAAGGGCGATGGGCAGAATTGCCAGCAGGTATGCCGGAGCCCGGTGTGACAAAGTGGTCCCCGTTGCGACAGCAACCTTCCAGACCAGCACTCCAAGCAGCCAGGCGGGCAAGAGCGCGAGAACTGGAATCCCAACCAAGAAAGCGACGATGGCAAGCAAGCCAAGTCGGATTAGGCCGCGACAGAACACGGCAACTCCAAACAGAGTGTAGTAGGCGACCTCGTAGCTCAGCGACCAAAGCGGGCCGTTGGTCCCGAGCCGCACGCGGTCCCAGACCCCGGTCCATTCGGTTGTCAGTGTCGCGCCGCGCAGCAGGAAATCCGCAGCGCTTGCCGGCTGGTAGTAGGGGTCGGGATAAGCAGAGGGATCGATCCGTGTGCCAAACGCGTCGAGGATCAAGGTCAGGACAAGCGCCGGAACCACCACCGAGAGAACCCGAGTCATGCGATGGAAGGCATAGGTCGCGGCCGAACCGTCGCGGTCAGCGGCGAACGCGATCACCAGGCCGGAAATCACGAAGAACACGACGACAGCGTCGCTCGCGAGGTTGATCTCACGCAGGACATAGAGGTCGCCGCCGGTAAAGCGGGTATGGGCTAGATGCCCGAAGAGAACCGCCAGCGCGGCCGCGCACCTCAGAACATCGAGCCATATCGACAGGCCCCGGGTCATTATTCGGCCGGGTGCCGCGCCGTTTCCTGCGGCCTCGACCCGCGCTGGCGCCGGAAGGCGCGCCAGCTTTCACGGAACGGGGCCAAAAGCGCGGCGCGCAGCGTCGGATGCGGCTGATCGAGCCGCCCGCCGGCTGCGTCGGATACGCCGAACGACAGGTCCTCGCGGGACTGCGGAATATAGAGCGTCCCGAACGCCCAGTCCCACACGGCAAAGATCGAGCCGTAGTTCTTGTTGTGATGTTCAACAGCAACCGAGTGGTGAATCTGGTGCTGGGCAGGAGAGATGAAGATATGCTCCATCGTCCGGCCATAGCTCAGCCAGATATGGCTGTGCCGCAGGTTCGCGCCAAGGAAGTTGAACAGGACATAGAGTACATTCGCACCGCCGACGGTCACGATGTCGATCTCGCCGACAAGGACGAACAAGAGCACGCCTTGCACGAGTCCGACAACGACACTGACGATGAGATTGCGGACAACGGTTTCCATCGGATGGGCGCGGGCCAGCGTCAGAGGGGTCAGGACCTCGGCAGAATGGTGCACGGCGTGGAACGGCCACAGAAATCGCATTTCGTGATGCAGCCGATGCGACCAGTACTTGCAGAAGTCGGCGGCAACGACGATGGCCACAGTCGCGATGGCGCGGTCCACCCAGGTGGGCGCCGAAGTGGCAGACTCGCCGGGACCCAGACCGTTCAGGAAACCGACGACGGCAATGGCAAGGGCGGGCGCGAATACCACCGGCCCGAAGACCCCCGAAATCGCCATGGCGTGGTTGGCGAGGAACAGCTTGAAATCGACGAGGTTCGATCTGTGCAGAAAGACCTTTCTGGGCAGCAGCCAATGCAGGAACGGGGTTCCTGTTTGCCGGAATCGCCAGATCAAGAACGCCAGCAGGATGGTCGCGACGATATAGAACACCGAAAATCGCAGGTCGAAGCCCACGACCGGCGCCCAAAAGTCACGAGCGATTTCCGCTATTTGGCCCATGCGTGTCTGCTCATTCTGGTTCTTTCGAGCGACCCTAGTGCCCGTTAAAGGCACCAATGTGGCAACACACGGACCGCGGTGACCTCCTTAATCATGTTGTGCTTTGTGGTTGCGCCGCCAAAGCGGGCTGCCGGGTGCGCATTCATTGCGCGCCGCCCACCAGGAAGACAGGGCAGCATAAAGCAAACGCAAGTTGGGCAATTCTGCCCACCATGTTCCGAAAACCCCGCGCCTTCATCCCGCGCCTATGTCGGCGTGCACATGGAATACTCGCTCGAGACCTCCTTCGGCCCCATCTTCGCCGTGCGCGACGACGTCTACAACGCGCAGGAGATCGGCGCCGAGGTTCAGGTCGGCTTCAAAAGCCCGGGGCCGGTGTTGATTCCGGGAAGTTAGACCTCCGCATAGAAACTGTCGATGAGGGCGAAGCGTTGCGCCGCAGATAACTTTTGTGAAACGAACTAACGGCCGGAGCTGTTCCAATACTGGCGCATAGCTGTCAACGTGGTTCGAAAGTCCTTACCGTTCCAACACACATTTGAGCCGTCGCGCACAAGGTAGTACCGCTCGTTCGCGCATAGCAAGTCACGGATATTGCACCGTTCCAGCCAGGCAAGCGCATTCTCCACTGTTTGCTGATGAGACCAACTATAGTGGTCGCTAGGTACGTTGTAGAGCATCCCTTCTATGAAATAGGACGGAGCCACGCCATCACCGATGTACCTTGCATCGATCATTGCGTTACGCATGTTCTTCGCTACTCGCACGTTCGGCTTGAAGCGTTTGTTCGAACTGCCGTTTTTCGTGGTGCAGTTCCCCATGTGCTGGTGGGGGTAATTAACGATCTTTTCTCCGTCTGACGTCCAGAAGCAGATGCCTTCATGGTAGCTCGGTAGACCGCTGGCTGGGTAAGCGTAGTAGTCTCGGTGTTGGACGCAGGCGAGAACGTCCGCATCACGGCGGCTGTTTCCAGCCGGTATCTTAATGGCCTTTTTGCCTGGGGTAACCGAGTCTCCCAAGTTCGCTTTCAGCCATGCGGTCACTTCTAACTTGAAGTCCTTAAACGAGTATTCCGCCGGAGTCCGACCGGCCTCATAGCGTGCCTTTTCGTTCTCATTTAGGCTTCTGGTGTCTGAGTAATAGACTGAACTCAGGCAAATGACGATATCGACGTCACTCTCGGCCCATACGTTCGTATCGTTCCCATAGGAACCCTGGAGGAACACGTTGAAGCTCCGATTGGCGTATGGTGCCTTCGAGTTCTCCAACACCTTCTTTATCGATTGGTACGTCGCCGCAGACTGCTTTATCGAACCCTGGTGCGACCAAGTCTCAAGTTGGTTCTCTGAAATCGCCATTACTGTTCCTCACTTAATAGAAGTTTGCGAACGTCCGCCTCACGCCGCGCAAAGGACTCGACCCCCTGCTGCCGCAGGAGGTTCAACTTCTTAAGATCGTGTTCGAACATATCTGTCGCCATTTCAGGCTTATCGAAGGTGTCGCTGATCCGGACGGTTGGGACGTTCGCGTAGATCAAACGCCTGAGCTGATCCATCGAAGAGGTGTTCACCTCCAACGTCTTCTGGAGCAACTGCACCGGAAGGAAATTGTTAATTATCCGAGCAATAAAGCCGCGCTTGGGCTCGGGGTACTGGCCGCAGCCTAGCGATAGAAGACGACAATCTTCCGGGGCATAACCAAGCGCCACTGTCGCATCGGCCAATGCGTAAAGCGCTGGATTGTTTGCACAGAAGCCGCCGTCGAACAGTTCAACCACATCACCAGATGCGGTCTCCAAAGATTTAATTTCGAAGAACGGATAGGCAGAGCACGACGCTTCAACAGCATCAGCGAGATTGCACCCAAACCCAGGGACGAAAGTGGCTCTTCGTCCGTGCGCCTGAGTCTCCCGACTTTTGAAAATCATCGGCGTCTCAAGTTGCCACTTAGTCGCCACGATACCGAGACCTGTTTGAACCGTATCGAAGCCAACGTCCCGAAACACCTTCGCACCGGTCTCGCGTAGCTTTGCTGTTCTGGCCGCTCGCCCCTTCGCAGTTGGTGCCCTGCTACTCGAGGCGCTCATGATCGGTGGAACGTGCTCCTTGTACAACTCATAGATTTCGTCGACTGAGTGGCCGGTCGCTAACAGCGCTGCGATGATGGAGCCGGTGCTGGTCCCGAAGATCAGATCGAATGTCTCATGTACAGGTCTAGGTAGGAGCGCTTCCACCTCTCGCAGAATACCGAGCGGATAGAAGCCCTTCGCTCCACCGCCATCCAAACTCAGAATTCGGCAGACATCCGCAATCATGATCGTTAACCTTTTGCTACCTCATATGGTGGGAACTGGTGGGGATCTATGCAAGGGGTGGTACGTAATCCACAGCATACGCAGCAAGCGTAGGGTAGGCAGTTCTGCCCACCACCATCCAAAAGCCGAGAGCCATCACCCCACACACCTCCCACCCGGAGGAAGACCCGGTTGTGCCTCACCCGTCCCCACCCGTTGTTAGCGCAATTATCAATAAAACCAACACATTAGCATAGCGTCCTAGCTAGGACACCCGCCCGGATTCACCTCAAAACACCGCCTACGAAAGCCGCACCTGCTCCTCGACCACCCCCGCCCCGCGGCCGTGCCGGTCCCGGAGGGGTGAGGTCGACAGAAGCCGGCTCCCCTGCCTCGCGGCCCTCCGGCAATTTCACAGAAGTTTCACATCCCGGGCTGGAAACGTGGTATTCTCGCTCTCATTTCCAGTCCGCCATAATACATCAGGGAGAGTTGCAATGCGCAAAAACGACATCATCATGGACCCTGCCTACGGCAACAAGGCCGAAGCCTTCGAAGCGTTCGATGATATTCCGACCAACCCCAACCTCGGCAATACGATCGGTGACGTGATCAACCGCCGCTACGGCCGCCGCGACGTCCTGCGCGGCTCGCTCGCCGTCACGGCGACGACGGCGCTTTTCGGCGCCACCGCGCTGACAGCACCCGGCCGGGCCCAGGCCGCCTCTGCCGCCGACAGCCGCTATGTCTTCGACGAGCTGACCTGGGGCAACGACGTCAACCACCATATCGCCGAGGGCTACAACGCCGACATCCTGGTGCGCTGGGGCGATCCGATCACCGCCGACGCGCCCGAGTTCGACGTGATGAACCAGACCGCCGCGGCGCAGGCCAAGCAGTTCGGTTACAACAACGACTATGTCGGTTTCGCCGAGATCGAACCGGGCCGCGGCATGCTTTGCGTCAACCACGAATACACCAATGAAGAGGTGATGTTCCCCGGTCTCGGCCGGCAGGATCGGTCGGGCTTCGAAGGCATGACCAAGGAGCTGGTGGATATCGAGATGGCCGCCCATGGCGGGTCGGTCTTCGAGGTCGTGAAGGGTGCCGACGGCAAGTGGTCGGTGAACCGCGACAACCCCGCCAACCGCCGGATCACGGCCGAGACGCCGATGACCTTCGACGGCCCCGCCGCCGGGCATCCGCGGCTGCGCACCAATGCCGATCCGGCGGGCATGACGGTGCTGGGCACGATCAACAACTGCGCCGGCGGCATGACGCCCTGGGGCACCTACCTGATGGCCGAGGAGAATTTCCACGGCTATTTCTGGTCCGATGTCGTCGATGGCGAGGGCAAGGTCGATGTCTCGGCGCAGCCCGAGGCGGCCTCGATGAAGCGCTACGGTGTGCCCGGACGCTGGTATGCCTGGGGCAAGTATCACGACCGGTTCAACATCGACAAAGAGCCGAACGAACCCAACCGTTTCGGCTATATCGTCGAGGTCGATCCGATGAACCCCAATGCCACGCCGATCAAGCACACCGCGCTTGGCCGCGCCCGGCACGAGGGGGCGGAATCGACCATCGCGTCGGACGGGCGGCTGGTGATCTATTCGGGCGACGACAACCGGTTCGACTATCTCTACAAATGGGTGTCGGCCGAGGCGGTGACCGATGAGAACTCGCATTTCGGCTCGTCGCTTTTGTCCGAAGGCACGCTCTACGTGGCGCGGTTCAACGAGGACGGCACGATCGACTGGTTGCCGCTGGTCCATGGCGAGGGGCCGCTCACGGCCGAGAACGGGTTCGAGAGCCAGGCCGACATTGCCATCGACACGCGTCTGGCCGCCGATGCGCTGGGTGCCACGCCGATGGACCGGCCCGAGGACGTGGAGCCGCGGGGCGATGGCACGGCCTATGTCATGCTGACCAACAACTCGCGCCGCCAGCCTGACCAAGTCGATGCCGCCAATCCGCGGCCCGAGAGCCGCTTTGGCCATATCATCGAGATCAAGGAGGACGGCGGGAACCAGGCGGCCGACAAGGGCACCTGGTCGATCCTGGTGCTCTGCGGCGATCCGACGATCGCCGATGTCGGGGCGATGTGGAACCCGGAGACGTCGGAGAACGGTTGGTTCGGCTCTCCGGACAACTGCGCCATCGATCCGTCCGGGCGGCTCTGGATTTCGACCGACCAGGGCTCCGGCTGGGGCCGTACCGGCAAATCGGACGGGCTGTATTCGCTTGAAACCGAGGGCGATCTGCGGGGGCATTCGAAGCTCTTCTTCCGCTGCCCGGTCGGCGGCGAGCTTTGCGGTCCCTATTTTGCCGACAATTCCGAGACGCTGTTCCTTGCGGTGCAGCACCCGGGAACCGACGGCACCAAGGACTTCGCCGGGTTCGAGCGCGACTCGACCTTCGAGGACCCGGCGACCCGCTGGCCGGATTTCGACCCGAACATGCCGCCGCGTCCGTCGGTGGTGGTGGTCACCAAGCAGGGCGGCGGCGTGATAGCGGCCTGACCGTTCTTCAGAGCAAACGGAGGCCCCGGCAGAGCCCGGGGTCTCCATCCACCGTTAGCGCAATCATCAATAAATTCACAGCTCTAGGTGTACGTCCTAGCTAGGACACCCGCCTGGACTCACCTCAAACCGCCGCATCCGACAACCGTGTCAGCGCGCCGAAACCCCCTGCCCCGCCCTCGGGCTGATCCCGTAGCCGGACGACGACCTCGATCCGGGTCGGCTCCGCGCCCGAACCGAGAATTGCCTGGGACCCGGCCACCCTTCCCGGAGGATGCGTTGCCGATCCTGTGTTCCGCGGTGGCCGCGTTTGATGGCGGAGGCAAGCGATCCAACCGCGCCCGAAGTCACTTCCGGCGCCAATCGCGCCGACGTCCGGCGTGGCGGTTCACACCGAACGCTGCCGGCCCTCTTTTGCACCGTGCAACGGGGCAGGTCCGGTCCCGGCCGACCGCCCGCTCATCCGAAGAGCCTTCATGTTCAGGTCCCAGGTCTTGTCGATGTAACTGTCCAGCGCCCCGCGCACAGCAGCGGCGCCGCCCCCCTCGCGAAGCGCCTCCGCCAAAAGCCGGCACTGGCGAAAGATCGTCCCGAGCCCGTTTCCCATGCGCGGCGGCATCTGCATGCGCGCGTCGCCAATCGCGACCCAATCCGGCATGCCCTCGGCCCGGTAGACCAGCCGCCGGAACTGCGGCGCGACCGTCGACGTACGGCGCAGGACCCGCGCCCCGTGTGGGATCAGCGCGGCGGCGCGGGCGCCGATCAGCCCGCCGATGTCGTCCACCGACGTCGCCGGAGTACGCTGCGGGTCGACCGATGTGGTGACGCGCATCCGACCGCCATCGATGAAGCCATAAAGCGCGCCCAGCGGGTCGTTCAGCGGAACGCAACCCCATTGGATCTTTCCGGCGGGCGCGGGCAAAGACAGTTCGAAGGATTGGTAGAGCGCGTGTCGTCCGACATCCTGAAGCCTTGTCGGGGGCGCCAGCATGTGGAGCATCGCGCGCGTCGCGCGGTGTGCTCCCGTGGCGTCGATCACCAGGTCGAAGGTCCGGCGGTGACCCTGCCGCTCTGCTTCCAGCCGGTCACCGTGCCGCCCGGTGATCCTGACATCACGCCACGTTTCATGGGGCAGTTGCGCAAGGCGACGGTCCAGAGCGGCCACGATGTCGTCGCGCGACAGATGCCCGCCGTCATGCCCCTTCCATTCGGCACCAGTGTCCCAGCGAAACTTCCAGTCCGGCTCGACGGCGTCCCGCAATGCGGTGGCCAGCCCGGCATCGATCGACGCGGCGTTGAGGTGCAGATCGTCCGAGATGACGTGGGTATGGCGTTCTGTCGGCGGCGGTCCGAGCCCCGAGCGCGGCAGGGCGCGCACAACGGCGCCACCCGAGGATTGAACCGCAATGGTGGCGAGCCGCGCCGCCGGGCCGTCGCCGAAAATCAGAACCCGCATATGCGGTTCCGGTGACAGCTTTCTGATCCGCGCATCGTCTCAACCCTCGTCCCGACGGCCGAACCGTGCCACGGCGCCGCGGAAATGAACACCGTCGTATGACAAGCTGCTCCGACAACCGAAAGACGAGTTGGCCCTCCGGCGCCACAATCCCCGGCCGAGGCACCGTCGGTAGAATGCGCCCTCAACGCCCTTGCACGTTGCAAAAAAGCCGATTCGGCGGATACGCTTCTCCGCATTATCCTTTGGGGGGATCAGATAATGGCGACGGAAAGCTTCACACATATTTACGCGGTCACCGGCGGCATGGCGCCAAACCTCGATATCGTCAATCTTGGTGCGATTGCCACCACTGCGGACGAGATCGACGGCACCGTTAACAGTTCGACCGACATCAGCGACCCGATCGGCGAGACGACCGGAAACCTTGCGGCACAGGGCGACGGCGGACCTTTCACGCTTGTCGCGACCACCAACGGCGCAAGCGTCGGCGAACCCGTCATTCTGGACTCCGGCGGCAACCGTTTCATTCTATCGAACAACCCGATGTTGGGCACGCCGATCATCGTTCAGAATTCGTCGCCCTATACCTTCTGTTTCGCCGAGGGCACCCTGATCGCCACACCGCAAGGCGAAGAGACGGTGGAGAGCCTTTCGATCGGCAGCACGATCGTCACCGCGGACGGCCGTGCCGTTCCTGTCAAGTGGATCGGCCGCCAGACCGTCAGCAAACTCTTCGCTGGGCGGAGAATGGAACCCGTCCGCATCCGCGCGGGCGCCCTTGGGGGCGGCCTGCCCCATTCCGACCTCACCGTCACCGCCGACCACGGCATGGTGCTCGACGGGCTGGTGATCAACGCCTCGGCGCTGATCAACGGGACCACGATCGACTGGGTGCCGATGGAGGACCTGCCCGACCGGGTCACCTATTACCACGTCGAGACCGAGGACCACGACGTGATCCTCGCAAATGGCGCGCCGGCGGAGACCTTTATCGACATCCCCGGGCGGCAGGCGTTTGACAATTATCAGGAGTATCTCGATCTCTATGGGCTGGAACAGATCGTCCCCGAGATGGACCGGCCGCGGATCACCTCGCGGCGGCTGGTACCGGAGGCGATCAAGACGCGGCTGGGGATCGAGGAGGAGCGGGTGGACACCGGCGAGGCTCTCCGCGCCTAGCGGCCCGAACCGCGCGATGAATGACACGCCCCGCGCCGGGCAGAGACGTCTCTGCCCCGTGGGCTCGCCTTCACGGGACGGGAGGTGCGTACGGCGATGGAGGGATTTTTCGACGCGCTGGACCGGCTGACAAGCTGCGAGGCGGTGCTGAAGCTTCTGTGCGCCGAAGGCAGCCGGATCGGCTTCGGCACCGTTGCGGCGGGCGACCTCCACTAGCGGGTCGCTACCCACAAGCCCGGCATCGGAATAGGCCTGAAACCAGCTCTCGGGCCAGGTGGAATAGAAGAACGGCGTCAGCTTTGTGGT
>JAAUYH010183493.1_pt1 | contig 10617 bp, 9 predicted proteins | sample 7278061 | NCBI WGS metagenome assembly JAAUYH01 (sample SAMN14350203, study PRJNA611818) | marine sediment metagenome | isolation source: surface marine sediment (0.6m) | place: French Polynesia: Moorea | collected 2018-08 | reverse complement strand
GGTGCTGTCCAACTTCCCGTCGCAAAACTACTACTTTGACTTTGTTGCTGTCCCCTACTACTGCTAACTAGAGTCATCAGGGTTTGGCTTCCCTGGTTCTCGATATAAAGCTGCTGATTAGCACCCAGATTGGCTAAGTAAATCATGAGGCTTGCCATCCCATTAATTTATTATCTTTAGCGTTCGACTCGATCAGCAAAACGCTAAGTATAACCTTGATCATCTTAATTTTATCGTTGCTGCGGGGAAAGGGAGCAAAATTTAGATAGGGGAAAATCAGTCGTAGTTAGTAGAGAAGTTAGAATGCGATCGCTATAAACGTCTTTTCCACTGTTTCGGATCGCGCTTAACATGAAAACAAGCAAAAACAAAAATAAGATTCTCTTGAATTATGTAGAATAAGCCATAAGGGAATCTGGGTAATAATTTCCGGCGAACATTATTGTAAATAATTGGATAGGCAAAGGGATTTTTTTGAATCGAAGCTAAATTTTTATCTACAACTCTAATAAATTCCGCTCCCAGTTGATTGATTTGTGATTCATACCATTGATAAGCGTCCTCTAAATCTAATTTTGCTTCTTCTGAAATTTTGATTTTATATGTCATTATTCAAGATTCTCTGCTTAACCACTTCCCAAGATTCACCTTGATTTTCAAGATTTTGGTAAGACGCTAAACGTCGATCTAGTTCTTGTTTTTGAGATTCAGTTAAAGGAATTTTATCTGCATCAACAACAAGACTATCCCAGATATATTCTATTAATTGAAGCTTTTCTGAAATACTTAGGGCTAAAATTTGCTCGGACAATAAACTATTCGTATTCATAAAATTAAACAATATTATTCGATAATTTTCTTTTAGACTAACTGATTTTTACCATTTATTGGTTATTCTAAGTATCTGCGATCGCTTTCATTTAATCAAAAAGCTTCTTTACTTTTTGCAAATTTTGGCAAACTTGTAATCTGAGCTACAATTTTTTACTTGAACAAGTATCAGAATTTATTAGGAATGAGGCTGTCGGAGGGCTAGTTTTGCAATTAGAAGCATACGATCCAGAAGACTTTTATGACGAACTTTTTCTGGCTGAGGGGCAGCCGCGATCGCACTCAGCATCCTTAACGAAATGGATGGAGAATCTCGGCATAGAACAATTGCAGCAACACCAACAGACAGCACAGATTGCCCTGTTCAAACTAGGAGTAACTTTTAATGTTTATAACGACGATCGAGGTGTAGAAAGAATTTTTCCCTTTGATATTATTCCCCGCATTATCTCAGCTCAAGAATGGCAACAACTCGAAACAGGTCTGAAGCAGCGGATTAGGGCACTGAACCTTTTTCTAGAAGATATTTACGGCGAACAGAGGATACTCAAAGATGAAAAGATACCTGCTGAGGTTATTTATTCAGCCGCTGGGTTTTTAAAACCTTGTGTTGGCATTAAACCACCTACGGGAGTTTGGTGTCACATTACTGGTACCGATCTAGTGCGCGATCGTGACGGTCAGTGGTATGTGCTAGAAGATAATTTAAGAGTGCCTTCGGGGATCTCTTACGTACTGGAAAATCGCCGAGTGATGAAAAGTACTTTTCCCGATATTTTCCATACCATGGCAGTTAAGCCAATCGATGACTATCCCAGCCATTTGCTGGAAAGTTTGTTAAATCTTGCTCCTCCCTACTTACCTAATCCGACAGTGGTGGTTCTCACCCCTGGGATTTACAACTCCGCCTACTATGAACATTCATTTCTGGCACAGCAAATGGGGGTAGAACTGGTAGAAGGTCGAGATCTGGTGGTAGTAGATGGCTATTTGCAAATGCGAACTACAAAGGGACTCCATCGGGTAGATGTGGTCTATCGCCGAGTAGATGACGACTTTTTAGATCCTCTGGTGTTTCGTCCCGACTCCTTACTAGGAGTACCAGGACTGATGGAAGTCTACCAACAAGGTCGGGTGGCGCTAGCCAATGCACCAGGAACGGGGGTAGCAGATGATAAGGTAGTTTATGCCTATGTTCCTGAAATGATTCGCTATTATCTAGGGGAAGAGCCAATATTATCTAATGTCCCAACTTATCTGTGTTGGCGGGAAAAAGATCGGGATTACGTTCTCAAGCACTTAGACCGCTTGGTAGTCAAATCAGCTAATGAAGCTGGAGGCTATGGAATGTTGGTTGGTTCAACGGCGACTGAAGCGGAGTGCCAAGAGTTTGCCCAGCGCATTTCAGCTAATCCCCGTAATTATATTGCTCAACCAATTCTGAGCTTATCGCGAGTTCCTACCTTAATTGACGATCGCATTGAGGGACGACACGTAGACTTGCGCCCTTATATTATCCATCGGGGCGAAGAAATTTACGTCCATCCTGGAGGACTTACTAGAGTAGCGCTGAAAAAAGGTTCCCTTGTCGTCAATTCTTCTCAGGGTGGCGGGAGTAAAGATACTTGGGTGCTGACATCAGAAGCAGCTACAAGTAAACTAACCAATAACCAATCACAAAGTAAGAAATAAACAATTTATGCTAAGTCGGGTTGCTGATTCTATTTACTGGCTAAACCGCTATATTGAGCGAACAGAAAATATAGCTCGTTTTATCGATGTTAATCTACATTTAATGCTCGATTTGCCAGTGGGTATGACCGAACAGTGGCAACCTCTGGTTTATACGACAGGAGATTTAGAACTGTTTCAAAATCGCTATGGCACACTCAACGCTGAAAATGTGATTCAGTTCCTCACCTTCGATTGGGATTATCCCCATTCGATAATATCCTGTCTGCAAAGAGCTAGGGAAAATGCTCGCTCCATTCGAGAAATTATTTCCTCAGAGATGTGGGAAGAGGTAAACGCTTTTTACTTAATGGTTAAGGAAGCTTCATCAGGAAAGCCTCTGGATGCACTACCAGAATTTTTTACTCAAGTGAAAATGTCTAGCCATCGCTTTGCGGGGGTGATGGATGCCACCATGACTCATAATGAGGGCTGGCATTTTGGGCAAGTGGGCAGACTACTAGAAAGAGCGGATAAGACGACTCGCATTCTTGACGTGAAGTATTTTTTCTTATTGCCTTCAGCAGAGTGGGTGGGAACGCCTTTAGATCAAATTCAATGGATAGCTTTGTTAAAATCAGCTAGTGCCTATGAAATGTACCGCAAATGTCAACATCGCATTATTCCTAGCAGTGTAGCTAAATTTCTAATTTTAAACCGACAGTTTCCTCGTTCGATTCACTTTTGTCTGTGGCAAGCAGAACAATGTCTCCATGAAATTACCAGCACGCCTGTGGGTAGTTGGTGCAATGGGGCAGAGCGATCGCTAGGTCGCTTATGCGCCCAACTAGGTTATTTAACCATAGACGATATTATCCAGTCTGGTTTACACGAATTTTTGGATCAGATGCAAAGCTCAATTAATGAGGTAGGAAACCAAATTTATGCTACATTTTTGGCAGTAGATAATCGCTAAAGTGCTTTATAAAATTAGTCACACCACAATCTACACTTATAATCAGCCAGTTTGGTTGAAGCCCCATACTCTCAGGCTACGACCCCGCTGCGATGGTTGGCAACAACTCCATTTTTTTTCTCTAGTAGTAGACCCGAAACCAGAGGGAGTTTCTCACACCGCTGATTTGGATGGCAATAGTCTCACTCAGCTTTGGTTTACCACAGCTACAGAGCAGTTAAAGCTAAAAATAACTACTCAAGTAGAAACTTATAAAACTAATCCTTTCGACTATCTCCTTGAGCCTTGGACAGCTAAACTACCCCTCGATTATCCTACTTCTCTCGCCGCTCAACTAAAACCTTATTTACAACCCTACAGTGTAGTAGTAGATCCAGTAGTCTTAGAACTAGCACAGGAGATTGCTCAAGAAGTCAACAACAATACAGTTGCTTTTCTCTCTACTTTAAATCAGCGTCTCTACGAAAGCTGCGATTATATTACTCGGGAGACTGGAGAACCTTGGCAAGCAGGAGTAACCTGGAGGCGCAAACAAGGTTCTTGTCGTGATTTAGTAGTACTGTTTATGGAAATTTGCCGCGCTATTGGTTTAGCAGCAAGGTTTGTCAGTGGTTATCAGGAAGGAGATTTAGATCAGGAGCAAAGAGACTTACACGCTTGGGCGGAAGTTTATTTACCTGGTGCTGGTTGGCGAGGCTACGATCCTACTCACGGATTAGCAGTGGCTGATCGCCATGTAGCATTAGCAGCTAGTACTTTACCTAATTATGCTGCTGCTGTTTCCGGTAGTATTACGCCAGTTAAGCCTTTTGCCGAAAGTGGTAAGGTTACTGAGTCGTGCATAGAAGCTCATATCTCAATTCAAGCTATCTGATTTATCAATAGGATATTGTTGTAACCTACATTCCAAAAGTCAATGTGTAGTACGCAGAGTAACCTTAGTTCAGGCAATTATTTTTTTGTCGAGTCATTGTTAAAGTTACAGATGTTTTCGGAACATTAAACCAACTAGAGAGATGATGTTAAACTCACAAGACCTATTAAATAAAGCCATAGAAATTGCCGAACTAGCTCATGTTGGACAAGTCGATAAAGGAGGCAAACCCTATATAGGTCATCCTCTCAGAGTAATGAATGCTCTTGAGACTGTTGAAGAGAAAATTGTCGGAGTTCTCCACGATGCCGTTGAAGATTCTGACCTAATCATTGAAGATTTAACAGCAGCAGGATTTAGTGAGCGCATAATTGAAGCTATTGATGCTATTACTAAACGTTCAGGAGAAACACGCAAAGATTACCTTCAAAGAGTCATGAATAATCCCATTGCATTGAAGGTCAAAATTGTTGATATGACTGATAACGCAGACATATCTAGAATTCCTAATCCTATTGATAAAGATCACGAAAGAACTAGGATATACAAAAAAACTATTCTCAAACTTAAAAATAAGTTAGAAAACTATGACCAATAGTACCTTTATAAATCTTTATAAATAAGGAATACTATTTTCAGCCAACCGAAGAATGAGGGTTTCAGCTTATTCCGAATTCAGGTTAATATAAATCCACCCCATAAACATCTTTTTCTTGACCCAAAGAAAAACGAATTGAATGGGACAACCCTCTACTAGAACGAGTCATAAAAATCAATAAGGCGATCGCAGATAAAATAGTAGCTAAAGTGAATAAACCCTGATAGCCTAAACTAGCTTCTAATAACCCTAAAATTGGACCAGCCAGAGCAATTCCCACATCAAAACCCCCCAAGCAAAGAGCATAGACTCTACCCCTTTCGTTATCATAAGAGCGATCGCTGATTAAGGCTAAAATAGTGGGAATTAAAAGACCTGCACCAGAACCTTCTGCTATTCCTGCTAGTAAGAGCATGGTGGCATTATCTGCTTTAGCTAAGAACAGCATGGAGACAATATAGCAAACCAGACTAATACTAATCAGAATACCTCTACCATAGCGGTCTGCTGCTTCTCCCACAAATAAACGGACTGTGAAACTGGCGATCGCAATTACAGTGTAAAACAAGCCGATATTTAAACTCAATTCTAATTCTCTGACGTATAAAGGCAAGAAAGCCACTAACGTACCAAATACTGAACCTATCAGAAACAGAACTATCGCAGGAGTTATTAAAGCGGAATCATGAGTTAATTCCCGAAAACTACGAGTAGGTTCAGGTTCTTTGACTTTGGTTGCGAGATCGCTTATTACCTCTCGATTCATCTTATCTCGCAGACGGCTTCCTAAAAGTAGAGCCAAAATTCCACAACTCGCAGAAACCGAGAACAATACCTGATAACCGAGACTTCCTTGTAAAAATCCTCCTAAAGCAGGGCCAATAGTCATTCCCATAGGAACAGCCAGATTCATATAACCGATAATCTTACCCCGATGTTCTCTTGGGGAAAAATCGATCGCCAAAGCACTGTATCCGATAGTAAAAGCAGCAATACTGATACCATGAAAGGCTCTCATCCCTGCTAGTCCTGGTACAGACTGCACAAAAATATAACCTATAGGTGCAGTCCCAGCTACTATTGAACCAATTAAAATCACTAACTTGCGACTATGGCTGTCTGCGAGGTTTCCGAGAAAAGTACGAGAACAGAGTAATCCAATGGCAAAACAACCCATAACAAAGCCTACCTGCTGGGGTGTTGCTCCCACATCTTGAATATAAGCAGGTAGAGTAGGTAGTAAAGTTGTAATGCTAATCCAAAAGAGCAATCCTGTGATAAACAAGATCATTAGATTGCGTTGGATTTGGGGTTTAAGAGACTTTAGGACATTCACCAGGAATTTTCAGCTAAGTAAATATTGTGATTTCTCGTTTATCTTAATTTATCTTAATTTTTCTTAACTTTTCTTAACAAAAACTTTGTTGATTGTTGATTATTGATTACTGATTACTGATTACAAAGCGCCAGCAGCAGTTTTATCGAATACTCCACCACTGACATGAGTTGTAATATTAATTGCTTGCAGTACAGGTTGACCTGTTGCACCTTGAGGATAATCAATAACAGTGACTGCGCCGTTACCCTGTTTGATGTTCCAGAAATTATCAGGTTTTAAACCCAGTAAATAACAGACAATAACCTTGTTAATGGCATCATGAGCCACTACGATACCAGTACGGGGAGACTCAGAATTACTATAAGTTTTAACAATCTTATTCCAAGCTGCGATCGCTCTATCCCAAATTTGCTGTAAGTTTTCTCCTTCTGGCATTTGAACAGTTTCAGGTGCATCTTTCCACTGTTGTAATAACCCAGGAAACTCAGCTTCAATTTCCGACTCTAACTTTCCTTCCCATAAACCATGACAGATTTCCATCAATTCTGGAGTCGTTTCCAGAGTCACTCCTGGGTGATGTTCTAAAATAATCTCTGCGGTTTCTTTGGGACGAGACATAGAACTAGATACAGCAAAATCTAGAGGTACATCTTTTAAAAATTCTCTTGCTTTTCTGCCCTGTGCCTTACCATTTTCATTGAGAGGGATATCTCTAATACCTTGGAAACGAGATTCCTTATTCCATTGAGTTTCACCGTGACGCACCAGTAACAAACGGGGTCCTTGATGAGGGTTACGGGTAGAAGGAAGGGGAATACCTAGGTGAGAAGTTTGATTGAGAGATTCTATCTGTACCCCATCACCAACATCACCAGTAAAGTTAAGAATACTAATACAACAGTTAGATTGTTGAATAGAATGATATCTTTCTGGGGCAATACCCACCGCAGTCATAATTAAACAGCGATTAATGCCATTATGTGCCGTAATTAAAATAGTTTTTCCTGCATACTGAGGTATGATTTCTTGCCAAAATTTCTTTGCTTGCTGATATAGAGATAAAACAGGATAGTGTTCTGTCCCATCGTCTAAAACCATTTTGAATTGATGAGGCTGTTGCTTCCAGATCCTGTACTCATCGGCATATTTTTCCGCGACTTCTTGTTTGCTTTGTTTCTCCCATAGAGGTAAATCAACTTCCATAAGTTGGTTAGTAGGGTTTAACTCAGGAGGATTTTGGAGATAGGAATGGATAATTTCTGCTGTTTGTTTAGCTCTCTGAAGGGGACTAGAATAAAAGCCATCAATTCTAATACCCTCTAAAGCCTGAGCGACTTTTTGTGCGTCTGCGATTCCTTGTTCCGTTAAGATTGACTCATCGCAACGACCTTGAATCATCTTCTTTGCATTGTAAGTGCTTTGCCCGTGACGAACGATAATAACGCGAGTAGCCAATCTATTAATCCTCCCAGTTCTATTAATGATCCTCAGCTATTTTATCTTGTGTTAGCCATCAGGAACACGAATGTTTAAGGATCAATATCACACACATATTATTTTAGGTTTGACATTATTGTAAAAAAAATTAATTACAATTTTAATTAAATCAACCTGTGACATTATACAAAAATAAATATCGAATTGAATCAATCAGATTACCTAATAGGGATTATGCAGCAGATGGTTATTATTTTGTAACGATTTGTACCCATAAAAAATATTGCTATTTTGGCAAGGTCATAGACAGTAAAATGAAGTTATCCCAAGTTGGCAAAATCGCCCAAAAACATTGGCAAGAAATACCAAAACATTTTGATCATGTTGATATTGATGCCTATGTCATTATGCCCAATCACGTACACGGAATTATTATTATTGATCGTCCCAATCCACAACACAATGTAGAGACGCGATATATCGCGTCTCTACCGGAATCATCGCAATCAACCGATAAATCAAATAAATTTGCACCATTAAAACCAGGTTCATTACAGGCTATTATTCACGCCTATAAAGCATCTGTTACAAGATGGTGTCGCAAAAATGGTGATGATATTTTTCGTTGGCAACCCAGATTTTATGAAAATATTATTCGTAATGATCAATCTTTAAATAGAGTTAGAAAATATATTATTAATAATCCTGCTACATGGTCAGAAGATAAAAATAATCCAGTTAATTTGCCATAATTATTGCAGACAAAATATAAATTAGGGAATAAATTTGCTTGTCAAAGCCACAGCACTACTAATAATCTTGGCAATACCCTGGGGTTCTTCTAACGGTAAATTATGACCACCAGATAATACTACTTTTTCTGCATTAGGCATTGCTGTTTGTTGTTCGTTTAAATCTTCCTTGCGGTTAAAATTACTTTTGTCCCCATATACTAGGGTAATAGGTGCTTTAATGCGTTTTAACAATCCCAAATAACGCGATCGCCCGATACCATTAAATCCAATACCAGCACGAGTACGTAATAAAGGCTCCCAACGCCATCTGATACCACCCTCACAGGGTTCAGTGATTCTTTGTGCTAACATTCTGGCTAGAGATTTAGAAATTGCGGGAGTAGCTTGACGCAATCTATCGGCTGCTGCTTCTACGTCGAGGAATACGGGATGTTCGGGGGGAGATGCAAGATAGTCTAGATGGGTTGCAAGTTGTTCCGCTGCTTCTTCTTCTGGGGCTTCTGTGGGTAAGATAGTCTCAATTAGCACTAGATTTTTGACCAATTGAGGACGGACACTGGCAAAAATTGCTGCAACAACCGAACCTAAAGAATGTCCCACCAGAGTAAAAGCTTTACCTGCTAATACTTCTACAATGGCATCAATATCACCCAGGAAGTCCATCAAATTGTACGATCCGCCTTTGCCTACGCGATCGCTTTTTCCATGTCCTCTGAGGTCTGGTGCTATCACACGATAACCTTTTTGCGCCAGACGAATTGCCACTTCCGACCAGGCTGCACCTTGTTCTACGATACCGTGGAGACAGAGGACGAGAGGACCTTCTTTTGGTCCCCAGGTACAGAGACAGAGACGCAAGCCTCTAATATTAACTAAGATTTCTTCCATCTTGTGTTCAATTTCGGAAGTTAATTCTGCTTCTTGGGGAAGTTCATAATTAAGATTTATGGAGATATCGCGCGCTAGATAGTTTAAAGGAGCAGGAAGGTTGATTTTTCGCCAAGCATCCGCCAATTTGGGATCTATTTGCTTACGAGTTAGAAAATTGGGGTCGCCTATAGACATGGAGGTATTACTAACTCCATCTGTCATGCGGTTTCCTTGATAGGGGGTTAAAACCGCAGCATCAAAAGGTATTTCTAAAAAGTTACACACTTCTCTCATTACCTTTTCTGGTTGAGAAACTAATTTCTCGTAATGAACTAGTAAGACTTTGTTTTTATCTATTTCTGCTGCAAAATCGAGGATATTTTGGTTACTTTGACTCCAAATGGACTCTCCTAGTTGATAAGGGTTGGAATTTCCCGATCCAATTAACTTATCCATCCGCATCCTAGTGAAAGATTCAATTACCGAGTAAGGATGGCGTACTAAATGGATATATTTAGCGTTGCTAAAAATTGCTTCTGCTTTGTCTAAAGTCTCTCTATTACTGGCATAGGTAGGAGATTTATCAATTAATAAGCGATCGCCTGCTAGTTGCTGCAACATCTTATATACCTCTGAAATAGAGAGATTATTGTCTATTAAATTTTCTACTAATTCTTGACTTTCGTGAGCATCTATGGCTTTTAATTCCATAAATGCTCGTTGCAAACCTTCTCCGAGATAGGATACATCTAATTCTTGTTGTCTTTCTCCCATTGTCTCGAAAGGTAGCAAGTGTAATTCGGGAGGAGAAGCAATATCAGGATGTCCTGCTAACATTACTCTGAGTAAAGTCGAACCAGATCGCGGACTTGAGAGGATAAAGGCTATAGGTTGAGTAATTTTGATCCGTGGTTGATTGCTGATTCTTTTCTTTTTAGTTACTGGTAACTGATTACTGCTTACTGATAACTGTTTATCTCGATCCCGCTTGATGTTATGCCCTTGTGGTATATTATCCCGCGAAGCTGGGACGGGACTGTTTACTGACCTATCGTGGGTTTTAGTAAATTCAACGGCGAGATATTTGGCTAGACTATCTATTCTGGGACGTTCGTAGAATTCCCTAGGATACAGCATCAACTGTAGATCGTCTTTGAGTTGATTAATTGCTTCCATCAACATCAAGGAGTCCATACCAAGATCGAATAGACTCTCAGAACGTGAGAGATTATCTTTGTCTAGGTGTAAAATATTTGCGATCGCATT
>JAAUYH010032426.1_pt1 | contig 10618 bp, 2 predicted proteins | sample 7278061 | NCBI WGS metagenome assembly JAAUYH01 (sample SAMN14350203, study PRJNA611818) | marine sediment metagenome | isolation source: surface marine sediment (0.6m) | place: French Polynesia: Moorea | collected 2018-08 | reverse complement strand
GATAAGAACTGAAGTAATGAGAGCAATCATTGGACATTGTAAACTCATCTCTTATTTAATCATCAGGGCTAAGTGTCTGAAAAGTTAAAAATATAAATTTGCCGAAATACGAAATCTTCACGAAAGAATCTGTCGGAAATTCGATGTTAACGATATGTAGTCAAATTCAAGATAAGTAAATAGCAATAGCTTATTTTAAACCACTTTAATAAACGGTAGAGGTATTGTACGATATAATTATACTTTTCACACAGTATGGCCTAGAAGGAACAAAAGTGAATGAATATTTTTTTCTAAAGAATACCGAACAGAAGCATTTTGTCTATGGTAAATAAATTGACAATATTTCCTGTAGTAGGAGTTCTCTGATTTCTGCAGTTCGGAAAAGTCATTCAACAATTTCATTTGATAGGCAACTATAAAATCATATACTTTCAATCATAAATTTCAATTTGCATGTAATTAGACTAGATAAATTTCACGAAAAATTGTTGATGTAATGATAATCTGGAGATGGTCTATAGAAGCTTGTACTTTACTTTTCGGAAGGTCTTGTTGGATCCAGTGTACTTTTCAGAGGCGATCAAGTTGCTGGGATCTGATGCTATGAAAAGCTAAAAAAATAGCGTTTCTAGTTCGGTTCAAAGAAAATCTATTTAGCGAAAAAACCGTACCTAAAATACGGTTGCAGTACAATACTGCGACTCAGAAGCCAAAGCGGTAATGGATACACAAAATTATACTTCTATTAACTCACCGTTGAAGAGTATAGTTCCTTTTCGAGCGTCAACCTTTTTACTTCTCTTTCTTCGTCCCTTCAAGTCCTTTAACCCATTTTGCAAGCATAAACGTCAATGCAGTACAAAAAACAGTCATGGCTTGCCGGTTCTAATGAACCATCAGCAAAAACAATTTTGAATATTCTTTCACTAACAGACGTGGACTAGTTCAGTGGCTTTTAAAAATGTTTTGCTGTAAAGCTGAAATGTCCTGATAAACATTAACCTGTTTTAATGCTCAGAGAAGCCCAACATTAAGCACAATTGAGTCACTGATTATGATTCAATCGATAAATTAGATGACTGTGTCAAATTAATGCTATCATCTGGCCTCTCTTAACTAAGGTGTGCCTTTTAATCGTTTGGATGCTCCGCCCGAAGTCCTATAGGTCTTCAAGTATTCGGAAGGCGAGTGCTTTGTAAGAAAATATGTTTTGTTGCTTCAAAACGTGTGATAGATGGAGAAAGGCGTAGGCTCAGAATATAATGAAAGAACTTATTGACCACTTTAGGTTGATCTGGAGTTTTAAGTAAAAATATCAAACGTTTTCTTTGTTACTTGAAGACTATCATTAGCACCAATGCGGCACTAATTACATTGCATATACAGTTGTTAGTCTCGGTTAAACTGCATGAGAATCAGAAGTCACTTATAATCATCAAGCACTGTCATATTTAGTACTGCTCGGATATCCAAGATTACCAAACACGAATAGAATTGTAAGAGAATAGCTAAAAAATAATGCGCAGATAATGTGCAAGTAACCTAGCAAGGTTTATTTGGTCAAAGATGGAAGATAGAGAAGTGCAGAACAAATAATAAAGAATTCATCTAGCCCGACATTGTCTAATTAGATGGTGCGACCTGTTATAAATAAATATACATCGGAAGTAAGAAAATATAAATTTAATTTATATGTAAGAAACTGATCAGAACTGTTACTCATTCCTTCCAATCCATGACTAAAAAAATTATTTCTTTGGTGTGCTGTTGGCACTGTATTTATTTCCGTTTTTAGGAGATTTTTGAACTATTGTTCACTCGGTTCCAGTGAAATTTTGTTCATCTTTCAGTAGTTTTAGCAGTTTTCTGAAAAAATTTCAGTAGAATGTACGTCAATACCGAAACGTAGTAACTAAAAAATTTGAAAAGTTCAAAAAATTTACTGTGTGGTCCTTGTGCAAAGTGGCAAACGGCACTGAATATAAATTTTAGATAGTTTCCCTGTGTCTGCCTGTGTTTGAATTATTTGTATTTTCTTAGATCTCTATAAATTAATTTTGCTTGGATGAGAACTAATGAATTTATTTATTATATTGAGAAATTAGAGGCTACATTCTTAAGAATACCTATTCCGAATAGGTATTCCTAAGAATTTAGTTCTAACCTCTGATGTTCAGAGCCTGTTTTAACTTACTAACTTACAATCAAACTTCAGAGCAAGTCTTTTAGATAACTGCCTTTAATCCGATCCAGCTAGATCTAATTCACTTGAAACATTAGATGGCACCATAACGTCTCCTGGCGAGCAGGTTTCCCAGGATACTTCCGTTCCTTCATCACACACCATCCCATCTGTCACAAATTCTCCAGAATCAAGCAGGTAGCATACATCCACAGCTGGTATAGCAAAGCCAGCGAATGTCGGAGTTGGAGACGGCGACTCACATCTTGGCTTCGTAACCTTATGGTCGGCATCTTTTATACTGGCATCTGCTACTGCATTTCTAACAAAAAAGTGAGAGCAAAGCAGAAAAAAGCAAAATATTTCTAACTTATGAGACGTTGCACGCAAATTCAATCACGACCGTAGTTCTAGTGGAGAACTCTCAGTGAAATGAAGAATTTGAGGCTAGAATTCAAAATAAACTGTACAATATATATATTGTAACGCTTTTTCGTTGCATTAACGGAAGCGGACCATGAAGCTTTGGCATGGAAGCCACTGTACGAATTTTCGTAATTTGCAGGCCGCAAAGCATAATTAAATAGCCTTGAGAAGTCTCTGGAAATTTCAAGTCCCGTTCTACGAAGCCCAATACATGGCACGCACTTTGTTGCCCAATTTAAGTAATTTAAACATAATCGCAATCGTAAGCATGGTTTCAGGTAGACTTTCGCATTTGAGCCTTTCGCAACTGGAGTAATTTTGTAGATGGCAAAGCAATGCAACATTTACATGCAACCAATACAAAACATAAATGAACGGCTATTCCTAGAGCTTACTTGTCAGATATTAGGTATGAGAATGCGATTATTATGAGCATGTATTCCTTCTACTCCGAAGTAATCCGTTTGTTGCGTCTAAGGCCTGTCAGTGATTTTACGGGTTTTGCCATAGTTTGCCTGTGGACATCACGGTTCATATTCAGTATTCTGGTCACTAAATTCCCTTTTGTAGGTTTGCGTGACAGCATCGTATCCACTTGCTTGAAACATGAAAATACCCCAATCTTTCCATCGAATTCAAACCTGAAGTGATATTTTAGCCACATTCACGTAGTCTTTGCAATATATTTCTTGATTCGAGCTTTGGACTGCGGAAAAGATTCTTCCGCAGCGCAAATGATGGCTGGACAAGCATGCATCAGAAGAGTCAATCTTTTTCGTATTTGCTTTATATTTCATTTTCTCGTATCGAAGTGTTTGAAAGCAGTTGGTATTTTTTATTGCTATCTTGTATATAAGTGTGCTACGTCAGCTAACAAATTGTGATGTGATCACTCAAGACTTGCAAGGAGTGTATATTCGTTACACTGGTCTGTAGTCAGTGACACACTTGCCGTGCATCAATAAAGTAGTCGTGAATCTCGGATCGAATTCTCACTGCGCCAAAAGACAAGTTCGAAATATAGCGAAACGCATGAGCTATAGTGACGGCAGGAATTCAGATCTTCATCCTTTTAACTGCGTACCTGTAATTGCATTGGATTGTTAAAATGTCAAACGGCCATTCATCGTTCAAGTCGATTAAGCGTCCCCGTGCTAGTGCAATACGAAACATCAGTCCCAACCAACACTCCATTTTTATTCTCAGTCAGTGATGCAACCATCGAAGATGCAACTTACTAAGCCTGAATTATGTACGTTTCGCAATTGTGTTAACAACAACTTCAGAAGCGGGTGAATAGTCAGGGAGTAAGCGATATTTCTTAGTTTGTTTCGGGTCGAGTTCAATACGATAATGCCTCAACAACGTCACCAAATTCGTCTTCATCATCAATCTCGCCAGCGCAGCCCCGACACAAAAATGCGGCGAACCTTGCCCTCCAAACACCAGGGCCTTCCGCGCCTCTAGACCTCCATCCTGCTTCTTCATGAACCGATCCCTAACCAGCGTCACCGCATTGGGATATATGTCCTCATCGCGCAGCGCCGCCTGCAAGTCGAAAAAGAGCATCGTTCCCTTCGTCACCTTCTTCCCCAGCAGCACCACGTCTTTCTCCACCATTCGCATAATCCCATTGCCCGCGGGATACAGTCGCATGATTTCATACAAGTATGAGTCAAGCAGCGGCATTTTCTCCAATTGTTCGTATTGCAATTGGGTGCTGCCTGCTTGCATCACGATTTCATCCTGCTCTACTACAAGCCGTTGCATGATGTTTGTGTCCACACCCATTTCGAACACGCCGCATGACGTTGTCGCCGCGGTCGTGAAAAATCCAGCGCCCCACAACAGCAGTAGCAGGTCTACGAGTTTGCGAAATTCTTCGGGGTCATGCGTTTGATTCGGTCCGGTTTTTAATGGCAAACCAGCCAACACCACTTGCAAAATGTCGGCACCATTCTCCAATAGAGACTTCACGTTGCGTACGGTTCCATGTTCCTGAATATTCAGTCGAAGCTGTTCGATAATATCGGCTTCATTCACGAGCTTGTTATTAATAATGGCTGTCAAAATTTCCACGATTTCTGCACGTTGCCGAACCGTTCTATCCCACCACGGCCCGAACGTTGGGCCAACGATCCCATCGAGGAAACCCATGAACAAGTTCCGTACTCGCTCGGAAAGTTCCGAGTCTGCGCTTACCCCGGTGGTGAGCTCGATGGTGATACCCATGTAGAACTTTCGCAACTCTGGGTCCAGCTTCAGTGCCTTGCTGTTCGTGTCCTCGGCCAAACGCTCCCAAAATCGCTCGGTGGTGGCACGCAAGCCTTCGAAGTATAGGGGAAACATAGAGGGCGAGAACGCGGGGGCGATTTTGTTTCGTTCTGCGATGTGGGGCGGTCCGTCTGCGAACAGCATGCTGTCGACACCAATTAGAAATCGAAACTTGCCGTCTTCGATGTTACTGGAAAACACGGCGGGATCACGCAGCATATCGTGCATCGGCTCCATTTTCGTGACCCAGACGAAGTTGTTGAAAAAGAACGACGATTCGTATAACGCGCCGTACTTGCTCGCTCGGCTAGCCGGTGTTGCCATGCCGAGCATGTGCTCGAGCAAATACCCAATGAACGGAACACTCCTGTGCACCGGTGGTGTGGGTGGCAGAGTGGCAGGGTCGTCTTCGGGTTGGATCACATGATAGTACTTGCTCTTGTCCGGTCTTGGTGGTTTCTGTACTTTAATGCGAGGTGGTTCTTGCAGCACGCATGACGGACGTTGCTTGCAAACGCGACTACGGTGATTGCCAACCGGCGCGGAAACTTGGATAGGAGTAATGAAGGCGTTCATGCTTCAATTGGTTAACTTTGAGGTTGCAGCGAGTCTGGGAGGAATTATTTATACGTGGGAATTTGCATTTTTGCCTGTTTCCCAGAAGAATGCAACGGGAAGAATTCTCTCTGTCAAAACCAATTAGCGAAAGGAAGATGGAAGGTTCATGGGGTACCGTCGTTGGCCAGCGCACTCGGCCGGCCGAGTGCATTGATACCCCCTTCTGACACTAACACATTTTCAAGACCTACAGTAATTAAATAAAGGGTTGATGGTGAAAACTGCCATCATTAGTGTTCAACCAATCATGTGCTACATTGAACATCACAAATTGAATAGACGGTAATCCTGATTCATGCCATTCAATAACAGTTCAGTACTCCTGGGTAATGATGCGTTCTATATGATTATAAGAGGCGGGACTGAAAAACATCCGCAAATCTTCAAGTTCTACCATATTAGTCGACAAAGGCACCAATCGTATAATTGATCTCCATCAAATTATTCAGTCAGCTCTTATCGTTGCGATTTGCGTCCGCTATTAGTTTAATTCATGCGTTGCAAACACCATTATTCGCATTCACAGGCAGGAAGATTCACTGGTACGGAAAGTGTAGTAGACTAGTTCATCAGCTGAATCCAGATTGTATATCAGTACACGAAGTCCTAAAATCGGAGAAGATACTTTATGTACATGAGGGAATGCACGAGCAATCAATTAATTAGATTGCAAAAAACGTAACAAATATTGTTTTACATTGCAGATAATACGATACTCGTACAAAATGCTACATCCCCGCTATTTCAGGAATTTGAATTGCTGTTAAGTCGGTGATCTGTTCTTTATCGCTCCTCGTTCGTCCTCGGAAAAGTTGACTAGTGTGTGGGGAGGGCTTCAGTTGCAGACAGAATTAATTACAAAAATTGAATATTGCGAGTTGCAATTGCAGTCTGATGATCATATGATATTAAAAAGATGCTTAACTGCTACATTAATGGGCGTGTGAAAATTTTAAAATAGGTACGGGCGTCAAATGGGGCCGCTATAATGCACAAAACTGGCTGTGTCATATTATGCAGTTATGTGGAGAATCTTCTGACATTCAAGACAATCGAGTATCCCAGGTATGGATGTAGTAAGGAAGGAGGAGGGCAACAAGAAAAGACTGGCTGAGCTGTATTCGACGACCTACCAAACATTTGTTGAGTTTCTTGATGAATAGTGTGATTGTCTCTCGAAATTTCTACATCGAATAAAAGAAATCATCTAATTTGGTCTTACAATTACTGGCGCAGTACTACAAATAGTCAAAATTGTCGTAAGCACACATGCTGAGCTTATTTACTATTAATTAACCAAGTACATACATATATTCGACTAATTCAGTTAGACGCTAAACCTAAACAGATTCACCTGGGCCCAATTCACTTCGAACGTTAGTACCCAGGCTTGACCCTACACATTCTCCCTGCAGTAAGTTCAGGGAACTTCAAATCATTCATCGCACATCTGACTATCTTGAACAATTTGTCCCATATTTATTTGGCATTATACTAGTACTGCTGCTCTAGATATGCTTACAGGTGTCGTAGTGAGGGCGGTGACTCACAGCCTGGCTGCATTGCCTTGAAGTTAGCATCTTTTATACTGTCATATGCGTGTTCATCTGAGACTAGCTGTAAAAAACAGATCGAAGCGAATAGTATTCTGACGTATTTGACATCCGTTGCATAGTCAATCACGATCAATAAGTAAGATGCGTTAATCTCAGTCGAATGAATAACCAAAACTTGAGAATCAAGAAAATTCCTCTGAATTCAAAAGTGTATAGTACAGATTTAGGGCAATGGCGCTTTTCCGTGAGACCAACTGAAATCGATGATGAAATTTTGCATAGAAGTCTGCATACGGAATCTTAAACGAATTAACTGTCTGCTTATTATATAAAGGACTCTAATCGAGCTTCCCAGGCCTTGTAATGTTGCTGGATGATCCAACTCTGTGTTTGTTGCTCTTCATACGTTCTAAACACTTTGTCGCTTCAATTCATACCGTTAAAACGGTAGAGCAATCCTTCACAAAAATTTTCATTGCCGTCTGCTCTCCATGCCCTCACAATAGTGGTAATTTGTGCCACTGCGAAACAGTTACAGTTGAAATGTAAGTGAATGGTTATTTGTGCAATCCAACTGGGAGGACGGTCGATGTGAATGCCCCGAGCGGGCTTGATACGTCGTAATACACTCTCAGCATGTATTTTCTTAGATTTTCGCATGTCGCGCTTCAAATGGCTGGATGCGCTTGGCTAGAAGTATATAATTTTCCACCTCTAACTTGGTGGCACATAGCTCATATGCTTAAAATTTTTTAAACGATAAATATGTAAGGCAGAGAAAAAGTAGAAAATCTTTGTCGGAAAGCAAATAAATGTAGTCACAAATTAGATTTGGTAATTCATTCCGTTTAGTAACTTTTTCACAAATTTAAAAGATGAAAATTTTGTGTAGGAATGAATTGTGAAGAATCTGTGTATCAAATCTGAGATGTAAAATGGTACGTGATGAATGGCATTAAGGCAGTAAAATATCTCGAGAGAAATTCTAACATGTACAATAAAAAATTGATTCGACCATTCTTCTCCGATATTTTGGTTAATAGTAGCCGCAATCAAAAAATTAAAGATATTTTACAGCTCGGAAAAGATTAGGGAGTCGATACATACTTTATTAAAGATGGAAAATTCAAGTGCTATATTGAATCACGAATTCGTTTGCTTTCAGCATGTCTGATTTAGGAATTCGGATAGCATTGTTAAAAATGGGATGCAAAAAATTGTAATCACTTGTAGGCAGGAATTATAATGATAAGGGATTCATACGCAGTACTTGAAGCTCCTATTTGCCGGTTGAAAAAGGTCAAGTAGCAGACATACCGGAAAAGAAGTAATTGGAAACTCAAACATTCAGCCACGTAACTTAATATGAAAGCGATCTCTCTTGATCAAGTCATGTTATTCACATATTCCGTAGCAAACACTACTGGAACCTCAAGATATTCAGGCTTGCAATAATCAAAAATATTTTGACGTGACATTTCGCCTATTCCGGGATAGAATCGTCTTGAATGAACAAAATCTTGCCGGTCTCCCTATGATTTTTAATAGCTCGAAGTACAGTTATTGAGAATATATTCATATTTAGGCTGGTAATACTGACACAAAATCTTCTGATTGTGTACAGCAGGATCGATTTCGTAGAGCAATGAATACAATTCTCAACTTTTGTAATTATTAGTAAAAAAGTCTTTTTCTATGTTTTAAATGGCGAAAAGTAATGCAAGCGCTTTTGCTTTCAGATTTAGGGTGTTGCTCGAATTATTTTTTGGAATCAATCTAAGCTACAGCAGACAGAAGTGCTTGACGACTTTAAAATTAGTAGATGTACTATATGGCTTGTCATTCGACCCTTGCTAGCCACACTCATTCAGCTTCTGGAAGATCAAGCATCAAAATTCATTTATTATTTGAATCACTCCTAAATTGCAGCGTAGTGTACTTTCGGTTACTTCGTCACACTTCCCTTTTCACTAAACACTCACTGAGCGCTTGAAGTACGACACCCCAGAGAAATTTTCTAGCTTCGTTGATTTACCCTTTCGTTTCACAGGAAACTACGGCCTGGAGACCATCGTTAGTCCGAGGGCAGTGCTGAAGTTTGTTTAAAGGAACCTGTCGTCGTTTCGGTTCGATCACTACTTCCAATCACAAAAAAAATCTTAAGCCCTCGTATGGATGTGATTAGGAAAGTATTTATTCATAGTTTTGCGCCGTGGCGCCAGCAATAACTGCCGACGAGACGATAATAGGTACCAGAGTAGTCAGATGCGAGTTTGTTGTTGCATGAATATTACCAACTCCGATTACCTCCCTCGCGATTACGCGTCAGACTGGTGTATCTTTTGAGTTGTTCTAAACTTTGACATTGCTTTGATTTCCGACCGACGACGGTTTAATATTGATGAAGACAGATAACGTTGCATTCTAAAGTAAAATAATCTAAACAAAGCTTCGTAAGAAATTGGTAGTAACTAATCCTCAATTTAGAATTCCTGACTTCGACAGAATCATAATTCCAATGTACAGGCCTCGATTGTGGTGTTCAAGTAAGGGTACGTTTGGTTTCTCTTTTCTTCGAGTATAGTTAGAAACTTTGCAGCGCTTGTAATTATCGACGAGTAAGTCGAAATTCACCAAGGGTGTGTCACAGTACACTTTCAGAACATACTTATTAGATAGAGCTGAAAGTTTTTCCATCGTATGCCCGCCACGGTTGATAGCATCTGCTACATCGGATAATAGGACAGAATTTCAAGAACTATACATCAGGTCAGTTACGTATCAATACGGCAAAGTTGATACGATCCAGTTCCGAACCTGATCATGACCGCATATTCGACTTCAGTGCCACGATAGAAGCACTTTTGTTACAAGAAACAACGCAAAACGTAAATTACCAGCCGGTTTGATTTTCTCTAATCACGTATGTGATTATTTTAGCAAGTATTCATGATCTTCTGCGATTTTTAAGTATCATCTGAATTGTTGGTTCGACTGTGCTTCAAGTATTGATTTCTATTGTACGAAACCTACGTGTTAGAAACTTTAGAAACAACAAGTTTGTTCTTTCCACATGCTGCGGAGAGCCACGGGAAAATGAGTGAATCAAAATTAGCAATTTACAGCAAGATAGAAATAGATTTATTTCCGCCACTGATAGTTGCGTGATATGAATTGTTGCAAAAAGCAAGCGACATGGAATTCTAAATCGTGTTGAAATATTTCATTTGAGACGTAAATATTTTGAATGGGAATTAATAGTCTCAAGCCTAGCTCTGATTCGTTTGTCCACTTCCACAGAAATTGAATCGCAATTTGGAGATGGAATAATAGCAGATTCATCACGCTACCCTGAATCACCGATTATCATCTCATCTCGGGGCAGCTTTTTCGTCAACACATGCTTGATATATTCAAATCCGGCCAATCACGGCATTTGGACGGCCCGTTGGTCCGTACAATTTTACTGCTGGCTATAGAAAGTTCGATTTCGTAGCGCGGAGCTGCTTGTTTTAACAATGAGAATAGAACGACGGTTTGAACGGAGTTGGCTCTCTCT